>Ga0182744_1001175_pt1 | contig 23365 bp, 25 predicted proteins | sample eDN3rd30CKraftMG_FD_128525 | JGI IMG/M metagenome (GOLD analysis project Ga0182744, IMG submission 128525) | Enriched Miracle-Growth compost microbial communities from Emeryville, California, USA - eDNA 3rd pass 30_C Kraft MG (version 2) (version 2) ...
CATCGCCGACATCTCCAACGGCGCGATCGGCCTCCTCGACGAGGTCTCGGCCGGCAAGATCACGGGCGAGGAGGACTGGTGGTCGCACACCGACCTCGCGGACTTCGCCGCGAACGTCGACGGTGCGTGGGTCGCGTTCGGGGTCGTCAAGGACATCGCCGCGTCGAAGGGCGAGCAGGGCGCGGCGCTCGTCGCCGACATCGACTCGGAGTTCGCGGCGCTGCGGGCGCTGCTGGCGACGTACGGGAGCTTCGAGACCGGCTTCACCGCGTACGACGAGGTCGCCGACTCGGAGCGCCAGGGCCTGTCGAACGCCGTCAACGCGCTCGCCGAGCCCCTCTCCCAGCTCACCCACACCGTCCTCGGCATCGCCGAGTAGCCACCCGGTCACTCCGGTGATTGCCCGGAAAGCAGGCAAACAAGGGCCGCCTCGACCGGCTTTTGGGCAATCACCGGACGGCCGAGATAATCCATCCATGCCCGACGTCAGCCGCCGACAGCTCCTCGGGCTCGCGGGCGCGGGCGCCGCGGGGCTCGTCGTCGGGGGCGGCGCGGGAGCGGGGATCGCAGCCGCAGTCGGCGGGGCTGCGACGGGCGGACCCAGCACCACGACCTACGCCTTCTACGGCGAGCACCAGTCGGGCCTCCTGACCCCCGTCCAGGACCGTCTCCACTTCGCCGCGTACGACCTCGCGGCAGACGCGACGCGCGAGGACCTCATCGGGCTGCTCCGCGACTGGACCGCCGCGGCCGCGGAGATGACCGCGGGCCGTCCCATCGGCGAGGGGGCGCTCGGGGCGCTCAACCGCCCGCCGGACGACACGGGCGAGGCGCTCGACCTGCCCGCCTCGGGACTCACGATCACGATCGGTTTCGGCCCGTCGCTCTTCGACCACGCCGAGCACGGCGACCGCTTCGGCATCCGCTCGCGGCAGCCCGCCCTGCTCGAGCCGCTCCCTCGCTTCGCCGGCGACGCGCTCGACCCGGCGCGCAGCGGCGGCGACCTGTGCATCCAGGCCTGCGCGGACGACCCGCAGGTCGCGGTGCACGCGATCCGCGATCTCTCGCGCATCGCGTTCGGCCGCGCGCCGCTGCGCTGGTCGCAGCTCGGATTCGGCCGGACGTCATCGACCTCGACCTCGCAGGTGACCGCGCGCAACCTGATGGGGTTCAAGGACGGGACGCGCAACCTCAAGTCCGAGGACCCCGCGACCGCGGCAGCCCTCTGGGTCGAGGCGACCGACGACCCGGGGGCCGCCTGGCTCGCGGGGGGCTCGTACCTGATCGCGCGTCGGATCCGGATGCTCGTCGAGTCGTGGGATCGCGCGCAGCTCGGCGAGCAGGAGACGATCTTCGGCCGGGACAAGGGCGAGGGCGCGCCGCTGTCGGGCGGGACGGAGTTCACCGAGCCCGACTTCGAGGAGCTCGCGGCGAACGGGCAGCCGGTCATCGCCGCGGATGCGCACATCCGGCTCGCCGCCCCCGAGCAGAACGCCGGCGCCGCGATGCTGCGACGCGGCTACAACTTCGTCGACGGCAACGACGAGCTCGGCCGCCTCGACGCGGGACTCTTCTTCATCGCGTTCCAGCGCTCCCCCGAGCAGTTCATCCGCGTGCAGCGCGCACTCGCGACGGACCTGCTGAACGAGTACATCAAGCACGTCGGCTCGGGGATCTGGGCCGTGCCGCCGGGGGCCCGGCCTGGCGGCTACGTCGGTGAGACACTGTTCTCATGAACGCGCGGGTCTTCGGCTACTCGATCGCTGCGATCTATCAGCTCTACGTCCAGAAGGTCGAGCGCAAGGGCCGGACGGTCGCGGAGCTCGACGAGGTCATCGAGTGGCTCACGGGGTTCTCCGACGCCGAGCTCGCCGCGCATCTCGATGCGGGGACGAGCCTCGAGGGCTTCTTCGCCGACGCCCGGCTCAACGAGCACGCCCCGCTCATCACGGGCGTCGTCTGCGGCGTGCGCGTCGAGGAGATCGACGACCCCCTCATGCAGCGGATCCGCTACCTCGACAAGCTCGTCGACGAGCTCGCGAAGGGCCGGTGCATGGAGAAGATCCTGCGCGCCTGAGCCCGACGAGAGACTAGCCCTGCTTCTTGGCGCGCGAGGCGAGGCGGGCGCGGGCCGTCTGGTCGAGCTCGACCTTGCGGATGCGCGCGATCTCGGGAGTGACCTCGACGCACTCGTCCTCGCGGGCGAACTCGAGGCACTCCTCGAGCGTGAGCTGACGCGGCACGTCGAGCTTCTCGAAGTTGTCGGCGGTCGACGAGCGCATGTTCGTCAGCTGCTTCTCCTTCGTGATGTTGACGTCCATGTCCTCGGAGCGCGAGTTCTCGCCGACGACCATGCCCTCGTAGACCTCCTGCGTGGGCTGCACGAAGAACGTCATGCGCTCCTGGAGCGCGATCATCGCGAACGGCGTCGCGACGCCAGCGCGATCGGCGACGATCGAGCCGTTGACGCGGGTCGTGATCTGGCCCGCCCACGGCTCGTAGCCGTGCGAGATCGCGTTCGCGATGCCCGTCCCACGGGTGATCGTGAGGAACTCGGTCCGGAAGCCGATGAGGCCGCGGCTCGGCACGATGAACTCCATCCGGACCCATCCGGTGCCGTGGTTCGTCATGCCCTCCATGCGACCCTTGCGAGCGGCGAGCAGCTGCGTGATCGCGCCGAGGTGCTCCTCCGGGGCGTCGATCGTGAGGTGCTCGAACGGCTCGTGGGTCTTGCCGTCGACCTGCCGCGTGACGACCTGGGGCTTGCCGACCGTGAGCTCGAAGCCCTCGCGGCGCATGTTCTCGACGAGGATCGCGAGCGCGAGCTCGCCGCGGCCCTGCACCTCCCAGGCGTCGGGACGGCCGATGTCGACGACCTTGATCGAGACGTTGCCGATGAGCTCGCGATCGAGCCGGTCCTTGACCATGCGCGCGGTGAGCCGGTGACCCTTGACCTTGCCGACGAGCGGCGACGTGTTCGTGCCGATCGTCATCGAGATCGCCGGGTCGTCGACGTGGATGGCCGGCAGCGGGCGGATGTCGTCGGGGTCGGCGATCGTCTCGCCGATCGTGATGTCCTCGATGCCTGCGATCGCGACGATGTCGCCCGCGTGCGCCTCCTCGGCGGGATAGCGCTCGAGCGCGCGGGTCTTGAGGAGCTCCGTGATCCGCACGTTGGAGCTCGACCCGTCGTGCCGGACCCACGCGACCGTCTGCCCCTTCTTGAGCGTCCCGGAGAACACTCGCAGCAGCGCGATGCGCCCGAGGAACGGCGAGGCATCGAGGTTCGTGACCCACGCCTGGAGCGGCGCCTCGTCGTCGTAGCCTGGCGCCGGGATGTGCTTGAGGATCGCCTCGAAGAGCGGCTCGAGGTCATCGTTGTCCGGGAGCGCGCCGTTCTCCGGCTCGTTCCAGCTCGCGGCGCCCGCGCGGCCGGACGCGTAGAGCACGGGCAGGTCGAGGATCGCGTCGATGTCGAGATCCGGGATGTCGTCGTGGATGTCGGAGGCGAGACCGAGCAGGAGGTCGTGGCTCTCCTCGACGACCGAGGCGATGCGGGCGTCCGGACGGTCGGTCTTGTTCACGAGCAGGACGACCGGGAGCTTCGACTCGAGCGCCTTGCGCAGCACGAAGCGGGTCTGCGGCAGCGGCCCCTCCGAGGCGTCGACGAGCAGCACGACGCCGTCGACCATGCTGAGCCCGCGCTCGACCTCGCCGCCGAAGTCGGCGTGGCCGGGCGTGTCGATGACGTTGATCGTGACCTCGCCGCCCGCGGCGTGCTTGCCCGAGTAGGTGATCGCGGTGTTCTTCGCGAGGATCGTGATGCCCTTCTCGCGCTCGAGGTCATTCGAGTCCATCGCGCGCTCCTCGACGTGCGCGTGATCGCCGAACGACCCCGTCTGCCGGAGCATCGCGTCGACGAGCGTCGTCTTGCCGTGGTCGACGTGGGCGACGATCGCGACGTTGCGCAGGTCGGTGCGGTGGGCGAGCGCCATGGGAGGAACCTTCGGCTAGCTGCGAAAACGGGACGGTCCACTCTACAGGCCCTTCGACTCGGCCTCCGGCCTCGCTCAGGGAGCGACAGTAACGCCTCCCGCCCCGCTCAGGGAGCGGCAGCAGGTCTCCGGCCTCGCTCAGGGAGCGACGGCGCGCAGCGCCTTCCCCCGACCCCTGAGCGAGCGCAGCGAGTCGAAGGGTCAGCGAGCCGGGGCCGGCTCCGGCGGGATGAGCGAGTCGGCGTCGTGGGAGTTGAGCCAGGCGTAGAACGGCGCGGTCCGGCGGATCGTCTCGTCGCGGTCCTCGAATCGGCCGCGCTCGACCATGTCGAAGAGGTTGCCGAACTCGCGCGACGCGCGCTGCACGGTCGAGGCGCGGCCGTAGCGCAGGTCCTCGTACACCGCGAGCGCGGCGGCGACGCCGGCCGAGTCGACGCCCTCGAGCGCCGCGGCGAGCGCGAACCCGTCCTCGATCGTCTGGTTCGCGCCCTGGCCGAGGTGCGGAAGCATCGAGTGCGCCGCGTCGCCGAGGAGCGCGACCCGACGGTCGGTCCAGGCGGGCAGCTGCGCGCGATCGAAGAGGCCCCAGAGGAACGTGTCCTGCACCCGCTCGATGAGCGATCCGACCACCGGATCCCACCCTGCGAACTCGTTCGCGAGCTCGCGCGGGTCGCCGGGGGCGCTCCAGGAATCGCGTTCTCCCCCGAGCGCGGGCACGACCGCCACGATGTTGAGCAGCCGGTCCGCGCGGACGGGGTAGACGAGGAAGTGCCGGCCGGGGCCGATCCAGATCTTCGACGCGCCCCACTCCCACATGTCCTCGGAGGTCACCGGCACGAGCGCGCGGTAGGCCGCCTGACCGCTCGAGACGGGCGGCGCCTCGTCGACGAGGTGCGGGCGCACCGCCGAATGGATCCCGTCGGCGCCGATCACGGCGTCGGCGCGGAAGCTCGCGCCGTTCTCGAAGGAGAGGTCGACGCCGGTATCGTCCTGGACGAGGCCCGTGAGCCGGTGCCCGGTGTGGATGACGGAGTCGGGGACGACCGTGCGGAGCACCTCGATGAGGTCGGCGCGGTGGACCCCGAAGACGCGCATCCGGCCGTCGGCGCCGGGCGAGCGGATAGTCGCGATGTGGGAGCCGTCCTCGCGGAGCTGGTAGTAGCCGTTGTCGAGGCTCGAACTCCTTGCCTCGAGCCGGTCGATGACCCCGAGGTGCTCCAGCAGCCGCCAGCCGTTCGCGGCGATCGCGACGCCCGCGCCGACCTCGCCGAGCTCGGCGGCCTGCTCGAACACCTCGACCTCGACGCCCCGTCGGCGGAGCGCAGCAGCCCCCGCGAGCCCGCCGATGCCGGCCCCGACGATGGCGACCGTGATCCCGCTCATGGAGCTCCCTTGCATCCGAATGGAAGGCCAGGCTACTCGTGCGGCCCTTCGGCTCGCTGCGGAAGCGGAGCGTCAGATGAGGCCGGCGCCCGGGATCGCCGCGAGCAGCGACCGGGTGTAGTCGGTCTCCGGCTGGGCGAACACCTGGTCGACGGTCGCCGCCTCGACGACCTTCCCGCGCTCCATGACGACGACGTTGTCCGCGATGAGGCGGACGACCGCGAGGTCGTGCGTGATGAAGAGGTAGGTCAGACCGAGCTCGCTCTGCAGATCCGTGAGCAGATCGAGGACCTGCGCCTGCACGAGCACGTCGAGTGCCGAGACCGCCTCGTCGAGCACGACGATGTCGGGCTTGAGCGCGAGAGCCCTCGCGATCGCGACGCGCTGGCGCTGGCCGCCGGACAGCTCGTTCGGATAGCGCGACAGCACGGTCTTGGGGAGGGCGACCTGATCGAGCACCTCGAGGACCCGCGCCTTGCGCGACGCGGCATCGCCGATCCGGTGCACGCGCAGCGGCTCGCCGACGGTGTTGCCGATGTTGTGGAGCGGATCGAGGGATCCATAGGGGTCCTGGAAGACGGGCTGCATACGGCGCCGGAGCGCGAGCAGGTCCTGGCCCTTCTTCAGCGCGATGTCCTCGCCGTCGACGAGGATCCGTCCGCGCGTCACGTCCTCGAGCCGCAGCAGCAGCTTCGCCGCGGTCGACTTGCCCGAGCCGGACTCGCCGACGAGCGCGGTCGTCGTGCCCTTCGTGACGGAGAACGAGACGTCGTCGACCGCGGTGAACGGGATCGAGCGCGGTCCGCCGGTGCGGATCTTGAAGACCTTCGAGACGCCCTCGAACTCGATGACGGGGGCGCCCTTCGACTCGCCTGCGGCTCGCTCAGGGAGCGGCTGTCCGGCGGTCGGCTCGGCGAGCGACGGTTCGGCGACCTGGGCCCGCGACTGCAGCCGGGTCGACGAGAGGCTCGGCGCGGCGGAGATGAGCCGCTTCGTGTACGGGTGCTGCGGATCGCGCAGCACCTCGAGCGAGGGGCCCGACTCGACGATGCGCCCGCGGTGCATGACGATGAGGTTCTCCGCGCGCTCGGCCGCGAGACCGAGGTCGTGGGTGATGAAGATGACCGCGGTGCCGCGTTCGCTCGTCAGCGTGTCGAGGTGGTCGAGGACCCGCTTCTGGACGGTGACGTCGAGCGCCGAGGTCGGCTCGTCGGCGATGAGCAGCTGCGGGTCGGCGGACAGCCCGATGCCGATGAGCACGCGCTGGCGCATGCCGCCGGAGAACTCGTGCGGGAACTGGCGCAGGCGGCGGTCGGCGTCGGCGAGGCCGGCCTCCCGGAGCACCTCGATCGTGCGCCGCTTGACCTCGTGCCGGCGCTTCGCGAGGCCGTTCGCCTTGATCGTCTCGCCGACCTGGAAGCCGATCGTCCACACGGGGTTGAGCGAGTTCATCGGGTCCTGCGGGACCATCCCGACCTTGCGGCCGCGGAAGCGCTCGATCTCGCTGCGCTTGAGGGTCGTCAGCTCGACGCCCTCGAACTCGATCGAGCCGTCCGTGATCCGGCCGCTGCCGGGCAGCAGCCGGTTGATCGCGAGCGCGGTGGTCGACTTGCCGGAGCCCGACTCGCCGACGATCGCGACGGTCTCGCCGGGGTAGACGTCGAAGGAGACGCCGCGGACGGCGGGCACGAATCCCTCGACGGTCTTGAACGCGACGTGAAGGTCCTTGACCGAGAGCAGGGGGCGCGCCTCGGGACTGGTCGCGCTCATCGCTGGGCCCGCGCCTTCGGGTCGAGCGCCTCGCGCACGGTCTCGCCGAGCATGATGAACGCGAGGACGGTGACCGACAGCGCGATCGAGGGGTAGATGAGCGTCATCGGGTTCGTCCGCAGCGACTGCTGAGCGTGCGCGATGTCATTGCCCCACGACATGTAGACGTTGTTCGGCAGGCCGACGCCGAGGAAGGACAGCGTCGCCTCCGCCGTGATCGCCGCGGCGAGGCCGACCGTCGAGATGACGATGACGGGGGCGATCGAGTTCGGCATGACGTGGGCGAACATGGTGCGCACCTTCGAGAGCCCGAGCGCCTCCGAGGCCATGACGTAGTCGAACTGCTTGACCCGCAGCACCTCGGATCTCAGGATGCGCGCGGTCGCGGGCCAACTGAAGAATCCGATCGCGAGCGAGATGATCCAGATGTTCCGCTCGTGGAGGAACATCGACATGATGACGACCGCGGCGAGGATGTACGGGATCGCGAAGAAGATGTCGCCGATGCGCATGAGGAACGAGTCGAGCCAGCCGCCGAAGTAGCCGGCGAAGGCGCCGAGCACGATGCCCATGACGGCGACGATGAGCGTCACGATGATGCCGACCGAGAGCGACGTCGATGCGCCGTAGACGATGCGTGAGAAGACGTCGCAGCCCTGCTTCGTGAAGCCGAGCGGGTGGCCGGGCTCGGGGCCGCCGTCGGAGTTGGCGAGGAAGCACTCGTCGTTCGGCGGGACCGGGGTGAAGACGCTCGGGAAGAGCGCGACGAACACGATGAACAGGATGACGACGGCGGACAGCCAGAACATCCAGCGGCCCCGCAGATCGCGCCAGGCGTCGAGCCAGAGGTTCGACTTGCGGTCGCTGACCCGCACCGCATCGACGGCGCCGAGGCCGCCCTCGTCCACCTCGGCGACGTAGCGGGGGGCCTTCCGGACGGGATTACTTCTTGACATAGCGGATCCTCGGGTCGAGCACCCCGTAGAGGAGGTCGATGAGCAGGTTCACGAAGACGTAGACGATGACGAGGATCGTGACGATCGAGACGATCTCGGGCATGTCGTGGCGGTTGATCGCCTTGAAGAGCTCGTTGCCGACGCCCGGCACGTTGAAGATGGCCTCTGTGACGGTCGCGCCGACGATGAGGATGCCGAAGTCGGCGGCGAGGTTCGTAGTGACGGGGATCATGGAGTTGCGCAGGATGTGCACGGGGATGATCCGCCGGCGCGAGAGCCCCTTGCCGTAGGCCATGCGGACGAAGTCCATCTGGTTCGTCTCGATGACCGAGCCGCGGGTGAGGCGCACGACGTACGCCATGTTGAGCGCGGCGAGCACGATCGCCGGGAGTATCAGGTCCTGCCAGGGCGCTCCCTGGCCGACGGTGGGTCTCACCCAGCCGAGCTCGATCCCGAAGAACCACTGCGCGACGAACGCGAGGACGAAGACCGGGACGGAGATGAGGACGAGCGTGATGAGCAGCGTCGCGTGATCGAAGATGCCGCCCTTGCGCAGGCCCGAGATGAGGCCCGCGAGGACGCCGATGATGAGCTGGATGATGATCGCGAGCAGCGCGAGCCGCAGCGTCGTCGGGAAGGTGCGGGCGAGGATCTCGTTGACCGACTGGCCCGCGTAGGTCGTGCCGAGGTTGCCCTGGAGGATGTCCCCCAGATAGAGGAAGTACCGGGTGAAGAAGTCCTGGTCGAGGTGGAACTTGGCCTCGAGCGCCGCGATCTGCGCCTCGCTCGGGGTGCGGTCGCCGAACATCCGGAGGATCGGGTTCCCCGGCATGGCGAACACCATCGCGAAGATGATGAACGTCGAGCCGAAGAAGACGGGGATTCCCTGGAGGATTCTCCGAACGATGTACCAGGTCATTTGGATGCAGTGGGTGTCGTGCGCCGATACCGGACATGGTCCGTGGGGCGACGCCGCTGCGCCGCCCCACGGTTCATGTGTCGGATGATACCTACTGAGCGGCCTTCGTGACCGCGTAGAGGATCGGCCAGCTGTCCCAGCCGAACTCGACGTTGTCGACCAGCGTCGAGAAGCCGGCGGTCGTCGCGCCGTACCAGAGCGGGATCGCCGGGAGGTCGCGGAACAGCAGCGCCTGCGCGGCGTTGAACGCCTCGACCTGCTCCTCGAGCGTCGCCGAGGTGACGCCCTGCTCGAACAGCGCGTCGAACTCGGGGTTCGAGTAGTCGGCGTCGTTCGAGCCGGCCCCGGTCACGTAGAGCGCGCCGAGGATGTTGGACTGCGACGGGAAGTCGAACTGCCAACCGGTGCGGAACGCCGACGGGATGGTCCGAGCGTTGACCTCGGTGCGCAGACCCGCGAAGTCCGGGTACGGGAGGCCGGACGCGTCGATGCCGAGCACGTTCTTGATCGAGTTAGCGGTCGCGTCGACCCACGCCTGGTGGCTCGAGTCGGCGTTGTACGCGATCTGGAAGCTGCCCGACCACGGGGAGATGGCGTTCGCCTGCTCCCAGAGCGCGACCGCCTTGTCCGGGTCGAACTCGAGGACGTCAGAGCCCTCGATCGACGCCGGGTCGAAGCCGGCGATGACCGGGGAGGTGAAGTCCTCCGCCGGCGTGCGGGTGCCCTCGAAGATCACCTGCGTGATCTCCTCGCGGTTGATCGCGTGCGAGATCGCGGCGCGGCGCAGCGTGCCCTCCTCGTCGTACGCGAAGTGCGGGAGCGTCGGCTGGATCGTGAACGACTGGAACACCGCGTTGCCCTGGTAGACGGCCCGGTCGCCCAGGTCGGCCTGGAAGGTCGCGAGCGCGCTCTGCGGCACGTTCTGCATGATGTCCAGGTTGTCCGAGAGCAGGTCGGCGTACTGCGCGTCCTCGCTCGCGTAGACGATGAAGTCGACGCCCGAGTTCTGCGCGACGCGCGGGCCCGTGTACGTCTCGTTCGGGACGACGGAGAGCTTGGTGCCGTGCTCCCAGCCGTTCTCTGCGATCTTGTAGGGGCCGTTGCCGATCGGGTTCTCACCGAACGCGTCCGGGTCCGCGAAGAACGACTCGGGGAGCGGGAAGAACACCGTGTAGCCGAGCGCGAGCGGGAAGTCGGCCATCGGCCGCAGGAGGTCGACGGTGAACGTCAGGTCGTCGACGACCTCGAGCGAGAGCGTGTCCTCGCCGCCGTCGTACGTGCCGCCGTCGAACGGGACCGCGTCGATGAACCACCACTGGTTGAGCAGCTCGGGGTCCGAGGCGCCCCACTGCCAGGCCTTGACGAACGACTCGGCGTTGACCGGCGAGCCGTCGGAAAAGGTCTGACCCGGCTTGACCTTGATGGTCCAGTGCTGGAAGTCGTCGGACTCGATCGACTCCGCCGCGTCGTACGCCCAGGCGCCGTCCGCTTCGTAGTAGACGAGACCGGCGAACAGGTTGTTGAGGACCAGACCGCCGTTGACCTCATTGGTGTTCGCGGGGATGAGCGCGTTCTCCGGCTCGCCCCAGTTGACCGTGACGGCGGGACCGGATGCGACCGGGCCGTCGGTCGGAGCGGGGGACCCGCCGCCTGCGCAGCCGGTCAGCGCGAGGACCGCTGCGGAGACGCCCGCCGCGAGCCCGAGCGCAAGGCTCTTCTTCTTCACTGTGTGTACCTCCTGTACGAGGGGTTGTCCGGTCGCCTTGTAGACGACCGATCAATGATTCTCGTCTCGTTCTCTTTGCGGACACGAATCGAGCCCCAAAACGTTACATCTCAGCAACGTCGTTTGTGGAGTCCCTCAAATCTCGGGTGGCACGTACGGCGCCCAGGCCCACGGATTCCACAGTGCGCCGAGCTCGGTCGGGCCCGGATCGACGTGGTCGACGTCGCGGTGGAACCACCCGACGAGCAGCGTCGGGGCGTCCGCCGGGCCGAGCAGCCGGCGGTCCGCGCTGATCCGACCGAGCACCGCGCGCAGCTCGTCGCTCGGCGCGACCTGGACGATGTCGAGCTCGCCGATCGACAGCGCCTGGACCGCCGCAGCGGGCGCGCCGAGGTCCCAGAGCTCGACCGCGGCGTAGGTCGGGCTGCGCGGGCCGGAGTAGCGGTCGTTGACGACGAGCTCGATGTGCCCGGCGCTCGCCGAGGCGATCTCGTAGGGACCGCTCGCGGGCGGCGCCGGCTCGTCGAGCTCGAAGGCCGACGCCCAGGCGGTGGCGAGATCCGCGAGCGCTGCGCGGTCGCCGTCGGCCGCCGCCGCGACCGCCGCGACGACCGCGTCCTTCGCGGCCTCGGGGCTGCTCGAGTCGAACGCCCGGGCGGCGATCGCATGGGCCGGCAGCGGTGCGCGGAACGCCTCGCGCCAGCTCGCCGGCTCGGCGGAGAACTCGATGTCGAGCGACTTGCGATCCGAGCTGAGCGAGACCGAGCGCGCGCCCGCGAGCGCAGAGTCCGCGAGCGAGCCGAACCGGACGCCGGCATACGGATGCGCCCGCGCGACCCAGTCGAGCATGAGGTCGACGCCGTCGATGCCGACGCCGTCCGACCAGGCGAGGCCGTCCGCGACCGTGTAGCGCACGACGAACGGCTCCTGCGAGACGACCGTGATGCGGCCGAACCCCGCATCCGGCACGCTGCGCCCCTCCGCGTCGAGATGCGAGAAGCCCGCGAGCGTCGCGGCGCCGACTGCGAGGTCGAGCGCGCTCGCGTCGGGCGAGGCGGGCCCGACCCCCGTGTACGGGACGTCGACGCCGACGGAGACGACCGAGTGGTCGATGACCGTCGACGGCGCGCTCGCGCAGCCGGCCAGCACGAGGGCCGAGGCCGCGGTGAGCGCGACGAGGCCCTTGCGAAGCATGCGACCAACGTAGCGTTCTAGGCTCTGAGCATGTCCCGAGGAGATCCGTCGGCCCTCGCGCGACCGTTCCCCGGGCAAGGCCCCGAGGGCCGCGTGGCGGGGCGCGGCCGCCTCGTCGCCGAGATCCTCATCGTGCTCGGGCTGTCACTCGGCCAGTCCGCGGTCTACTCGATCGTCGCGATCATCAACCGCGCGACCCGCGAGGTGCCGCTCTCGGAGCAGACCGCGACGCTCAACCCGACGCTCGACAGCCGCGAGATCTTCGATTTCGTCTATCAGATCCTCGACATCGCGTTCGGCCTCATGCCCGTCGTGCTCGTGTGCTGGCTGCTCTGGTCCTCTGCGCGACCCCACCTCGGAAGCATGGGCCTCGCCTTCGACCGGCCGGTGCGCGATGTCGGCTGGGGCGCGATCATCGCCCTCGGCATCGGCGCGGGCGGGATCGTCGTCTACCTCGCGGGCCGCGCCCTCGGGCTGACCGTCGCGGTCAACCCGGCGGGACTCGACGCCCACTGGTGGACCGTCCCGGTCCTCCTCCTCGCCGCGGCGCGCGCCGGCATCCAGGAGGAGGTGATCATGGTCGGCTACCTCTTCGCGCGCCTGCGCCAGCTCGGCTGGGGCGTCTGGCCGATCATCCTCGTCTCCGCGACGATCCGCGGCGCGTACCACCTCTACCAGGGTTGGGGATCGTTCGTCGGCAACTTCCTGATGGGCATCGTGTTCGGCTGGATCGCCGCCCGCTGGGGGCGCGTCCTCCCGCTCGTCGTCGCCCATTTCCTCATCGACGCCGTCGTCTTCGTCGGCTATCCCTTCGCCGCCGCGGCCTGGCCCGCCCTCTTCGGCCTCCCCACCCCCTGATTCCCCCTCCCGTTTTCAGGCCCTGGCGGCGTGTTGAGGGAACTATTCCCTCACCGACTCCCCCGGGCCTGAAAACGGTGGGTCATGCGGCTTGAGGGAGGCGACGATGGCGGTCGGATCGCACGATCGCGAGGATCGTGCGCTCGATCCGCGGCCACTCATCCGCGATCTGCCGATAGCTGAGGCGCAGGACGAGGAATCCCTGCGCCACGAGCTCCGCATCGCGCCGACGATCCCGCTCGAAGGCCTCGCGAGTGCCGTGGACGGCGTACCCGTCGACCTCGATGACGAGGCGGTCCCCGATGAGGAAGTCGACCCTGCCGACGCCCGGGATCGGCGCCTGGAGGCGATGCCCGATCCGGAGCGCGCGGAGCCGCAGCCGCACGGCCGTCTCGCCGCCCGACTCGGCGCGACCGTCCACCTTCGTCCGGATCGCCCGGGGCAGCTCCATCGCGTCGAGCTCGGCCGTCGACAGCCGTCCCAGGTGCAGCGCGGAGTCGATCGCGGCGATCATGCCCTCCCGGTCCGCGCAGTCCCCGAGCTCGTGGAGGGCGCCGACGATCGAGTCCCGCGCGACGCTCGTCGCGCCCTCTCGCCGGCGCCAGTGGAGCACGACCCCGTCGGGCTCGACCGTGAGCGGCACCCGGCGGGAGCGGGCGGAGCGAAGCCTGGACGCGTTGGCCGCGACCGACACGTGCAGATCCTCGCCCGACCCCGGCGCCCAGACGCCCTCCGATCGCAGGAGGCTCGTGCACGTGAGCATGCCGCCGACGCGGACCGCCGCAGCGACGGCCGGGTCGGCGCCGGGGAGCGCATACCAGGCTCGACGGATCCGGATCACGGTCCCCGCGTGACAGGCGGCCCCGAGCTCCCAGGCCGTGACCCCCGCTGCCAGGATCGCGGCCCGGCTCGCGACTCCGCCGAGCTGTCTGAGTACGCCGATGACGTTCATCCCTCATCGATATCGTCCCGGCTGACCGCGTGACGGACAGAATTCAAATCTGTGGATAACTCCCCGACCGACCGTTTTCAGGCGTGGGCGGCGTGTCGAGGGCACTATCCCCTCGACACGCCACCCACGCCTGAAAAGGGAGGGTCAGCAGGGAGGTCCGGGTGGTTTTCGGGCGGTGCCGAACGCCATGTAGTGCCACGAAGCGGGCACGATCCGGTCGACGAATGCCTGGTCGGCGCGGGCGAGTCGATCGCGCGCGCGCTCGCTCGTCCCGAAGACCGCGAGGACGCCGCCGACGTGCACCTCGACATCGACGAAGCGCGTGCCGATGAGCTCGCGCAGCCGCCGGAGCGTGAGGTACTGCCAGATCGACACCCCGCGGACCCGATACGCGAGCGCGCGGGCGGCCCGGTGGAGCCAGTTCCCGCGGATGTTCTCCGCCCACAGCAGCACGCCGCCGGGGCGCAGCGCCGCATGGATCGCGTCGAGCGCGCCGACCGGCAGTGCCGGATCGACGCCCCCGAGCCCGCCGAGGACCGACTTGAAGACGACGACGTCGAACTGCTCGCGGAACGGCACCCCGTCCGTGAGATCGACGTCGCGGTACTCGACGCGGCCGGCGACCCCGTAGCGCTCGTGGAGGGGCCTCGCCTGCCGCTCGGTCTCGCCGAGGTTCGTCGTCACGACCCGATGGCCCTTGAGCGCGAGCCAGAGGGACGGCCCGCCGGGTCCCGCGCCGACCTCGAGCGCGTCGAGCGGCCCGTCCGGCAGCGCCTCGAGCGCGCGCTCCCAGGTCGCGACCGCGCGGCCCCAGGTCCGCACGTCCCAGCCGATGACGTCGGAGAGCGGCGGCTGCGTCATCCGGTCGCAGGTCCGTCGGAGATGTCCGTCACCTCGGCCGACCACGGGCAGTACCACTCGCTCGTGACGGTGCCGTCCTCGACGAACGACGGCAGGCCGTCGCACACCTCGGTCGTCATGTCCGCCCACTCCAGCGAGGCGGGGTCGATGTGCCAGGACCACGGCGCGTTCGGGCCGGGATCATCGCGCACGACGAGCCCGAGCGGGATCATCGGCGGGATCTCGTGCGCGAGGAGCTGCCGTGCCGTCGCGAGGACCTCCGGGTTCGCGAGCTCGATCCGATACGTCTCGTCGACGACCCGGATCGTCGCGATCGGACCGCCCGAGCCGCGCGAGACGACCATCCCGACGATCGCGGCCGCCACGAGGGCGAGCAGCGCGACTGCGCCCGCGATGGCCGCCGCGATGCGACCCCGCCGGTCGGCGAGCATCAGCCGGCCACGAGCCGGTTGCGCAGCGTCCCGATCCCGTCGATCGTGACGGTGACCGTCTCGCCGGGAGCCATGAACTCCGGCGGGCTCTTGACGTGTCCCACGCCGCCCGGCGTGCCGGTCAGGATGAGGTCGCCGGGGCGCAGCCGCGTGATCGTCGAGATGTACTCGACGAGCGCCTGCGGACCGAATACGAGGTCGTGGATCTCCCCCTCCTGCTTCACGTCGCCGTCGACCGCCGTCGTGATCCTCGCCTGGAAGGGGATCTCGTCGGGTGTCGCGAGCACCGGCCCCACGGGCGTGGACGACTCCCAGACTTTGCCCTGATCCCACTGCGTCGTGCGGTACTGCCAGTCCCGCATCGAGACGTCGTTCGCGATCGAGTAGCCGGCGATCGCGTTCTGCGCGTCCGCACCGCGGGCCCGGCGCACCTCCCGGCCGATGACGATGACGAGCTCGCCCTCCCAGTCGACGTCGCGGGTGTCCTCGATCGGGACGACGAGGTCATCGTTCGCGCCGATGAGGCTGTCGGTGAACTTCGCGAACAGCGTCGGATGCTCCGGCACGTCGCGCTTCGTCTCGATGATGTGGGCGCGGTAGTTGAGCCCGACGCACACGATCTTGCTCGGGCTCGTGACGAGCGGCGCGTAGTCGAGGTCGGCCGTGCGATGCGTCGGACCCGACGCCGCCGCCGCGCCCTCGACGCCGATCGTCGCGAGCAGCGCCCCGACGTCGGCGACGCCCTCGACCTCGACCGCGGTGTCCCCGTCGACGCGGACTGCACGGGTGCCCTGCGCCGTGCGGATCGTTGCGAGTTTCATGTCGCCAGCCTATGGCGCGGGCCGCGATCCGGCGGGCCGACCGGGATACTTGGGCGGATGAACGCGATCGGGAGGATCCTTGCGCTGCTCCCCGGCGGCGGTCCGCAGATCATCGGGATCGACGGCCCCGCGGGCTCGGGGAAGTCGACGCTCGCGGGCGAGCTCGCCGCGGAGACCGGCGCACCCGTCGTCGGGATCGACGACTTCCTCGGCTGGACGGACCTCGACCCGGATCGGCGGACCTGGTGGCCGCGGCTCGAGGCGGAGGTGCTCGAGCCGTTCCTCGCGGGGCGGTCGCTCGCCTACCGCCGTCGCGACTGGTACGAGGACCCCGACGGGATCGCGGTGGCGCCGGAGCTCATCGAGGTCGGCGCGGGCCGGCTGCTCATCCTCGAGGGCGTGACGGTGACGCGCCGAGCGATCGCCGACCGGCTCACCGCGCGCGTCTGGGTCGAGGCGCCGCGGGAGCTGCGGCTCGCCCGCGGCATCGCCCGCGACGGCGAGGCGCAGCGCGGGCACTGGCTGCGCTGGCAGGAGCTCGAGTCGGCGTTCTTCGCGCGCGATCGGACGAAGGAGCGAGCGGACGTCGTCCTCGAGACCGGCTGACGAGGGCCCGCGGTCGAGCCGAGGGCGTCTCGGGCCGCGCTGCCCTCGCGTCAGCCGAATGCCCTCGGCTCACTAGCCTGGGGTCATGGCTGCACGCGAACTCCCCGGCGGCGCGGTCCTGCGCCCCGCGAAGCCGCGCGACATCCCGCAGATCCACGCCCGCATCGTCGACCTCGCCGTCTACGAGCGCGAGCCCGACGCGGTGACCGGGACGCCGGAGATGCTTCGCGACGTGCTCTTCGGCCCCGAGCCGCGCGTGCACTGCCATGTCGTCGTGCGTGGGGACGAGGTCCTCGGGATCGCGCTGTGGTTCCTCAACTACTCGACCTGGACCGGCACGCTCGGCATCCACCTCGAGGACCTCTTCGTGCTCGAGCCCGAGCGCGGTCACGGCTACGGCACGGCGTTCCTCGCGGAGCTCGCGGCGATCTGCGTCGAGCGCGGCTACGCCCGCTTCGAGTGGTCGGTCCTCAGCTGGAACGAGCCCTCGATCGCGTTCTACCGATCGCTCGGCGCCGAGGCGCTCGACGAGTGGACGGGCTACCGGCTCACCGGCGACGCGCTCACCGCGCTCGCGCAGCGCTGAACGAGTCGCGCGTCACCAGCCCAGGCCGGTCGCGGCGAACTCGTTGAGCCTCGCACGGATGAGCCGCTTGCAGAGCTCCTCGGGCAGCTCGGCGTCGTACGGGATCTTGATGAAGCCCTCGCCCGCGAAATAGCCCGCCGCTTCGACCGCCTCGATGTGCGCGGCGAAGAACCGAGTCGGGAAGCGCAGCGAGCAGTGCTGCTTGTAGGCCTGCAGGATCCACTGCCTCGTGCCGTCGAGCAGATAGGCGGGGAGGTTCCAGTGCAGCACCTCCTCGATCCGCCGATCGGCGGTCAGGCTCAGCTCACGCAGGACGCCGAGATGCGGTCGCTGGTACTCGGGCAGCTGCGCGAAGAAGTCGTCGGCGTCGACGCGTCTGGGATTCGCCATGCCGAGAGCCTACGACCGGGTCACTTGAGGAGCCGGGACAGAACGCGATCCGCGAGCGGCTGCCCGTCGGTCTGGCAGGTCGGGCAGTACTGGAACGACCGGTCTTGATACTTGACGCTGCGCACCGTGTCGCCGCACTCGGGGCACGCCTCGCCGTCGCGGCCGTGCACGCGCATCGAGGAGCGCTTCGCGTCCTTCAACTCGGCGGGCGGACGACCCGAGGCCTCCTCGATCGCGCCGCGGAGGATCGAGCCCATCGCCTCGTAGAGGTCGACGAGGTCGTGGGGAGCGATGTTCTTCGCGGGCTTGAAGGGCGACATCCGGGCCGCGTGGAGGATCTCGTCGCTGTATGCGTTTCCGACACCGCCGATGACCTTCTGGTCGCGCAGCAGGTTCTTGATGCCCTGCCTGCGGCCCTCGAGCAGCCGCGCGAAGCCGGCGAGGTCGAGCGAGAGCGCATCGGGACCGAGCGTCGCGATGCCGGGGACGTCCTGCGGATCGCGGACGACGTGGATCGCGAGCGCGTGCTTGGTCCCGGCCTCGGTGAGGTCGAAGCCGGACCCGTCGTCGAGGCGCAGGCGGAGGTTGATGTAGCCGCCGGGCTTGACCGGCGTCGACGGCACCTCGTCGTACCAGCGCAGCCATCCCGCGAGCGCGAAGTGGACGACGAGGTGGATCGGCGCGTCGCCCTCACGATCCGTCCTGATCGCGAGGAACTTGCCGTAGCGCGTGGTCTGCCCGATCGTCCGCCCCTCAAGCGCTTCGAGCGGCGGGTCGAAGGTCTTGAGCGCCTGGACCGTGAACGTGCTGACGCGATCGACTCGCCGGCCCATCGCGTTCTGCGTCAGGAACCGCGCGAGCGCCTCGGTCTCGGGCATCTCCGGCATGACCTCATCCTTGCACCGGGGTCCGACACCGCGCGGGAGCGATCAGCCGGTGCTCACTCGGGCCGGCGCCGGCCACACCTCGAAGACCGCGGTGGCGGGCGCGGCCTTCGCGAAGCCCTCGGGCGTGCGCTCCGGCGCGGACCCGACCATCTTCAGGAACCGGCCGGCCATGCCGAGCCGGCCGAACTCGACGACGACCCGCTCCTTGTGGTCGGGGTCGGTGACCTCGACGAGCTGCACGGCTTCGATGTCGCCCGCGACCTCGAGTGCGGCGTCGCCGTCGGCCCTCGCGTTCTGCGCCCAATTCGCCGTGCCGATCGCGGCGACCACGTATCGCCGGCCCTCGACCTCGACCGGGGTGACAGGTGTCGAGCGGAGCTCACCCGACTTGCGGCCGTGCAGCGTCAGGACTGCGACGGGCCCGAACCGCACCCCGATGCGGTTGAGCCCCTTGACGATGGCGTCGCCGTACGGCTGGATCCAGGGAAGGCGTTCGTCCATGCCCGCGATGCTACGGACACAAGCTCCACGGACACTGACTCCGCTATCCGACGGCGGCGCGGACGATCTCCGCGACGCGCTGCTCGGTGACCTCGTCGAGGCCCTCGAAGTACCAGGCCGCGGGGATCAGCAGTCCGTCCCGGCCACCGGCTGGCTTGAGCGCCGACTTCTCGCTCACTCCGAGGCTCATCACCTCGTCGTTGCGGAAGAAGACGAGGACGGGCGAGCTCGCGGACTTGGCGTAGCCGGGCATGCCGTACCAGATGCGCGGCTTGAGGTCGGGCGCGGCGGCGACGATCACCTCGTGCATGCGCTGCATGACGCTCGGCGCGGGCTCGTCCATCCCTGCGATCTTGTCGAGGACCTGCTGGAGGTTCTTCTCGTCCTTGGTCGTCACGATCATGTCCTTTCGTCAGCCGACGTCAATGCATCGGCGATGAAGTTGGCGCGCCAGAAGGCGCAGCACCCCATTCGGACATGTCCTGATCGACTCAGGCCCCTCCGCGATGATTCAGGTGTCGTTCACCTGGAAGCGCAGTGCGCGGCAACGCAGGTCGCCACGTCATTCACGCTAACACGCCGTCGAGCCGTGGAACCAGGGCTCGACCGCGCACGGGGCACCGTAGGGAGCTCCGGCTCGTCGGGATCGCGACGACGAACGCCAGCGATGGCGCGGGAAGTCGCAGCGACCCCTGATGCAGGAAGCACAATGGACACCATGGCCCCGGCAAGCCACTCCGATTCTCGCAACCGCGAGGCGAGCCAGGTCGCGGACGCGGAACTCGAATCCTGGCTCGCTGAGATCGCCGCTGCGCCCCGGGCGGCGCCATCCGTCACGAATCTCAGGGCGAAGCGAACGCGACCCCTCGGCCCCGAAATCGCCATGGTCGACGATCATTTTGTTTCCTCGGGCGATGCTCACCCCGTCTCAGTGCGCTCGTATCGACACGACGGCGTTCTAGGCGTCCCGACCTGCGTGTACGTCCACGGCGGCGGTTTCGTGTTCGGTGATCTCGACTCGCACGATCGAGCGTGCCGACGCCTCGCCGTGCTCGGCGGGATCAACGTCATCGCGGTCGACTACCGACGAGCACCCGAGAATCCGGCGCCGGCGGCCATTGACGATGTCCGCACGGTGCTCACCGCCACTCGTACGGCAATCGGCGCTCACGCACCGCTCGGTCTCGCCGGAGACTCTGCGGGAGCGCTCATCGCCCTACTCGCGACGGATGCGCCCCGAGCCGAAGTCGATCGCGTTCTCCTCGTGAATCCGAATGCTGACCTCACGCTGTCGATGCCCAGCGTGAAGACGAAGGGCACAGGCTGGGGTCTGGACGCCCAGGATCTCGAATGGTTTGTGTCGCAATGGGCGCCGACTCCGGAACTACGCGAATCACGCGCGCTCAACCCATTGCTGCAACTGCCCCCGGCCACGCCGATGACCACGGTCATCACCAGCGAGCACGATCCGCTCCGCGATGAAGGGCTGGCGCTGGCCGAGCATCTTCGCGACGCCGGGCGACTGACGAAACACCGTCACTTGGATGGCATGGTGCACGGCGTTATCAATCTGGACGCCGTTTCGCCCTCTGCACGAGCGTGGGGCGATCAGTTCTTGACCGAGTTCGCGCGAGAACTGATCGATGCCAGGCGCTGAACGGGAACGCGGTCAGTTGTTGAAGCGGAACTAGTCCACGTCGCCCACACCGGAAACGGGCGGGATCAAGCGATAGTGAGAGCCGGTGTGTCGCAGAGTGGCTTTGTGGCCTCGATGAGGTGACGCGTCGAATGAGCGACGAACGACTCGCCCGCGCGAAGCCGGGCGTCCAGTTCTCGCAACTCTTCTTGATACGTCGCCACGGAGAAATCCGGCACCCACCAGACACACTTCCGGAGGATCCAGACGATCGCGCCGACATCGGAGAACTCCATCCGCAGCCGCGCGGTGCGAAGGTCCGTGATCTGCAATCCATTGGCCTCGGCGGCGGCCCACTCGTAAGCCGGGTCCCGTGCCTGCCGCGCTTCCGGAAGCGGACCGAGGAAGTACTCGATCAACTCGAATGCTGAGGCTGGACCCACGTGCTGCGCGAAGTAGCACCCGCCAGGCGCGAGTACACGACTTATCTCTCTCCAGTTGGGCCGCACCGGATGCCGCGACGTCACGAGGTCGAACGATGCGTCGTCGAACGGCAGGCGGTCGTCATCTTCGCCGACCTGGACGACCTCCACTCCGCGACCGGCTAGCAGAGCTCGAGCCCGCTCGACGTTCGGCGGATAGGCCTCGGTGACCACCATCCGATTCGGAAGAGCTGCTGCCTCGTTGATGACCTCTCCACCGCCGGTATCCAGATCGAGGGCACGCTCGACGCCCGCCAGCCGCTGACTGAGCATCTTCGCGAATCCCCACGTCGGCCGGTCTTCCGTCGCTCGTCCGTCAAGCCAGCCAAAGCCCCAACCGGACACATCGGCGCGCTCCGCCTCGGCAACCAGTTCCTCAAAGTCACGCATGACGACACCGGCCTCCTCCTGTTCGTACGAGTCCCACCAAATCACGCATGTCGCGCCCGTGGCCAACGCCGTGAGGCCGCGACAGGATTCGCAGGAGGCAGCGGCAAGGACCAGAACGCAATCACACGTTGAAGCGGAACTCCACGAAATAGCCGTTCACGGAACGACCACGACCGGATCGAGGTCGTCGAGATCGTCGCGCAATTCAACTCGAGACCATGCATATGGAACCGAATCGAACACCGGTCGAATCAGATCCCACATCACCGTTCGATCGAATCCGACGAAGTACAGGTCGTACTGATGGTCGCCGATCTCGTTGCCGTCGATCCACCCGGCACCCGCGCTCTGCAACGCGCTGTCGGCCTGGAGTTCGTATTCGAGGAGTGCATCCATCGCCGCGAGGTTGAACTCTTCCTCTGTGTCGGCGAACTTCACGACGACCCAGTGCGTGGGCTCAGCGGCCCGCATCTCATTGAACTTAGCGGGTGCGACGCACGCGGCCAGCAGGAAGGCAGTAAGCACTGCGAACAACGCACTGACAGAACGCGGAAACCTCATACCGATTCCACCTCGCCTCCATATTCCGAATGAGACAACATCCATAGCTCGCGGCTAGATTCACGCTCATGAACGCTCCGACCCTTCCGCCGCCTGCTGGTTGGTATCCGGACGGTTCGGGGCAAATGCGCTGGTGGGATGGCGTGGAGTGGACCGAACACGCGGTACCCGCCCAAGGGCCTACTGCGGCAGGCAACCCGCTCGCTGTGGCCGGGTTCGTGGTGGCGATCGTTGCCGTGATCGTCATGACCATGTTGGCTGGCATCCGCGGTCCGCTTCTGGCACTCGGGATGATCGGGGGGTGGGTTGCCTGGGGCTTGTCGATACCGGGCATCATCGCGAGTGGCCGGCGTCCGCGCCGCGATGGCTTCGCGCTTGCCCTCCTCGGAATCATCATCGGCGGCGTGGCCGTGATCGGCACCGGCGTCATATTCTTGGCACTCGGTCCGTGAGCGCACCGCCGGCTCCTTCTCCTGGAGCGACATTCCGTCCCCTGGGTTCGAGCGCAATAGCGGAGAAAACGCCTAGCTGTGGCGGAACTCCACGACTACTCGTCCCTGCTGCCGAGCGGCCACGGTTCGTAGGTCACATCGGCGAAATCAGCGACCTCCCCGCGCAGGCGAGACACGATGCTCACACCATCTTCGCGCCACTGCTCGCGTGCTGCGTCGCTCTTCCAGCCGTCGAACGGGTCGAAGTTCCCTTCCCACAGCGCATTCCACGTGGCCATATCTCGAGTCAGATCATCTGACAAGCCGTACATCTCCGGGGTCGTCGTGTAACCCATGTCCCACGTCGGCATCGAGTTCTCCCACAGTGGCCAGTCACGCCCGTAGTCCGGAAAGAGGCGGATGACGCGCCGTTTCGGGGCGATGCCGCTCATCGGGCTGATCCTTCCATCCACCCACCCAAATGCCTAGCTGTGCCGGAACTCCACCACGTCGCCGTCCTGCATGACGTAGTCCTTGCCCTCGATGCGGGCCTTGCCCTTCGCGCGGGCCTCGGCGACCGAGCCGGTCTCGATAAGGTCGGAGAACGAGATGACCTCGGCCTTGATGAAGCCCTTCTCGAAGTCGGTGTGGATGACGCCCGCGGCCTGCGGCGCCTTCCAGCCCTTTCCGATCGTCCAGGCGCGCGACTCCTTGGGGCCGGCAGTGAGATAGGTCTGCAGCCCGAGCGTGTCGAAGCCGATCCGGGCGAGCTGGTCGAGGCCCGACTCCTCCTGGCCCGTCATCGCGAGAAGCTCCGCGGCCTCCTCGGGCTCGAGGTCGATGAGCTCGGACTCGATCTTCGCGTCGAGGAAGACGGCCTTGGCGGGCGCGACGAGGGCGGCGAGGCGGTCCTTCGCCTCCGGCGAGGACAGCACCGACTCGTCGACGTTGAAGACGTAGATGATCGGCTTCGCGGTCATCAGGCCGAGTGTCTTCAGCTGCGCGAGGTCGACACCGCTCGCGCGGGAG
>Ga0182744_1001176_pt1 | contig 23355 bp, 29 predicted proteins | sample eDN3rd30CKraftMG_FD_128525 | JGI IMG/M metagenome (GOLD analysis project Ga0182744, IMG submission 128525) | Enriched Miracle-Growth compost microbial communities from Emeryville, California, USA - eDNA 3rd pass 30_C Kraft MG (version 2) (version 2) ...
AAAAACATCAGTACAAAATAGATGATAAGCGGTATAGCTACTTTTACTACATCCATTGGCAACTCCAATATTTTATCACCTTTCAGACTGAACATCAATACTATGGTAAACAATAAAGCATATAATGTAATGGGTGATATTTTGGGAACGAATTTGCGGTTATACCATTCTATACCTTTTGACTTTACAAGTGCGTAACGGCTTATAAAACCTGCTAAGAAAGGAATACCTAAGTATATCAATACGCTTTCGGTTACATCTTTCATTGATACGGTTACGTTGAAATCGGCTAAGCCTAATTTATTGGGCAGAACATTGATGAACAGCCAAACAAAGAAGCTGTACGTCAATATCTGAAAGATACTGTTCAATGCTACCAATAATGCCGTATATTCTCTATTACCCTTTGCCAAGTCACTCCATACGATGACCATTGCGATACACCTTGCCAAGCCAATCAGTATCAGACCTGTCATATAATCCGGTTCGTTCCGTAAGAACAGAACGGCTAAACCGAACATCAATAGTGTGCCGATAACCCAATTCAGCAATAAAGATATGCCGATTACTTTGGTGTTTTTAAGGGCTTTGGGCAACAATGAATAATCCACCTTAGCCAACGGGGGGTACATCATCAATATAAGCCCTATCGCCAAAGGAATATTGGTAGTGCCTGCGGATAAAGCATTTGTAATATTGGAAATGCTCGGGAAGAAATACCCTAATCCTATTCCTGTCGCCATTGCAAGGAATATCCATAACGTTAGGTAACGGTCAAGAAATTTTAGTTTTGGTTGCATCGGCTAACTTTTAATCATTGAAAAAACATAGAACATCTCCTGCGCTATCTGTAAACTCCTTTCAGCATATACCTGTGCCTGTTCGGGTGAGCCGTCCGAAATCTTGGGGTCTTCAAATGTGATGGGTATTCTCTTTTCCGCTCCGGCAATGAATGGGCATCCACCGTCCGCCTGCGAACAGGTCATAATGGCGACAAATGCCGATGCAGGGTTGAAAGGACTATCGTATTTTTTGGAAAACCCAATGACTGGCAAAGCATTATCGCTGTATTTTATCGCATATACAGGATTATCGGTTTCCGCAATCTTGAAAATATGAAAACCGTGATTGGTCAATGTTTCCACCACTTTCGGGAATAGTACTGTTTCTTCTGTACCGCCCGAATAACAATGTACGTTCGGGATATTGAAGTATGCACTTGCCAACTGCGCCCATACCTGTGCTAAATGGCTTCTTCGTGAATTATGGGTACAGATAAAATTGAGGTTTATATCCTCACCGTTGTTTGCTTTTTGCCGTACAAAATCTATCAGCGGTTGCAGTGTGGTTTTACGTTCCTCTTTTACGGTTTGGAAGTCAATAATCCCGTTTATGGTTTCAGCTAAATTTTTATACATTACGATTGGTCTTTAGTTTTTAGCAACATCCCGAATTAGGTGTACAACAAGTGCTGTTCAGTTCTGATAAGTTTATTTTTTGCTTCTCGACAGAAATGCCACAGGCATCGCTTGCCAAACAAGCCGTCTGTTTGTTCTTTAGGATGAAATGCTGACCGTTAAAGTCCAAGTCAAATTTGCCAATCGTTTCGCTTTGATATTCTACTTCGATTTCGGCATCTTCCATTCCCAATTTTTCTTCTGATAACTTGATAATGTTCAATAGTTTGGTGGGTTTTAACCTGTGTTCATAGTCGTTGGCATCCCACAGTTGAAAGTTTACCGCTTTCTCTATACGGACTACACCACCGCAATCAATAAAATGTTTGGTGATTTGCCCTATTTCCGTAACGTGGAAATGTTCGGGAACAAATGTTCCGCTCTCTAATTGAAATTCAACATTGTTCAATGTTGGCAAGATTTCTTTGATTTTTGATAGTTTCATAATAACTGAATTTAAAAAAATGAAAAAATTAAACTATATATTGCAATATAACGATATTATATACTAAAAAAACACTACGTACAGCACTTGGTTACTTGTACTTCTTGATTAAAAAAAGTGTTCAATTCGGCTTGAATTTCTTTCCATATATTTTCATCAATGCAATAGCAAACGGATTTACCCTCAATAGTTCCCTGTATGATACCGATGTTCTTTAACTCTTTTAAATGCTGTGAAATGGTTGCCTGCGCCAAACCTAATTCCTCAACCAAAGCATTACAAATACAGGCTTTTTGATTGATGATATATTGAAGTATAGCAATCCTTGCCGGATGTGCCAAAACCTTAAATAGCGAAGACAGCCTATTCTGTTCGTCCGAAAATATTTCTGATTTGGTAAGCCCCATAACCTTTTCTTTATATCGCAATATTACGATGTATATTTTAATCACACAAGAAATTTATAAAAAAATTATTCCTGTTGCACTAAATACTGTAAATCGGGGTCATTCTTGATGCGCTCCATTTCGCTTTCGACAATCTGCATAACGTCCGCTTTGACCTGCCTGTAATTGGCTTCAATGACCTGCTTCATGTTGTCGTTGCCGTTTTCATCGGTAAAGGATAATATGTGCGGTATCTTCTTATAGGCTTTGGTTTCGGCAGAAACTTTTTCGTTGTCCACCACGATTTCAGCATGAAATATTTTCTGCTCGATGCGTTCATCGAAGTTGTCTGAAACAGACCCTACGAACATTCCCTGTGTCAAGGTAGATATTTTGGATGCAGGTATAAGCGTGTCCAATTGGGTGGATATGGATGTGGATTTATCATTGCGGTTAATGGTGATGCTCTGGCGTTTCTGCAAGACCTTTCCAAACCGTTCAGAAAGTGTTTTTGCTGTCTCTCCAACGACCTGCCCACTAAAGATATTACCGACCAAATTCTGTATAACCTTGCTTTCCTTATCGCCGTAATCCCTCGTCAACTGCGAATAGTCTTGGATGCCAAAAAGTGACGAAATTCGATTGGAACGTGCCGTACTGATAAAATCCAAACCCCTAAAATAAATGGTGGGCAACTCGTCTATGACAATGGAACTTTGAAGCTGTCCTTTCTTATTGATGAGTTTTACAATCCTCGAATTATATAATCCCAAAGCGGACGAATAGATATTTTGACGGTCGGGGTTATTACCCACGCACAAGATTTTCGGCTCTTGGGGGTTGTTGATGTCCAGTGAAAAATCATCCCCCGTCATCACCCAATAAAGCTGTGGCGAAATCATCCGTGACAATGGAATTTTTGCCGATGCTATCTGCCCCTGCAACTGGTCTTGCGCTCCTCCCTGCCACGCATCCATGAAAGCCGATAGGTAGTTTTCCAGTTCGGGATATGAGGTCAGTATCGTAAAAACGTCTGCATATTTTTTATTCAGCAATTCAATAGCGTGTGGAAACGTGCAATACTTTCCGTTTTCATAGATTTTCAGAAACCAAATGATTGAAGCAAGCAATATGATTGGGCTATCGACAAAAAATTCGCCCTGTTTACTTATCCACGTTCTGTTGAGATTAAGCATGATGGTATAAGAGGCTTCGTAGGCATCGGAAATGTCCGTCATAAAGGCAGGGCTTAGCGGATTGCATCGGTGGCTTCGGCGTGGGTCGTCAAAATTGATAACATAAAATTTCGGCTTTACCTTATACTTATCGGAGTGTTTCAGCAAATGGTTGTAGGCAATCGTGGAGAGGTCGTCAAACTTGAAATCGTAGATGTACATCGCAAACCCCTTTTCGATATGTTGCTTGATGTAGTTGTTTACGATGGCGTAGGATTTTCCGGAGCCGGGAGTACCAAGTACAATCGAAGCCCGAAAAGGGTTTACGATATTAATCCATCCATTGTTCCACTTGCCTTTATAAAAAAACTTTGTGGGAAGATTGACCGAATATTCATTTTCTATCAGACGGGTTTCCTGTTGGAAGCTCTCGTTTTCATTATTGAAAACATCGTCCATCAGATTATTGCGGAGTAGTCTGCTCATCCATACCCCTGCCATGAGCAAGGCTATATATCCCAAACTCGTTGTAAGGATGTAAAGCGATGTGGCGACCCCTGCCGACAGCTTTAACAATGGCGTGTTCAGAAAGAACAGCACAAAGCCGATAACTAAGGCGGTGTAAATCTTAGTCCATGTTATCTTTTCATTCTTTACGCCCTTAGTACCGAGACAGCTTAACCCCAACAACAGCAATGCAAAAATCTTGGTGTAAAGGGTGTGGGCAAACAGCCCTGCGGTACGGTTGAAATTGGTCAGTATCTTACCGATAATTTCCAGTGTCCACCCACGTTCGGCAAAGAACCCGTAACAGAACCAATAAAAGTGCATCAGTACCAAAAGAATACTTACGGCACGCATAAAAGCCATGATTTTGGCTAATCCTCTCAAATCGTCTTCTCCCTGCATAACAAAAAATTTTTAGTGATGCAGGAAATTTAGAGGCTATTTAAAAAGGCTTATCCAAAGCGGTGTCGGATGGCTTTTGGTGGCTTTGTTTGACAGTATTTTAAAACCGCAATGACCAAGATGTTAATCCAGGTCATTGATGGTTAAAAAAGTTATTGTTGTCTTCCCCGTTTTCGGTGTTTCTTCTTTTTCTTCATACGGTTGGCAAATGCCTGTTCCTCGTAGTCTTCGCCCTGTGCTTCCGGCAATAGCCCACCCAATCCGTCTATCCATAAATCATCGGTCGGCTGTTCTTTATTAAGGAAGTTAAAAAGTGCGTGGGCTTCTTCTCTCTCTACGGCGGTGCTGTTACCTGCGGTTGGCGACTGGTTTTGTGCGGTTGTTTTTTCAGCTTCTTGGCGTTGCCCAACCGCCTGCCCGTTCCACCAGTCATTAAAGACATTAGCCGATAGTTTTTTGTCCAAAGCTGAACCGTTCCAAACGGTACGGCTTTCGTGGTCGATAAAAGTCATACCATATATACGCCCCTCATCGTTGCGCCGTACCACGGTATTGATGCCCTGCTCCAACAGTTGCTTTTTAAAATCGGCTTCATTAGTGGCGGTGTGCATCGCTACTTCAATGGTACTTTTGAGTACGGCTCTTGTCGGGTCGGCTTTCATTTTCTCCTTAGCCTGTGCGAATTGGTTTTGCAGTTCGTCCAGTCCTGCCTGTTTACCGAAAAGGGATGCCTTAAAAGGATTGCTCGCTTTTTCTCCCTGTTCATTCAGCGCAAAATAGACAAGACCATTTTTAGGCTGTCCGTGCAATTCCCCTTTGACTTCCTCTGCCGTAATATTGAAAAGCGACAGCAAGGCATTGTACGCACCGAGGCTTGCGTACCCGTAATACTTCGGCAGGTGTCGCACCACCGATGCGATTTGGCTCTTAACGTCTCCGGCTCTGTAATCCACCGGACGGAACACCTGCTCGTTTCCGGTGCGCTGTTTCTCCGTGGCAGGTATAAGATTGTACGTTTGTTCCAAATCCCGACAGATTGCCATCGAACGTGGATGGTCGTAACTGTCCGGTAGCTTTTTGCCGTCCAAACCCACACAGACCGTTACGATGTGGATATGGGTGCGTTCAATATCGGTATGCTTAAAAACGATATAGGGTTGCTTGCCATACCCCATGCGCTCCATATACTCCTGCGCCATTTCCACGAACTGCCCATCGCTGACCCTATCCGTAGGATCAGGGTTCAGCGATATGTGGCGCACAGGCTTTTCAGTTTTGATATTTGCGGACAGATACGGCTCAAAACACTGGTGCAGGTAAGCGGTCGAATAGGTATTATCCAACGTTTCGGGTATTCTGTTCAATAACAAAACCTGCCCGTTTTCGCTATCAATCTTCTTTTGGTTATAGGAAATTGCACCGTACAAATTTTCACCCTTGCCAATCTTTGCTATCATATTACTATTGTTTTTGCAGGTGTTCTTTTTCAAATTCCTGTGTTAGCTCAATCACTTTCCGGCATAAGTCCGCCATTTCTGCCGTCTGCTTTTCCAGTTTAAAGAGGTAAGCCGATGCCTTTTTCTCCGAGAAATTGCGGTAAAGTATCTTCACGATTTGGTTGTAATTCACGCCAACCGCTCTGAACTGGCTGTAAAAATTGGTCAGCCTCGTATGAAAATCGACTGCATCCATATCAATTTTTACGGTCTTGATTGGCTTCTGAAAGATGCAGGCTGTAATAAAATGAGCCATTACTTTCATTCCCGATTGCTCGAACAACGTAAGGAACTGTGCATTTTCCATGTCGTTGAGACTAATCGAATAACGGTGGATGGCAGGGTCTTTCTTAGGCTTGCGACCAACTTTGTTTGTTCGATTTCTTCTGTTGTCTTCCATATCTAAATCCATTAATAATTACTATAAACTGCGACTTCGGAGCGGTTTTCAACCCCCTGCAAGGGCAAGTGGTTTTGAGGTGCGGAATTTATTTCGAGCATCTCAAAACATAACTTGCTCTGTTCGGGTGAACAGAAAATCCGTCCGCCTATCGGCGGATGCGGATTGGATAAAGCGGAAAAAAACGGCTTTGTGCCGTTCCGCCCATAACGTCCATACTCCAATGATTTTTCCATTCACCCCTTGCATTTAAGCCCTTACAAAGTAAGGGTAGCTTTCTCAAAGCATTGCCCCATCCGCCACGACCAAACATTGCCAACAAATGCCCCAAACTACCGCATTAAAAGAGTGCATCGGAATAACCTGCTTCTTTGCGCTATCAGTCACGCAAGCCTGTTTGCAGGCATCCGCTCCCGATGGCAGTTGTGAAAGACGGAGCGCAGGAATGCCGGAACACATGACGGCGTTCCGCTCGGCAGGCAGGAATACCGGACGGCATGAAAACTATCCGGTAGCCATTCCAACAGGCAAGCCATCGGTCTTGCCCGTGTGAAAGCCGGAATGACGGCACGGCTGACTGAACGAATGACGGCAAGCCCGACAGACGGGATTGTATCAAGACTGCCGGACGGTGTGCAGGGATGACAGCCCTGTTTCACGGCGGACGGCAGGCAGTCCACGGAAACAGAAACTTAAAAAAGAATAGAAATGGAAGCAACAAACAGGACAAAATTCATCGCTTTTTCAAGCCAAAAAGGGGGCGTTGGGAAAAGCACGTTTACAACGGTTACGGCAAGCATACTCCATTACCAAATGGGTTATAATGTAGCCGTCTTTGACTGTGATTATCCACAGCACAGCATCTGTCAGATGAGGGAACGGGATTTGAAAGCGGTCATGCAGAACGAGGTGTTGAAAAAATTGGCACACCGCCAATTTTCCACCATCAACAAAAAAGCCTATCCGGTACTCCAAAGCAAGGCTGACAATGCCCTAACGGATGCGGAAGCATTCATACAGTCCTCGACCGTTCCCGTGGATGTGGTTTTCTTTGATTTGACCGGAACGGTAAACACTTCGGGCTTGCTGAACACACTGGCAGGAATGCACCACATCTTTTCGCCCATCACGGCAGACCGTGTGGTCATGGAAAGCACATTGAGCTTTACCGATGTGCTGACCAATGTCCTTATGAAACAAGGTCAGACCTCCATCGAAACCATACGGCTGTTTTGGAACATGGTCGATGGCAGGGAAAAATCGCAACTGTACGAAATCTACGGCAACGTCATTAACGAGGTCGGACTGCAAGCAATGGAAACACGCATTGCCGATAGCAAACGCTTCCGCAAGGAAAGCGAAGCAACGGCAAAAACTGTCTTCCGCTCCACGCTATTGCCCCCCGACAAAAGATTGATGAAAGCCTCCGGCTTGGACTTGTTCATCAGTGAATTTCTAACAACCGTCAAACTGTAACCGCTATGGAAAATGAAAATAAGAAAAAGCCGAATGCTCCGATTGACGAGGCGTATCTCATGTCCATCATGGCAGGCGAAACAAAGAAGCCTCAACAGGCGGTAGCACCGCAAGAGCCGAGCGCAGAGCCGACAAAGGAAACGTCAACGGAAAAGCACATAGCCAAAGAACGTACCCGACAAAAGAGGGCTTCCGATACGGGCTATGGCGAGCGTTTTCTCAACAGCCACAGCATGACACGCCGTGGCGATAAGAGCATCTACATCCGGCAGGAATACCACGAACGGCTTTCCCGTATCGTGCAGGTTATCGGCGAGGATAAAATACCTCTGTACGCCTATTTGGACAATATTCTCGAACATCATTTTGAACAGTTCGAGAAAGCCATCACCGATGATTTCAACAATAAGTTTAAACCCATTTTTTAAAGCATTCGATTATGAACAAGACACAGCAAAAACATCCGGAAAAGGTATTGCGTAAAGCGCATTACAAATCGGCATTTTTAAGACCGACAGGGGTCGTGGCAAGGTGCGGAAAATCGGTCTACATAAGCCCCGATTTCCATAAGAAATTATCCCGTATCGTCTTTCTGCTCGGAGAGGGAGAAATTACGCTTACCGATTACCTGCACAGTGTACTGAAACACCACTTTGAGGAGTTCGGAGACGAAATAAAGATTATCTATGCCGACAAGCAAAAGCCAATCTTATAGCTATGGAAACGTTGATTGTAATATGCCTTATCATCGTCATTATCCTTTTGCTGAAAGATAAGGTGGTCATCCATAAGACCGTCCGCAGGGAAATAAAGCCGGAAAAGAAAAGCCCCGACCTGCCGGATATTATGGGGCTTCCCAAGCCTGTGGAACGCCACACGTTGCCACCGAATGCCACAAAGAGACAATCGGGCGAACGTGACGGGATAGCTGATAATTTTGGTGCAGAAACCTACGGGATAGGTTTTGGATTGGAAAATCCGCAGATTGAGGGAGAGCCGGATGAAGTTTTCGGGAGTATGTCCGATTTTGAAAATGAGGAAGACGAATGGGATGAGTACGGGTTTGAGGACAGCGACAATGAGTTTGCCACAGGGGTTACCTTTGATGAACTGACGACCGTGGGGGCATGGTTGGAGCAAGATACACTTGAACCTGCCCAGCAACAGAAAGCGGTGGACATAGTTCAGCGATTACAGGGAACGGAATTGTTAAGTCTGCTCGAAAACTCAATGGATGGGACTTCACGGAAGATTGCAGAGTTGTTGGACAAGAGCCTCTCCGCCGGAACGGATTTCAGTTCTCCCGATTTGCGGAAAAGTGATTTAGAGGATTTCGACATTGGGGAGTTTGTTTAAACTCCCCGATTGTCAATTAGTGAAACCTGTATTTTTTCTCTCGCATAATAAACGCATCTTTACCTCCCTCGACAATATCCGCAATATGTTGCCTAATACCCATTGATTTTAAAACATCTGTTTCCGTGGCGATTTTGTCAAAAGAGTTTTCAATAGCTCCGTTTATGTAATCGAATTTAAAAATACTTGTTGATTGTTCATCGTTTTGACCCTTTTGATTAGCTACGATAACATTTTCAGCATCCGCATTCACTACAATATTTGCATTGTGTGTGACTATAATTATCTGACGTTCGAGTTTTTTACTTCTAAGGTAATTGACTAAATCTGTCGTGATTGACCTATTATCAAGGTTATCTTCGGGTTGGTCTATTAATATAGGTGCTTTAGATTTACTTAGACCAATAATCAGCATCAAGATAACAAAGCTTGCCTTACCAGTAGACATTTCTCCAAGTTTATCATTTTTATAGTTTATCTCCCAATAATCAAAGAAATAGTCATCTAAAACGATTTTTACTGCCGACTGGATGGATGTTCTATTTGTCAGAACATACTTCTTATCAATCAAATCATTAAATAGCTTTTTGACATCCTCTAATATTGTTTCAAAATCAGCTTCATCAGTAGCTTTTTTGCTATCCGACAAAATGTTATATTGGTTATAGGAAGCACTTCTGCCATCACTTATAGCATACATATCCTTGCGTAATTTGACATAGTTGTATTGTGCTTTTCCAACTATCCCTAATCCATCTTTTTCTAATTCAATAGTTCTATCCTTTAAGGCTGTTATGATATTAATATACTCCTGATAACTACTTTTGTAAATCTCAAATATCTCGTCCTTAGTATCTGCAAGAAGTTTGCTTTTTTCTTGTATTTTCTTGGTTAAAACCACAATATCATGCAGAGCTTTTTTATCATTTGCGATGGATAGATTTAACGCTTCGACAGCTTTTTTAACCTGCTCATCTTGCAAATACGGCTGTATCAACTTCTTTATTTCAACCTGCTCGCTATGTATAGTATTAAGTACCTCTCCAAATTTACATTCCCTTATAAAGGAACGCATACCGTCTTCTTTCACTTGGACTTCTATCGCAGTAGCAATATCATTTGCTTTGGTCAATAAGGCATCTATATCAGCATAAGCTATTTCATAAAAATCTTTTATCTCTTGTAATTGCAATTGTTGCAATACAGCATCCTTTTTTTGCTTTAAGCTTTTCATTGCTTGAATGAACTCGCTATTGAAGTTTTGGATGGTTGAAAAATCGTCTTTGAAATTTTGACGTTTTGTATTATTAGCCTCAAGTTTACCTTGAAGTTCTTTGTATTCTGCGACTTGTTCAGAGGTAAGACCAGTACTTTTATTTAGGTCTTCCACTTTTTGTGAATTTGTTTCAATATTTTTTTCCAGCACAAGTCTGTTGGATTTCGTTTTCAGCTCATCCTCCAAATCTTGTATCTCTTTTTGAGTTTCAAAGTAAATATCAATTTGCGCATTTCTCAACTTGTCATTTTGAGAAACCTTATTTACAAAATCTTGATACCACTCTTTAGAAGTATCGTCCTCGGTAATCAAATCCCTTACAAGTTTATTTAAGGACTTTCCTTTTTTGTTTAGTTCGGGTTCTGCGAGTTTCACTAAATAGTTCTGTGGGATATACTTAATCTCTGGAAGTATTGAGTTTTCGTCCGATTGCCTTTTCAAGTTTTGTGTGAAACCTCCTTTGGTTGTTATTTGGAAATCAAATCCATTTTCAATCTTATCTAAGTCATACTTTTCTGTTCCATCATCATTTTTTAATACTGTTTCATCTGCTGAAAGGGTCTTTACTATTGCATAAAGTAGAATTGATTTGCCCGAAGATTTTCCCCCAATTATAACATTGAGATTAGGATTGAGATGTATAGGCTTAGTTGAGAATACACTATTGGGAGATAGAAAGGAGACTTTTTCTATTAGTAATTTTTCTTCCTTAAAATCGGGAGTGTCATTTTGAATTTTAACCCTATGTTCAGGTTCAAAGCAAATTTGCCTTAACCCCTCGAAATTCAAGTCGCTCTTTACCCAAGTAAACTTAGAAAATAAGTCATCTTCCTTATGAGCATCACAGCCAACAATACACGGCTTTAACGAACCCCTGTGTTCAATAACACTGTCAACTTCCTGTTTATATATTTTTTCATTATACCCGTCTGTTCCCTCTAATCTTTTTCCAATAAAATATTTAATATCTTTTGGATTGGCTGAAAATATTGCATCTGAAACCTTGTAAATGGATTTCCTTAGCCCATCTAAACTGCCATTTTCATTTTCGAATAAATCATAGTGCTTTTGGATTGCAGAAGCCCCATCATTGTTTGAATTACTTACTACAAGCAATGTGTTATCCCGAAATCTCTTATTATTCGCTATTAATTCCTTTAGTGATTTTAAGTCGATAACGAAATTTTCAATACCTTTTTCATATTGTTTATGTGGTTCAATAATATTCGGGTCTAAATTCTTTCCATAGGTTGTTATGCCATGTCGGTTCATTTTTACCCCGTCTTGATTTGCGATATGAGAAAAGAAATCATTTTCCAAATCTTGAATGTAATCGGGGTTAAACAAACAGTGAATATTTATCAAACGTCCTCTATCAGTAGAGGGTAACATTCTAAGCTCAACATTTGGGAAAATGAATATTTTTTTGATAAACTCAACTTCATTATCATCAAATAGCTTATCGTCTAACCAGTCTGTTTTATTCTCAATAGTATTTCGGTATTCAATGGCTTCAAGATACCTATCAATAGAAAAATAATCGGTTATAGCTATGGCTGAAATTTTATTTTCAAAAGCCTTTTTAAAAAATATGTGAAAGAAGTCATCCATTGAAGATGACGAAAACTGGTCGTTTTTATTCGTTCCTTTAGTGTGAACGTGAAAGTTCCATTTTCTCCATTTTGACCCAATAATTGCCATGTTAATTAATTCGTATTAGTTGGTAAAATATATCCTGCTATAAATGTACTAAATATAATAATTTTTTTGCTCTAACAGCCACTCACTGCCAATTCATTCCACTGATTTCCAGTTTCCCATAACGCTTCGATTTCCATAAGACTTTTGTTGCGAAAGCCCGCACGAGGTGGGCAATTAGTAACAATTTAATTCAGTTAAATCATGGTAAAACAAAGCAAAAAAGTGTTGCTGACAGGCGTTGCGTTCCTGTCGGCATTCGGTGTGTTCGCACAGGGCAACGGCTCGGCAGGTATCACCGAAGCCACGCAGATGGTGACATCCTATTTCGACCCTGCTACCCAATTAATTTATGCGATTGGGGCTGTGGTCGGGTTAATTGGTGGCGTAAAGGTGTACAACAAATTCAGTAGCGGTGACCCTGATACAAGCAAGACTGCGGCGTCGTGGTTTGGGGCTTGTATCTTCCTCATCGTAGCGGCGACCATTCTCCGCTCATTCTTCCTTTAAGCCGATGGTCTATGAGCAATTACAATATCAATAAAGGCATCGGTAGAACGGTCGAGTTCAAAGGACTGAAAGCACAGTACCTGTTCATCTTCGCAGGTGGTCTGCTCGGCGTGCTTATCCTCGTCATGGTCATGTACATGGCAGGCGTAAACTCCTACGTGTGCTTGTTCATCGGGGCAGGCGGTGCATCGCTCATCGTTTGGCAAACATTCGCATTGAACGGCAAGTACGGCGAATACGGATTGATGAAAGTCGGGGCAAAGAAAAGGCATCCGAAATACATCATCTGTCGCAGAGCCGTACACCGCTATTTAAAATTCACTTCTAAATCCAGTCATTTATGAGAAATACAGGAAAAGCCACAACGTTGGAGAGCAAGTTTCCACTACTGGCGGTGGAACAGAACTGCATCATATCAAAGGATGCGGACATCACGGCTTGCTTTCGGGTACACCTGCCGGAACTATTCACGGTGGCATCGGCAGAGTACGATGCCATCCATTCGGCTTGGCATAAGGCTATCAAGACCTTGCCGGATTACACCATTGTCCACAAACAGGACTGGTACATCAAGGAAAGTTATGCGCCAGATATGGCACAGGAAGACCAGAGTTTCCTTGCCAAATCCTATCAGCAACATTTCAACGAACGTCCTTTTTTAAACCATTACTGCTATCTCTTTTTGACCAAGACGACTAAAGAGCGAATGCGGATGCAGAGCAACTTTAGTTCGCTTTGCAAAGGTGTCCTTATCCCGAAAGAAATAAGGGATAAAGAAACCGTCCGCAGGTTTATGGAAGCAGTGGCGCAGTTTGAGCGTATTATCAACGATAGCGGTTTTGTGAAACTGGAACGCTTGACCGAGGACGACATCATCGGCACAGGCGACAGGCAGGGATTGCTCGAACAGTACCTTACCCTGTCGAGGGAAACCGGAACGCCCATGCAGGATATAGCTTTGGGCAGTGAGGATGTTCGTATCGGAAACAAAAGGCTGTGTCTGCACACCCTGTCCGATACGGACGATTTGCCCAATACGGTATCGGCAAATACGAGGTATGAAAAGCTGTCCACGGACAGGAGCGACTGCCTGCTGTCCTTTGCCTCTCCGGTCGGTCTGCTCCTTAGCTGTAACCATATCTATAACCAATACCTGTTTTTGGACAACAGCGATGAGAACCTGCGCAAGTTTGAAAAGTCAGCCCGTAATATGCACTCACTGGCAAGATATAGCCGTGCCAATCAGATTAACAAAGAGTGGATTGAAAGGTATCTGAACGAAGCGCACAGCTTCGGGCTATCCTCTATCCGTGCGCACTTCAATGTGATGGCGTGGTCGGATGACCCGAACGAACTCAAACAGCTAAAGAACGACACGGGCAGTGCGCTCGCTTTGATGGAATGCAAGCCGAGGCACAACACGGTGGATGTTGCCACACTGTATTGGGCAGGCATGGCAGGAAATGCAGGCGACTTTCCGGCAGAGGAAAGTTTCTACACGTTCATCGAACCTGCACTGTGTTTCTTCACCGAGGAAACCAACTACCAAAATTCGCCATCGCCTTTCGGTATCAAGATGGCAGACCGATTGACAGGAAAGCCCATCCATTTGGACATATCAGATTTGCCTATGAAGCGGGGCATTATCACAAATCGAAATCGCTTCGTGTTAGGCCCATCTGGGGGTTGGCGGGCTATTCTTAATTGAGTAGCCCGCCAACCCTCCAAACTGGAAGTGGAAAATCATTCTTCACCAATCACATGGTGAGGCAGTATTATGAGCAAGGCTCTCATGTACTATTGGTCGATACGGGCAACTCTTATCAAGGGCTGTGCGAACTGATTAAAGGGAAGACAAAAGGAAAAGACGGTGTGTATTTTACCTACACCGAAGACAACCCGATAGCATTCAATCCATTTTATACGGATGACGGCGTATTCGACATTGAGAAACGGGAAAGTATCAAAACGCTCATTCTTACGCTTTGGAAGCGTGACGATGAACCGCCGACCCGTTCAGAGGAAGTGGCATTGTCCAATGCCGTGAGCGGTTATATCGACCGTATCAAGCAAAGCGGTGAATATCCCTGTTTCAATGGATTTTACGAGTATGTAAAAGGTGACTACAAAAAGGTACTGGAAGACAAACAGGTAAGGGAAAAAGACTTTGACCTCGCAAATTTTCTGAACGTGCTTGAACCCTATTACAAGGGCGGAGAGTACGACTATCTGTTGAACTCCGACAAGCAACTTGACCTGCTTTCCAAACGCTTTATCGTGTTTGAAATTGATGCGATTAAAGACCACAAAATCCTCTTTCCCATAGTGACCATCATCATTATGGAAGTATTCATCAATAAGATGCGCAGGCTCAAAGGTGTGCGCAAAATGATACTGATTGAGGAAGCGTGGAAAGCCATCGCCAAAGAGGGAATGGCGGAGTACATCAAGTACCTGTTTAAGACCGTCCGCAAATTTTTTGGTGAGGCTATCGTGGTCACGCAGGAAGTGGACGACATCATCCAGTCACCCGTGGTCAAGGAAAGTATCATCAACAATTCCGACTGTAAAATCCTGCTTGACCAACGCAAGTACATGAACAAATTTGATGCGATACAGGAAATGTTGGGGCTTACAGAAAAGGAAAAATCCCAAATCCTTTCCATCAATCAGAACAATGACCCGTCAAGGCTTTACAAAGAGGTATGGATTGGGCTTGGCGGTACGCACTCCGCCGTTTATGCCACAGAGGTTTCGCTCGAAGAATATTTGGCATACACCACAGAGGAAACCGAAAAAATGGAAGTCATGCAACTGGCATCCGAACTGGACGGCAATGTGGAACTGGCGATAAAACGCATTGCCCAACAGAGACGTGAGAACGCAAATAATTATTAATCATTTAAAAAATCAGAGACATGAAGAAAACAATGTTACTGGTGTGTACGGCATTTATGCTTGCCGTTGCACCGTCCGCTAAGGCACAATTTGTTGTTACAGACCCTGCAAACCTTGCATCGGGTATCATCAACAGTGCCAATGAAATCATACAGACTTCATCCACCGTTTCAAACGTGGTAAAGAATTTCAACGAGGTAAAAAAAGTGTATGAACAGGGCAAGGAATACTACGACAAACTGAAAGCCGTAAACAACTTGGTGAAAGATGCCCGTAAGGTTCAACAGACCGTGTTGCTCGTGGGCGATGTGTCCGAAATGTACGTGCAGAACTTCGGTAAAATGATGAACGACCCAAATTTCAGTCCGCAGGAACTGACGGCAATTGCCAACGGTTATTCCACGCTATTGAACGAGAGTACCGAACTGCTCAAAGAACTGAAACAGATTGTTTCCTCGACCTCGCTTTCGCTGAACGATAAAGAGCGTATGGACATCATCGACAGGGTTTACAAAGAGGTCAAGGACTACCATAGCCTTGTCCGCTATTTCACCAACAAGAATATCTCCGTAAGCATTTTGAGGGCTAAGAAACAGAACAACACCAAAAGGGTGCTTGAACTGTACGGAACTGCTGAACAAAAATACTGGTAAGCTATGGAATGGAACAATCTTCACGAACTCCTGCGCTCGCTGTATGATGAGATGCTCCCACTGTCCGCCGATATGGCGACAGTGGCTAAGGGCATCGCCGGATTGGGCGCACTGTTCTACGTGGCACTGAAAGTGTGGCAGGCATTGAGCCGTGCAGAACCGATAGACGTGTTTCCGCTCCTGCGACCTTTCGCCATCGGGCTTTGCATTATGTTCTTCTCGACCATCGTATTGGGAACTATAAATGCGGTATTAAGTCCGGTCGTAAAAGGCACAAACGCCATGCTCGAAAACCAAGTGCTTGACCTCAACAAATTGCAGGAACAAAAAGACCTGTTGGAGAGAGAGGCGATGCTCCGCAATCCCGAAACCGCTTACCTCGTAAGCGATGAGGAATTTGATAAGAAACTCGAAGAATTGGGATGGTCGCCGTCCGATTTGGTTGCCATATCGGGTATGTACATGGAGCGTGGAATGTACGATTTAAAGAAAAGCATCCGTGACTGGTTTCGGGAACTACTGGAAGTCCTTTTCCAAGCATCCGCTTTGGTCATAGACACCATACGGACGTTCTTCCTTATCGTGCTGTCCATACTCGGGCCGATAGCCTTTGCGATAAGTGCATGGGATGGTTTTCAATCCACGCTTACGCAATGGCTGACCCGATATATCAGCGTATACCTGTGGTTGCCCATCGCCGATATGTTCAGCTCCATGCTTGCAAAAATTCAATCCCTCATCATCGAACGGGATATTGATATGCTTGCCGACCCGACCTACATCCCCGACACATCCAACACCGTGTATATCATCTTCATGATAATTGGCATCGTGGGCTACTTCACCGTTCCAACGGTGGCAGGTTGGGTAATACAGGCAGGGGGCGCAGGGAACTTCATGCGCAACGTAAACTCTACGGCATCGAAAACCGGAAACATCGCCGGAGCCGGAACGGGGGCTGTTGCAGGCAATATCGGTGGCAGGTTAATGAACAAATAAAAATCAAGAAGCAATGGAATTTAAGACACTAAGAAATATCGAAAACAGCTTTAGGCAAATACGGCTGTACGCCATTGTATTTGCCGTACTCTGCATCGCTGTGGTAGGTTATGCCGTATGGCAGTCCTACCAGTTTGCCGAGGCACAACGCCAAAAAATATATGTACTGGACAAAGGCAAATCCTTGATGTTGGCACTTTCACAGGATGCAAGCATCAACAGACCTGTTGAGGCAAGGGAACACGTTAAGCGTTTCCATGAACTGTTCTTTACGCTCGCACCGGATAAGAACGCTATCGAAAGCAACATGAAACGGGCTTTTAACCTTGCCGACAAATCGGCTTTTGATTATTACAAAGACCTCTCGGAAAAAGGATATTACAACCGTATCATTTCGGGCAATGTGCAACAGCGTATCGAGGTGGACAGCGTGGTCTGCAACTTCGACACCTATCCCTATGCCGTAAGAACGTATGCCAAACAGTATATCATCCGTCCAAGCAACGTGACCAAACGGAATTTGGTCACTTCATGCCTATTGTTGAACTCGGTCAAGTCTGACAACAACCCACAGGGCTTCAATATCGAAAAGTTTGCCGTGTTGGAAAACAGGGATATAGAAGTCGTAGACCGTTAAAGCCAAGATTATGGAAGCAATATCAGATTTAAACACGTTCGCCAAAATCCTTACCGCAAAAGGGTATGACGGCTATTTCCATACGCAGGGTGCGTATGCCGGAAAACTGAAAGCAAGCATCAGCGAATATCTCGCCAACAGCCCCAAAGGTGTGGTTAAACAGGAGTTGTTGCTGACCTGCTTTCTGCAATGGGCAGGCGAAGACCTGCCCAGGGTAGAATGCCTTATGAGGGTGAAGTACCTAAACGGCAAATTCTTCCTTAACAGCATGGAAGTTGCTAAAAAAGACCGCTACGGGCAAGTGCTGAAACAATCGGAACTGACCCACCTGTCGGTCGCGACCGCTCCCAAAGCAAAAGAGGCAATCGCTATGGTCAACGATGCAGTGGAACGGAATAACAATTAAGGCATGAAAAATCTAAGAACAACAATCAACAATTGGTTTGACAAGCTCGATGGACAGTGGCGAGCGATGCCTGTTAAAAAACAGCACCGCTATACGCTACTGCTCTTTTTGGGCTATGCGCTATTGTCCGTTGCCGTACTGTTGAAAGTGTGCTACGATGTAGCGCATTCCGATAATACCATGACGATAGAGCATATCGAAAACCCGATTAACGGGCAAAACAAATCCTCGGTTTCTCCGCAGGACAGTATTAACAAAATCTTAAAACGTAAAATGTATGAAACCTGCATGAGTTGCCCCTAAAGGGGAAATTATATCAACTCATGCAAGCTTCATCGCCTTTAAAAAACAAATTATAGAGATGAAAAACAGTGAAAACAAAAGGGTAAGTTTTTTGGTCGAAGATGGCGACCCAAAAAACGGAATGGATGCACCGCAGGACGGTGCGCAGAACAAAGCCGAAAAGCTGAAAAAGCCCATCATTTTTGCACTCATGGGCGTGGTATTCCTCGGCTGTATGTACCTAATCTTCAAACCGTCCTCCGACAAGAAAGCGGTTGAGGATATTGGTCTGAACGATGCCGTACCACAGGCGACCGATGCAGGGCTTCAATCCGATAAGCAAAAGGCTTATGAACAGGAAATGCTCGAACAGAAGATGCAGGAAAAGCGCAATGCGCTCCTGTCACTGTCCGACTATTGGAGCGAGGACAGTACCGCCGATCCGGAAGCGGAGCAACCGGATGAGGACTACGAAGACGGCTACGCTTACGGCGGTGGTACACGCAGGAACAGCAACCCTGCCCTGAACAGTTATCGAAGTGCGCAAAGTACGCTGACCTCGTTCTACGACAACAGCGATTACGAAACGCAGGAACTCCGCAGACAGGTTGAGGAACTGAAAGAGCAACTGGCAGAAAAAGACGTACCACCAAATACGACCGTAGAAGACCAACTGGCTTTGATGGAAAAGTCATACGAAATGGCATCCCGTTACCTGCCGTCAACTCCGGCACAGACGGGTAATGCGGACACAACGGTTTCAGCAAAGAGTGCCTCTCTAAAAGAACATTTCGTGGCGTTCACCCCCGTAAGGAAAAATGCGGTTTCCGCATTGTACCGTGAACCGACCGACAGTGCTTTTTTGGCGAACTGGAACGAAACCCGAAACCGTGGATTTTATACGGCAGGCGTTTCGGAACAGGTCATACAACCAAAAAACAGCATTAGGGCGGTAGTACAGGAAACACAGACCGTAACGGGCGAAAGCGGTGTACGGTTGCGTTTGTTAGAAACGGCGCAAACTCCCGTCCGTTCCATTCCGGCAGGAACGGTACTGACGGCTAATGCTAAGTTTCAAAGTGGCAGGTTGCAGTTAAAGGTAACGTCCATCGAATTTGAGGGCAACATTATTCCGGTCGATATAACCGTGTATGATGTGGACGGACAACAAGGGCTATATGTGCCATATTCACCCGAAATGAATGCCCTGTCAGAGATTGCCTCCAATATGAGCCAAACCTCCGGCACTTCCATTATGATGACACGCTCGGCAGGGCAACAGATGGCAGGCGACCTTTCTCGTGGATTGGTGCAGGGCGTATCGGGTTACTTCTCCAAAAAGGTACGCACACCGAAAGTAACCGTCAAAGCCGGTCATCAGCTATTCCTCGTTTCAAAAAATTAATGTTTAACTAAAATCAAAAAGAAAATGAAAGCAATATTTAAAAGCCTCATGGCAATGGTCTGTTTAACGGTCTTTATCACAGGTGCAAATGCACAGCAAATTGCATCCAGTACAACAAAATTGAGCATGGGCAAGGTTGACCCTTACGAAATGCAGGTGACGTACAGCAAAACCTCGCACCTCATATTCCCGTCCGCTATCCGCTATGTGGATTTGGGCAGTGAATACCTTATTGCAGGCAAAGCCGAGGATGCGGAAAACGTACTGCGCATCAAGGCAAGCGTAAGGGATTTTGACGAGGAAACCAATTTTTCGGTCATCACGGACGATGGTCGGTTTTACAATTTCAATGTCTTTTATAGCCCTTATCCCTCAACGCTGAATTATGACCTGCTAACGATGCAAAAGGCATCGGATAGGGAAAACGGCAACGATGTTCTGTTTGAGGAATTGAGGGGCAATTCGCCGTCACTGGCAGGCTTGCTCATGGAAACGATTTACAAAAAGGACAAAAGGATTGTAAAGCATATCGGGGCAAAAAGCTACGGCATACAATTCCTGTTAAAAGGTATCTACGTCCATAACGGAAAATTCTATTTCCATACGGAACTGCGCAACAAAAGCAATGTTCCGTTCAACATTGACTTTGTGAATTTCAAGGTCGTGGATAAGAAAGTCGCCAAGCGTACCGTGGTACAGGAAAAGGCAATGAACCCGTTGCGTATGTACAAAACGCTCGGTGAAATAACGGGCAATACCACCGACCAGAACGTGTTCCTGCTTGACCAGTTTACCATCACGGATGACAAGGTACTTGTGATTGAAATCTTTGAAAAGAACGGTGGCAGACAACAGGTGTTGCAGGTGGAAAACTCCGACCTCGTACACGCCAAGCTGATAAGCGATATGCACCTAAAGATTAATTAACCCAAAAAGAACGAACAATGATGAGATACATTTTTGCCGTGGTGCTTGCCACGCTTAGCATCACGGCGGTACAGGCACAACGGATGCTCCCCAAACAAAATGGATTGGAAATAAACGCAGGTATGCTGTCTAAAGAGATAAGCGACAATTACTATCTGAATTTGACGTTGACCGTGAACGGAAAGAACGGCAATTACTGGATATGGGGTGCGGAGTACACCCATCAGTTTTCCGGTTACAGGGATGTACAGATACCGCTTGAAACCTATACGGGCGAGGTGGGTTACAGTCTTCAGCTAATGGGCGATGCGAGAAAGACCGTTACGCTCAATGCAGGGCTTACCGCCGTGGCAGGTTACGAAACCATCAACCGGAGCGAAGCCATGTTACCGGACGGCTCGACCATCCTCGACAAAGACAATTTCGTCTATGGTACTGGCGGACGGCTCACGCTCGAAACGTACCTGTCCGACCGTTTTGTCCTGCTCCTGCAAGGGCGGACAAAAGTATTATGGAGTACGGATTTGAAACAGTTCCGTCCATCGGCAGGGATTGGACTAAGGTTTAACTTTTAAAATTGATTTACGATGAAAATATTAATCAGAAAGTACGGGCTACATTTGCAGGCAATGTTCATGCTCATGGCGATGTTGGCCTGCGCCGTGGTGCTGACTTCGTGTGAAAAAGACGACCTCGATATACAACAGAATTACCCTTTTGAGGTACAGGTGATGCCTGTTCCAAAGGATGTCTCAAATGGTCAAACCGTAGAAATAAGGGTAACGATACAGCGAAGCGGAAATTTCAGTGATGCGAAATACTTTATCCGCTATTTCCAGTTTGACGGACAGGGAGCATTGCGGTATTACAGCGAACCGCCGTATATGCCCAATGATGTGTACCTATTGCCACAGACACAATTTAGGCTGTATTACACCTCGCAATCCACCGTATCACAGTCATTTGATATTTGGATTTCGGACAACTTCGGGAACGAAAAGCAAATAAGTTTCCAGTTTAACAGCCGTGATTGATTTGCAGTTTGACTTTTTTATTATTCCTTAACTCAAATAGAAAGGAGTTCTATACAGTATGGGAACTCCTTTCTTTCAGTGATATTGTTGAAGATAATTCTATCTTAGTCAAAATCGAAAAAATCAGACAAAAAAGACTTCTTTTTACGTCCATGTTGGGGATATTTATTTCTGTCTGAATATTTATCAGTTCTTTCGTAGTCCTGCGAATAAGGGTGTTTTTCGTCATTAAAGGACTGTTTTTCATAATTATTCCCCTCGGTTCTTTGAGCGGAATACTCCAATAGCTTATCCAGTTCACCTTTATCTAACCAAATTCCTCTGCATTGCGGACAATAATCAATTTCGACATTTTGACGCTCCGTCATCAATAAGGTTTCGTTACAATTCGGACACTTCATGTTTCTTCATTTTTTTAAAGGATAAACTTAAACAAAAATAAGTAAGGATAATGTGATATTATCTTTTTTTAACATTCCTACTGTTGGTGATGTACAATTTTTATTATGACGGTTAAAGCGATACTTTTTTCGTTCATAGCGGAATAGATATTTTTTCGTAAATTCAAAGTGTCGAATTATAATAGCTATCGTTATGGGTGCATCATTGGTTTTAGGCATAATAGCATCGGTTTTGGGATTAGGTCTGCGTTACTGGATTAACCGCAGGAAGTTTTACAGGCGTAGCCCGACCGGAGCGGAAGGCTTTTCATCTTATGAGAAATCCGTTATTATTAAAACTTCTGAACGTTTGGGCAAATGGATAGCTTATGCTTTGATTATATTCGGTGTGCTGTTCTTATGGAGTTATTCAAGGCAGAAAAAGGCAAAAGAAAAGTCATCCCAAAATACGGAGATACAGAACCCACGATAAGCAACGATATAGCATTAGGAAACGGTACAGGTCTTTGCGGTCTGTACTGTTTTTGTTTTGCAATCTTCCCATGTTAAACCCAAATTGAAAAGACAGATGGCTGTTGTATAAGAAAATCCACATTGCTATCTTTGCTATTAGAAAATATAAAAATCTTAAAGTGTTTTTGCTTTAAGTCTCGATACTAAAAACTGGTAATTTTTAATCCCCGAGACATAAGTAAGAACGCTCACGTTATGGCGTGGGCGCTCGCTTATTCGGGGAAAGGCGTACCAGTGCCTTAGTGTCGGTAAGTGTAGTTGCCTGCGCTTTTTTTATTGCAGGTGTCGTTACTTAAAAATGGATATTATGGACACTGCGAATATTACCTATCCTGCCTTAGCGTTTCCTGCTTCCGAAATATCGGCTTTTGCGGTTGCTATCGACTATTTTATTCTATCCCTCAAAAATGGAGAAATAATACACTTTCAACCCGATAATACCCAAATTTTTTACGATTAGCTAAGCGCTCACGGCATTAGGGATATACAAAAGGAAGAAAAGGCAAAACCTGTCGTTGTTACCAACAACATAAGTTGGTTGGGATGGTTTAAACGCAAAAAATAAACAATATCGTTATGAGCAATAATAAAAAAACTATTCGGGTTGCAGTTGTGG
>Ga0182744_1001179_pt1 | contig 23335 bp, 16 predicted proteins | sample eDN3rd30CKraftMG_FD_128525 | JGI IMG/M metagenome (GOLD analysis project Ga0182744, IMG submission 128525) | Enriched Miracle-Growth compost microbial communities from Emeryville, California, USA - eDNA 3rd pass 30_C Kraft MG (version 2) (version 2) ...
CCGGTGGCGAACTGGTCGAGGTTTGTCTTGCCGATCGGAATGGCGCCGGCTTCGATGAGCCTTGCCACGGCAAACGCATGTTCCTTCGGCGTATAGGCGAAATCCGGACAGGCGGCTGTCGTCGGCAATCCGGCAACGTCGATATTGTCCTTGATGGCGAAGGGCACGCCCCAGAGAGGCTTGCCGGCATCGTAAGAGCCTAGCCGCCGCGCGGCTTCAAGCGAAGTGCCTTCATCGAACAGTGAAATGAATATTCCGGGATCAGCAGCAGCCGCGATGCGGGCATAGACAAGTCTGATGACATCCTGCGGATCGGTGCCGCCGGCATAGGCTTGGCGCAGGCTTATAAGGTCAAAACTCAAATCAATCATTACCATCTCATGTTGCATTCAGAATCAGACAGGCGGATGAGGAATGGCCTCGATAAGCTGTCGCGTATATTCCGCCGTTGGTGCTTCCAGAACTTGCTCGGCGGTTCCCGCCTCGACGATCTTGCCGGAGCGCATGACGATGACCCGGTCGCAAAGCAGCCTGACCACATGCAGATCGTGGCTGACGAAAAGATAGCTCATGCCGAGGCGGATCTTCAAATCCTGCAGAAGGTTCAGGACTACCGCCTGAACGGAAACATCGAGCGCCGCCGTCGGCTCATCCAGAATGACGAGATCGGGATTGAGCGCAAGGGCGCGGGCGATACCGACGCGTGCCTTCTGGCCGCCGGACAATTGATGCGGCAGCCGGTCGAGGAATTCGACCGGCAGGCCGACGAGCCCCGCCAGTTCCTCGCAACGGGCACGCAGGGCATCGCGGCTCATCGTTTCGCCGCGCAGGATCGGGGCGGCGATGGAGCGCGCCGCGGTGAAGCGCGGGTTGAGGCTCTCGGTGGGGTCCTGAAACACCATCTGGAGGCGCCGGCGCATGGGATTTGTGGCGAAGTCCCGCGCCGGCAAGGCGGAAATATCATCGCCGGCGAATGTGATCTTGCCGCTTGTCGGGTCGAGCAGCCGCATGACCATCATCGATGTCGTCGATTTGCCGCAGCCGGATTCGCCGACCAGCCCGACCGTCTCGCCGCGCCGGACCTCGAAACCAATGTTGTCGACGGCGCGGAAGGGAGCTTCCGCTTCCTTCTGCTTGCCGCCGAAGAACTTCGAGAACATGCCATTGGTATCCTGGCGGGGATATTCCTTCACTAGGCCTTCGACGCGCAGCAGGACTTCGCCGGTGGAAGGCGTCGGCGCAGGCAGCGGCGCTGTGGCCGTCTCCAGCGGCAAGAGATCGCGCAGGCCTGCGCCGGGACGCGGCGTCGCGCGCATGAGCCTGCGGGTATAGGGATGGGCGGGATTGCGGAAAATGTCCTTCGACAGGGCCGTCTCGACGACCTTGCCCTTTTCCATCACGACGATCCTGTCGCAATAGGTGGCAGCGAGGCCGAGATCGTGGGTGATAAGGATGGTCGACATGGCGCGCTCGCGCGTCAGCTCGACGACCAGGTCCATCACCGCTTTCTGAGTGGTGACATCGAGGCCGGTCGTCGGTTCGTCGGCGATCAGAAGCTGCGGCCGGCAGGCCAGCGCGAGGGCGATGACGATGCGCTGGCACATGCCGCCTGACAGTTCGAACGGATAGGCATGATAGCGCTCCTCCGGCCTGGCGATGCGCACCTGCTGCAGCGCTTCGACGGCCTTTTGCTTGGCCTCGGCGCGTGTCGTCTGAACATGTTCGAGCAGCACATCCTCGATCTGCCGGCCGACCTGCCGGATCGGGTTGAGGGCGGCGCGTGGATTCTGGAAGATCATCGCCATTTCGCGGCCGCGCAGATCGCGCAATTCCTGATCGTCGGCGGCGACGACGTCTATTCCCGAATACATGATCGAGCCTTCGGCGATGCGTCCGGCGCGGTCGAGAATGCGCATGACCGCATAGGATGTCACCGATTTGCCGGAGCCGGATTCGCCGACGATGCCCAGCGTCTCGCCTTTCGCCAGCGAGATATCGACATGTTCGATGGCGCGGACCGTGCCGCGGCGGGTGGCGAATTCGATGGTGAGATCGCGAACCTCCAGAATGGCAGGAGCCGTGGTCGCGTTGGCAGTCGTGGAACTGGCTGTCATGGTGTCCTCACGTGCGCCGCTGCGGATCGACGATGTCGCGCAGGCCGTCGCCGAGCAGGTTGAAGCAGAAGACGGCGAGCATGAGTGCGACGCCCGGGAAGAACGCGATCCACCATTCGCCCGAGACGATGAAGGCGGCGCCTTCGGCGACCATGATGCCCCATTCCGGCGTCGGCGGACGTACACCGAGGCCGATGAAGGAAAGGCCCGCCGCGTTCAGGATCGCATATCCCATGGTGAGAGATATCTGCACCATCATCAGCGGCATGATGTTGGGCAGGATGAAACACAAGAGAATGCGCGGATCGCTGTTGCCGGAAAGGCGTGCGGCATGAACGAAGCCTGCCTCACGGCGGATGTTGGCCTCGCTGCGTGCCAGTCGGGCATAGAGCGGAAAGTTGATGATGGCGGTGGCGACGACGATGTTGGTCACCGTATTGCCGAGCGCCGCGACGATGCCCATGGCCAGGACGAAGAGGGGAAAGGCCATGATCGTATCGGAAATGCGGCCGATGATCCGATCGGTCCAGCCGCCGTAGAAGCCGGCAGCGATGCCGGCGAAGCCGCCAAGGATGAAGACAAGGACGACGGAAGCGATGGCAATCGTCATGTCGAGGCGGGTGGCGACGATCACGCGGCTGAAAATATCGCGTCCGAGTTGATCGGTGCCGAACCAGTGCTGCGCTGAGGGCGCCTGCAGGGCTGCCATCGTGTTGCTGGCCAGCGGATCGTAAGGAACGATGCTTGGCCCGAGGATCGCGGCAATGAGAAATGCGACGAACAGGGCGAAGGAGCCGGCCGTTACGGGGTTCTCGGCCAGGACGTATTGCGTGTGGCGAACCATCGCCATGATGCCGCTGGCGGCGGGCTTTTTCGTTTCGGCGGGAGCCTCGGAGAGCGTTGTCATCCTTCCACCTTCACCCGTGGGTCAATGGCGCTATAGAGAAGATCGATGCACAGATTGATGAGTACGTAGAGGATGGCCATGGTCAGGACGAAGCCCTGGACCGGAGCGAAATCCGAGGCGATCAGTGCTTCAACCGCGTAGGAGCCGATCCCGGGCCATGCAAAGACCTTCTCGACCAGCACATTGGCGCCAAGCAGGAACGAGAACACCATGCCGAGCGTGGTGATGACGGGCAGCATGGCGTTGCGGAAAGCGTAGGTCATGATGATGGTGGAGGATTTGAGGCCGCTGGCCCGCGCCGTCCGGATGAATTCGGCCGCCAATATGGCGAGCATGGAGGCGCGGGTGATGCGGGCGATCGGCGCGAGCGAGAAAACGGCCAGCGTGATGGCCGGCAGGGTGATCTGCGACAAGGCCGCGCGGAAGGTTTCGAAGTCGCGCACGACCAGGGCGTCGATGAGATAGAAGCCGGTGTAGGCCGGCGGCGGCGAGTTGAAGACATCGAGCCGGCCGAGGGGCGCGGGCGACCAGCCGAGCAGGAAATAGAACACGTAGACGAAGATGAGGCCGGTGAAGAATACTGGCAGCGAGACGCCGGCGGTAGCGACGATGCGGCAGGTGTGGTCGATCCATGATCCCTGCCGCACGGCGGCGACAATGCCGAGTGGCACAGCGATGATGAGCGACAGAAACAGGCCGAGCAGAGTCAGTTCAGCGGAAGCCGGCAGGCGCGCGGCGATCTCGGTGACGACGGGGCGTCCGGTCGTCAGCGAGGTTCCCAGATCGCCTTTTGCCAGGTTGACCACGTAGCTGGCGAACTGCTCGGGCAGGGAGCGATCGAGACCGAGCTGCTTGCGCACTTCGGCGATGGCCTGCGGCGTCGCCGCCGGGCCGGCGAAGAAGGAGGCCGTGTCGCCCGGCAGGACGCGGGTCAGGAGGAACGTCACGATGATGACGCCGATCAGACTGGGTATAGCGGTGGCGACGCGGCGGCCGATGGTGCGCAGCATGGATCTTGCCTAGCTTCTGGGTTTTGCTTCCATGCATTTCCCGGTCCAATTGGGCCGGGACATGCAAACGGGAGCCCACTTCGCTCAAAAGGGCTGTCAGCCCTTGACGAAGGTGCGGTAGTCGAGCCGGCGATGGAACCAGTACTGGTAGCCTTGGATGTTCTTCTGCATGGCGATGTTCACATAGGGCTGGAACAGCGGCACGCGCGGGATATCCTTGAAGGCGAGATCGACGAAGCCCTTGACGTTTTTATCGTAGTCGGGGGTGTCGCCGCTGGCGGCCGCGGTGCGCGCGCCGGCGATATAGCCGTCCATTTCCTTGGACTGGTAGCCCATGGTGTTGAACACCGAATTCTGCCCGTCGTAGCACCAGAAGAAGAAATATTCCGGATAGTCCAGCCAGCCCGAGAAGACGTTGGTGAAGAGCGGCATTTCCTTCTTGTTCAATTCCGTGCGCCAGTTGGCGCCGGGGATCTTGTTGAGCGTGACGCGGATGCCGATCTGGGCGAGGCTTTCCTGAACGAGAATGCAAAGCGGCTCGTTGACGACGGCGAAACCGAGATCGAAGGACAGGGTGGTCTCCAAGCCGTTGGGATAGCCGGCGGAACTCAGCAACTGCTTCGCCTTGGCGATGTCGGTGTTGTACTGATGCGGCTGCGGCCACTCGACCTTGGTCGGCGTTCCGGCTGGCGCGCCGAACATGGGCTTCGCCAGGCCGAACATGACGGCGTCCATGATCTTCTGATAGGGCAGCGCATAGGCGACGGCCTGGCGCACCATCGGATTGTTGAACGGCGGTTTGTTGACGTTCATGCCGATGTATTGAATGCCGTTCGAATAGGGGATGGAAACGATATTCAATTTGGCGTTGGACTTCATTTCGGCGAAGTCGCGGTTGGGCAGGTCATAGGAAATATCCGCATCGCCGCGTTCGAGCAGGGCGCGGCGGTTGCCGGAGGACGGCACCATGCGCCAGATGACGCGCTTGACCTTCGGCAGCGGGCCGCAGGCCCAGTTGTCGTTGCGGTCGAGTACGACTTCGGTTCCCGGCGTCCAGCGGGTGACCTTGTAGGCGCCGCTGCCGGCGGTGTTGAGCTTGGTATACTCGAGCCCCCACGGATCGGTGGCGGTGGCGTGCTTCTTGACGAGTTCGGAGTTCAGTACGCAGGGCACGATGACGGCGAGATCGGGGATGGTCAGCCTGTCCTTGCGCAGGAAGTCGACGCGGATCGTCTGGTCGTCGACGACGACGAACTGCTCGGGCTTTTCGAGCGAGCCGGCTTTCATCTGAAAGGTCGGGAAACCGCCGACGGTGACGGCGCGGTCGAACGACCATTTGACGTCCTTGGCGGTGACCGGCGTGCCGTCCTGGAACTTCGCGCCTTTGCGGACCTTGAAGGTCGCCGACATGGGGCCGACGTTCATGTCTTCGGCGAGTTCGGGCTTGAATTTGTCGCGGTCGTAATAGGGGACGCCGCCGGGTCCAGCCTTCATCTCGTGGCTGATCAGGCGGTCGTAACAGTTCCAGGAGACTTCATAGCCGGGCACATTGGTGCCGACGCCGTGAATGTCGATGTTGTTGGGGCCGCTTTCGGAGACGACGAGCAGGGTTTCCTGGCGGCTTTGGGCCTTTGCCGGCGACCAGACGGCGGGCGCGGCGACGCCGGTTGCAAGAGCCGTTGCTGCTGTAGACTTGAGGAAATCGCGTCGATCCATGGTGCTGTCCCCTAATTTATTGCCGCCTTCACGCTGTAAGGTGTTATTGCATGCGGTATAGAAATATTGCATACAAATACTAGAAATTGCATGCCCATACTTTTGGCTCGCGTGCACAAATTTGCGGTATTTTTGATTAGTGATTAAGCAGTTGAACCGCAGTGGACCGCAGGGAATCAGGCCGATGACACCGGCAGCAGACGGAAGAACTCGGGCAGACGTCAGAACCCGCACTGAAAAACTTGCAGCCGAAGTCGCAGATGAGATCCTCACGGGGGGATTTCCGCCCGGCATGCGGCTGGATGAACAGATGCTGGCCGAGCGCTTTACCGTTTCGCGTACGCCGGTCCGCGAGGCGCTGCGTCAGCTCGTGGCAACGGGCCTGATCGAAATGCGCCCGCGCCGTGGTGCTTTCGTCGTCAGCATTACCGCTGATCAGTTGAACGAACTGTTCGTTGCGATGGGCGAGATCGAGGCGACGTGCGCCCGTCTTTCAGCGCTTTCCATGAATCCGATCGAGCGGCGGCGGTTGAAGGCGTTGCACGAAGCCATGGCGCGAATGGTGGGCGACAATGTCCATGATGACTATGTGGAGGCCAATCGCAATTTTCATCTGGCGATCTATGCCGGCGCGCATAACCCGACCTTGCAGGATTTCGCCATGTCGCTGCGCCGCCGGCTCGATCCGTTCCGGCGCGCTCAATTCCGGGTGCCGGACCGGCTGATTCAATCGCATATGGAGCACGAGCGGGTGGTCAACGCCATCCTGGCCGGCGATTCTGTGCAGGCCCACGCGGCAATGCTGGACCACGTCAATCTGGTCGAAGACGCTTTCGAGCAGATCAACGCCGGCCAGGCGCGGGCGGCCGTCTAGAGATAGGTGGCCGGAAGCCGCAGGCGGGGTTATGAAAGGTGTGGATTTCGGCGCGGCAGCATTTGGCCTCGTCCCGATACGGGCACGAAGCTTGCCTGTTCGAACCGGTCACGGCAGCCTCGGGAAAACAACAACTTGTCAATAAGCGTCGCTCTCCATCACCTCACCAGCTACAAATACGACCGGCCGGTCTCGCTCGGTCCGCAGACGGTCAGGCTGCGCCCGGCCCCGCACTGCCGGACCAAGGTGACGAGCTATTCGCTCAAAGTCGTTCCGGCCAACCATTTCATCAACTGGCAGCAGGATCCACATGGCAACTGGCTGGCACGCTTCGTCTTTCCCGAAAAAGCGACAGAATTCTCGATTACCGTGGATCTGGTTGCCGACATGGCGGTCATCAATCCGTTCGACTTTTTCATCGAGCCCTATGCCGAGGAATTTCCTTTCGCCTATCCGGACGAATTGAAGGTCGAGCTGGCAGCCTATCTCGAGACCGAGCCGGCAACGCCGCTGCTGAGCGAATTCATCAGGCAACTGCCGGTCGGACAGCAAAGAACAATCGATTTCATCGTCAACCTTAACGCGCGCCTGCAGCATGACATCCGCTATGTCATCCGCATGGAAGCGGGCGTCCAGTCGCCGGAAGAAACGTTGTCGCTGGGCACGGGTTCGTGCCGCGATTCGGCCTGGCTGCTCGTCCAGATCTTCCGGCAGTTGGGTCTCGCGGCGCGGTTCGTGTCGGGCTATCTCATCCAGCTGAAGGCGGACGTCGATCCGATCGACGGGCCGAAAGGTACGGATCACGATTTTACCGATCTGCATGCCTGGGCCGAAGTCTATATTCCGGGCGCCGGCTGGATCGGTCTCGATGCGACGTCGGGGCTTCTCTGCGGCGAAGGTCATCTGCCGGTTTGCGCGACGCCGCACTACCGTTCGGCGGCGCCGATCAGCGGCGTTGTCGATCCGGCGAACGTCGAATTCAAGTTCGAGATGCAGGTCGACCGCATTCGCGAAGCGCCCCGCATTACCTTGCCGTTTTCGGAGAACGCCTGGCAGTCGCTGGATGCCCTGGGCGAGGCGGTCGATCTCGATCTTCTGGCGCAGGACGTGCGCTTGACCATGGGCGGCGAGCCGACCTTCGTTTCGGTCGACGATTTCGAAGCGCCGGAATGGAACATCGCCGCCGTCGGACCGACTAAGCGCCAGAAGGCGGACGAATTGATCCGCCGCCTGCGCGAGCGTTTCGCCCCCGGCGGTTTCCTGCATTACGGCCAGGGAAAATGGTATCCGGGCGAAAGCCTGCCGCGCTGGGCCTTCGCGCTGTACTGGCGCAAGGATGGCAAGCCATTGTGGGGCGATGCCGGACTGATCGCCCGTTTCGGCGAAGATGCGACGACGGCCGCAATCAAGAATGCCGAAGAGCTCGCGGAGGATATTGCCGCGCGCCTTGGCGTCGAGACCGAATGCGTCCTGCCTGCCTATGAAGATACCGCCCATTGGCTGGTGCGCGAAGGCAATCTTCCCGTCAATGTGACGCCGGCCGATCCGAAGATCGAGGAGCCCGAAGAACGTGCCCGCATGGTGCGCACCTTCGAGCGCGGCCTGTCGACGCCGACGGGTTTCGTGCTCCCGGTGCAGCGCTGGAATGCGCAGGCGAAGCCGCGCTGGCGCAGCGAGCGCTGGTCGTTGCGGCGCGGCAAGCTGTTTCTGGCGCCGGGTGACTCGCCCATCGGGCTGCGCCTGCCGATGGGCTCGCTGCCCTGGGTGCCGCCGGCGGCCTATCCCTATACGAACGTGCAGGACCCGCTGGAGCCGCGCGGCGACCTGCCGGACCCGCAACAGTTGCAGCAGATTTACAGTCTCGAAAGTGGCGGTGGCGCCGACCGGCAGACGGTGATCGAGCAATCGCCGATCGAAGGCGCGGTGCGCACGGCTCTGTCCGTCGAGGTTCGTGACGGCGTCCTGTGCGTGTTCATGCCGCCGCTGGAAAAATTCGACGATTACGTGGAACTGCTGGCGGCCGTCGAAATGGCGGCGAAGGAGAAGGGGACCAAGGTGCATATCGAAGGCTATGCACCGCCGTTCGATCCGCGCATCAATGTCATCAAGGTGACGCCGGACCCCGGTGTCATCGAGGTCAATATTCATCCGGCCGCATCGTGGCGCGCGGCCGTCGAGACGACAACGCAGCTTTATGAGGAAGCACGTCTGACGCGCCTTGGCGCCGACAAGTTCATGACCGATGGCCGCCATACGGGAACCGGCGGCGGCAATCACCTCGTCTTCGGCGGTTCGACGCCGCCGGATTCGCCGTTCCTGCGGCGGCCGGATCTGCTGCGCAGCCTCGTGCTGTATTGGCAGCGCCATCCGTCATTGTCCTATCTGTTCTCGGGTCTGTTCATCGGGCCGACGAGCCAGTCGCCTCGCGTCGACGAAGCGCGACACGATTCGCTCTACGAACTTGAAATTGCCCTCGCCAATACGCCGATGCCGGGGGAGGGTGAGTTTCCGATCTGGCTGGTCGATCGCCTCTACCGCAATCTGCTTGTCGACACGAGCGGCAATACCCATCGCGCCGAAATCTGCATCGACAAACTGTATTCGCCCGACAGTCCGACGGGCCGTCTCGGCCTGATCGAATTTCGCGCCTTCGAAATGCCGCCGGATGCGCGCATGAGCCTGGCGCAGCAGTTGTTGCTGCGCGCGCTCATCGCCTGGTTCTGGCGTGAGCCGCAGCATGGCGGCTTCGTGCGCTGGGGGACGGCGCTGCATGACCGCTTCATGCTGCCGCATTTCGTCTGGGAGGATTTCCTGGGCGTGCTGGAAGACCTGCGCCGTGCCGGCTATGACTTTTCCGCCGAATGGTTTGTCGCCCAGCGCGAGTTCCGCTTTCCCGCCTACGGCCAGGTAGAGCATGGCGGGGTCAGCCTGGAAATCAGGCAGGCGCTTGAGCCCTGGCATGTCCTGGGTGAAGAGGGCGCTGCCGGCGGCACTGTGCGTTTTGTCGATTCCTCCGTCGAGCGGCTGCAGGCCAAGGTCAAAGGTTTCGTTCCAGGCCGCCACGTCATCGCCTGCAACGGCCGCCAGATGCCGATCACGCCGACCGGCGCTTCGGGCGAAGGCGTGGCCGGCGTGCGTTTCAAGGCTTGGCAACCGGCCTCCGGCATGCATCCGACCATACCGGTTCACGCGCCGCTGACCTTCGATATCATGGATCTCTGGAACGGGCGGTCGCTGGGCGGCTGCGTTTATCATGTGGCGCATCCGGGCGGGAGGAACTACGACACTTTTCCGGTCAATTCCTATGAGGCCGAAGCGCGGCGTCTGGCGCGCTTTCAGGATCACGGGCATACGCCGGGCAAGATCGAGTTCCCGCGTGAAGAGCCGGGAGGGGAATTTCCGCTGACGTTGGATCTGCGGAGGAAAATTGGTTGACGAACTTATGTCCGACGTCCGGATAGCCACGCCGCCACACCGCAGCGAAGCGTGGACGCAGAATTATACCCCGTTGTCTGGAATACCCGACGAGTTCATCGGGGCGGATGGCGCGCCGCGCCAGCATTGGCATCGTTTTCTCGATGCCCTGGCGCATTTCGACCAGGACGATCTCAATCAACGCTTTGCGACGGCAGAGCGGCGCATGCGCGACATCGGCGTGTCGTATCGCGCTTATGGTGAAACCAAAGAAAGTTCATGGCCGCTCAGCGGCCTGCCCTTGCTCATCTCCCATTCTGAATGGCGCGATATTTCCGCGGGAATCGTTCAGCGTGCCGGTCTGTTGGAGCGGGTTCTCGCCGATCTCTATGGCGACGGGCATCTGGTCAGCGACGGCGTGCTGCCGGCCGCGGCCGTGGCGGGCTCTCCCGAATTTCTGCGGCCGTTGCGCGGCGCCAAACCGTTCGGCGGCCGCTGGCTGCATTTCTATGCCGCCGATATCGGTCGCGGGCCGGACGGGCGCTGGTGGGTGCTCGGCGACCGCACGCAGGCGCCGTCGGGCTCCGGCTATGCGCTGGAAAACCGGCTGGTGACGTCGCAGGCGTTTCCCGATCTCTACCGCGACATGAACGTGCAGCGCCTGGCGCCTTTCTTCCGCGACTTTCGCGACGGGCTGGCGCGTTCCGGCGAACGGGCGGAGCCGCGCATCTGCCTGTTGACGTCGGGTGCTCTGAGCCAGACTTATTTCGAGCAGGCCTATCTTGCACGCTATCTCGGACTGCTGCTCGTGGAAGGCGGCGATCTGGTCGCGGCGGACAACAAGATCCATGTGCGCACGATCGCCGGGCTGAAGCGTGCCGATGTGATCTGGCGGCGCATCGATTCGGAATGGTGCGATCCGCTTGAGCTCAATTCGGCCTCGCGGCTCGGCGTGCCCGGCATGCTGGAATCCATCCGTAGCGGCAAGGTGACGGTCGCCAACATGCCAGGCGCGGGTCTGCTTGAGTCGCGCGCGCTGCTGGCTTTCATGCCCTCGCTTGCGCGTCATATGCTGGGCGAGGATCTGCTGCTGCCCAACATCGCCACCTGGTGGTGCGGGCAGGACGTCCAGCGCCGCGAAGTGCTCGCAGACCTCGATAACATGGCGGTGTCCGGCGCGTTCTCGAATCAACTGCCGGGATTTGACGGCCAGTACACCGCGCTGGCGGCGGAACGTTCGCAAGCGGAGCGTGACAAGCTCGTCCGGGCGATCGAGACGCGCGGCATGGATTATGTCGGCCAGGAGGTTGTGCGGCTTTCCACCACGCCGGCCTGGGACAATGGGCAACTCGCGCCGCGTCCCTTCGTGCTGCGCATCTTCGCCGCGTCGACGCCGAACGGCTGGCGTGTCATGCCCGGCGGCTTCTGCCGCATCTCCGATCAACCGGATGCCCGCGCCGTCACGATGCGCGGGGGCGTGCAATCCGCGGACGTATGGGTGCTGTCCGACAAGCCCGTCGAGATGGATACGCTGCTGCCCTCAAGCGACGGCGCCAAGATCGTGCGGCTGCTCGGCAATCTGCCCAGCCGCGCGGCCGACAACCTTTTCTGGTTCGGGCGCTATCTCGAACGGGTGGAAGCCATTCTGCGCATCATCCGGAGCCTCAGCAATCGCTTCATGGAGCCCGATGCGCAGGACAAGGAGGAGTTGCGGCCCATCGACAGGCTGCAGCGCCTGCTCGCGTCATGGGACGCGGTGCCGCCCAAGGTCGTCAAACGTTCGCCTCGGAGTGTCGTCAGCGACGCCTTGCAGGATGAAGCGAGCTACGGGTCGGCGCTATCGAATACGATGGCCGCGCGCCGGGCAGCCTCTGCCATCCGCGAGCGCCTGTCACAGGATGTGTCGCAACTGCTGGGCCAGCTTGAAGGCCGGCTTCGGATGTCCTTGCAGGAAAGTGCCTCGGAAGCCCAGATGCTGGAGCAGACCGAACAGGCCCTGCATGTGATCGCCGCGATCTCCGGGCTCATGAACGAGAACATCAATCGTGTTGCCGGCTGGAGCTTTCTCGACATGGGACGGCGTGTGGAACGCGGCATCAACACGGTGCGCGCGGTGCAGACCTTCGCCGACAGCGATGCCAGCATTGAACTGCTTGATGTCCTGCTCGATCTGATCGATTCGCAGATCACCTATCGTTCGCGCTATCTCGTCAGCGCGGCTCTGGCGCCGGTGCGCGACATGGCCTTGCTGGATCCGTTCAATCCCCGTTCGGTCGCATTCCAGGTCGGGCAGATCGAACAGCATCTCGCCAGCCTGCCGGTGCTGCGCGAGGACGGCATGCTGGAAGTGCCGCGCCAGATCGCGCTGAAGCTGAAAACGGACATGGCCGTCGAGCAGGCGAATCTGCTGACAACGGACACAATGATCGACTACAGAAGTCGGCTGATTGATCTGGCAAACGCCATTGCCGATCGCTATTTTCTGCACGGGGCCAATACCCCGAGCGACGAAAAGCCGACGGGTCTAGCTTGATCTACGAGATTACCCACGTCACAGCCTATAGCTACGAATCTCCCGTCGCGTCCGGCTATAGCCGGTTGCGCCTGACGCCGCGGCAGGGGGCTGGCCAGCAGGTGCTCTCGTCGAGGCTCGACATCAAGCCGACGCCGGCAGAAATTATCGAGCGCGTCGATTTTTTCGGCAATCGGGTGCATGTCGTGCGTCTCGAGGTGACGCATCGCGAACTTGATATCGAGGCGCGCTCCCGCATCATCGTCGAGCGCAAGCAGGCGCCGGCAGGTGCGCTGACCAGGCCTTGGGATGAGATTGCCCGTGATGTCCTCAACGCACCATCGCTTGACGGGACGTCTCCAGTTCATTTCGTTTATTCCAGCCGCTATGTGCCAGCCTATGAACCGGCGACCCAGTATGCACGCGACAGCTTTGCGCCGGGACGGCCGGTGCTCGAAGCGGCCATCGAGTTGATGACGCGGATCAGAAAAGACTTCCGCTACGATCCCGGCTCGACCGATATTTCGACACCGCTGGCGACCGTGTTCGAGGAGCGCGGGGGGGTGTGTCAGGATTTTGCGCATCTCATGCTGTCGGGTCTGCGCGGGCTCGGGCTGTCGGCCGCCTATGTCAGCGGCTATATCCGGACGATCCCGCCGCGCGGCAAGCCCCGCCTCGTTGGCGCCGACGCATCGCATGCCTGGGTGTCCATCTGGTGTGGTTCCGAGTTCGGCTGGATCGGACTTGATCCGACAAATGCGCTGATCGTGGCCGACGACCACATCGAGGTGGCGATCGGCCGGGACTATTCGGACGTCTCGCCCGTGGGAGGTGTTTTTGTCGGCTCCGGCAAGAATTCTCTTTCAGTCAGCGTCGATGTCGCGCCGGTCGCGGCCTGATGCCAAGGCCTGTCCGGCTTTTGTCGTTTGGAACTGAGCCCCTTGAATCCTTCTGCCGCTTGCGGGAGAAGATAGCCCTGCCCGGCAAAGGGGCGGACGAAGGGTGTCGCAAAGCGGAATGGCGAAGAAGATCAAGACGCGGCTGGGGCCGTCCACCATTCATGGGCAAGGCCTGTTCGCCGGTCAGAAAATAGCCGCCGGCACGTGGATCATCCAATACACCGGCCAGAAGCTCGACCTGAAGGAGGGCCGCCGCCGTGACCGCTTCTACAATTCGATCGGCTATACGCTGCTCTTCAAACTCGACAGTCATTATGTCGACGGGCTGATCGGCGGCAATGAATCGATCTATATCAATCACTCCCTGACGCCCAATGCCGAGGCTTTCATGCACCGCGGCGGCGTGTGGATTCAGGCCCTGCGCGACATCGCCGAGGGCGAGGAGATCACCTACGACTACGGCTTCGATCCGGCGAATCCGGGGCGGGCATAAAGTCCGTGCGGAATGGGAGGCCGCGATGACCCTGGCAGCGCAGCATAAGCCATAAGCCGTTACCGCAATGTGCGAAATCTAACTGGAGGATGCCCATAAACCGCGCTAGGCTTGTGGGATGCACTCCTATCAAGCGAGCACCTCGTGATCATTTCATCACTGTCCGGCCTGCCGGCGTTCGCAGCCTATCTCGTCGCCGCAATCGGTTTTTGCGCACTTTTCCTGCTGATCTACACCAGGATCACGCCGCATCGGGAGTTCGACCTTATCGTCGAGAGCCAGAATGCCTCGGCGGCCATCGCGCTGGGCATGAGTCTCATCGGCTTCGCCATTCCGCTGACGGCGGCGATCCGCAGTTCGGCCAGCATCATCGATTTTTCGATCTGGGCGCTTGTCTCCTTGATCGTGCAGCTCATCGGCTACGGCCTTGCCCGCTTCGCCCATAAAAATCTGTCGAAGGCCATCGAGCAGAATACGATTGCAGCCGCGGTCTGGCTCGGCAGCGTTTCCCTGACCGTCGGTATCGTCAGCGCCAGTTGCATGACGCCCTGAGTTCGCGGAGATCACGCCGGTGGCTTTGAAATCGTCCAAACAGCTTGAAGAGGAGCGGCGCAGGGCGAGCCGCTTTCCGCCGAAGCTCGGGGCAACGGCCGGGCAGCAACGGCCGAAACCTTCGCCCGTCCGCAAACGCGGGCTGTCGATCGGACTGGTCGCCGTGGGCGCGATGACGATCTTCGGCGTTTCGTCCTGGGAGCGGCAACAGCAGGTCTGCCAGCCCAATCCCAACGGCGATCAGACCTGCCCGCAGGGATCGAGCTCCAGCAGCAGTGGCGGCGGCGGCAGAAGCTATTTCTCGTCCTGGCGATCTTCTTCTTCTGGATCTTCTTGGGGGTCGTCCTGGGGCCATTCGTCGGGCATTTCAGGCATTTCGAGCGCACTGGCGTCGCGCGGCGGCTTCGGCTCGACCGGCGGGTTTCATGCCTTCGGAGGCGGTTAGTTCAGGGAGCGCATGGTGAGACGGATACGGATTGCGCCGCGCCCTGATTTCGCCGACTACGCACGCGAGATCGGCTTCGAATATCACACGATCGACGGCAAGCCTTATTGGCAGGAGGGGGTCTATTACGCCTTCTCTCTGCGGCAGATCGAGGACGATCTCGAAGCACCGTCGCAAGAGCTTGCCGCCATGTGCGTCGACCTCATCGACAGTGTCGTAACCAGCGAGGCCAGGCTCGATCGGCTGCGGATTCCCGCGCATGCGCGCCCGCTGATCGCAGAGAGCTGGAAGCGCCGCGATCCGTCGCTCTACGGGCGCTTCGATCTCGTCTATGACGGACGCGGGCCGGCGCGGCTGCTCGAATACAATGCCGATACGCCCACCAGCCTGTTCGAGGCCGGGGTCGTGCAATGGCACTGGCTTGAAAATGCCCGCGAGCGTGGCGCATTGCCGCCGGAGGCGGATCAGTTCAACTCCATTCATGACAGGCTGATCGAGCGCTGGCGTGAGCTGGCCGCCGGCCAGCATGTGCACTTCACCTGCATGAAGGGCAGCGTCGAAGACGAGAGCACCATCAGCTATCTGGCCGACTGCGCCGTGCAGGCCGGCGCATCGACCAGCGCGATCTATATCGACGACATTGGACTGAGCGGCAACCGTTTCGTCGATCTGGCGATGAAGCCAATAGACCATCTGTTCAAGCTTTATCCTTGGGAATGGATGTTCGGCGATGAGTTCAGCCGCTCGCCGGCCATGTCGTCGACGGATTTCATGGAGCCGGCCTGGAAGAGCCTGCTGTCCAACAAGGGGCTTCTGGCGCTGTTGTGGGAGAAAGAGCCGGGCCATCCCAATCTGCTGCCCGCCTATTTCGAGACCGATCCCAAGGCCGCCAGTCTGGCGCGCAACCATGTGCGCAAGCCGCTCTATTCGCGCGAAGGCGCGAATGTGGAAATTGTCGAGCGGGGCAGGGTGGCTGCGCAGTCCGATGGCTCCTATGGCGCTGAAGGCTATGTCCTGCAGGAACTCGCCATGGCGCCGCGTTTCGATGGGCTGCATACGATCATCGGAAGCTGGATCGTCGGCGATACGGCCTGCGGCATCGGCATTCGCGAGGATCCGTCACCGATCACTGGCAATACCTCGTGCTTTGCCCCGCACGCGATCTTGTGAAGGGATTACTCTGAACCCTTCTCCCGCCCTGCGGGAGAAGGCCTTAAGGGCGCTCTTCGTCGCGTACGCCGAGCAGGACGAATGGCAGGCCGATCGCGACGATGAGAATGCCGACCAGCGCGCCCCATCCGGTATAGGCGAGGCTCGAATAGAGAAGATAGGCGCAGATGCAGACGAAGATGGCGGGGGTCAGTGGATAGAGCGGCACCTTGAACGGCCGTTCGCGCTGGGGGTCACGCAGGCGGAAGATGAACAGCGAGATCGCGGTCAGCATCAGGAAGAACCAGAATACCGGGGCGGTATAGTCGACCATGGTGCTGAAGCCGTCGCGCGTAATGGTGCCGAAACCGACGAGCGCCAGCGAGATGGCGCCCTGCAACAGAAAGGCGTTGACCGGATTGTCGCCGCGTTCGTTCCAGACGCCGAGCCGGCGGATCGGCGGCAGGTCGCGGCCCAGTGCATAATAGACGCGGGCGCCGGTGAATACCGTTCCGTTCAGCGTGCTCAGCGACGACAGGCAGACGGTGAGGGACAACAGAGCCACGCCGGTGCTGCCGGCGACGCGATGCAAGAGGTCGGCGCCGGGCGCAGTGCTTGCCGCCAGGCCGCCGAGGCCGAAGGCTTTCAGGAAGGCGAGGTTGATCGCCACATAGAGCAACGTAATGATGGCGGTGCCGATCAGGATCGCACGCATCATGTCGCGGCGGACGTCTTTCATCTCGCCGGAGAGATAGGCGATCTCGTTCCAGCCGCCGTAGCTCAGCAGCACCAGCACCATGGCAAGGCCCAGCGCGCCGCCTGCGCCGGGCGTCGCCGGTTTCGTCTCGCCGCCGCCGGCGAAGCCCGCGACGATGACGGCGATGATCGCCAGCATTGTCAGGGTTTGGAGCAGCTTTTGCATGCCGGTGCCGGGCTTGGTGCCGATGACATTGACCGCGGTAAACAGGATGATAGACAGCGCCGCGTAAATCGCCGGGCCCTGCGGGCCGAGCGGCAGCAATTGCTGCGCATAATCGCCAAAGACGAAACCGACCAGGGCGATGGCGCCGGTCTGAATCACCGTGCCGCGCGCCCAGGCGAACAGGACGGCGAGTCGTTTGCCGTAGGCGCGCGATAGAAACTGATATTCGCCGCCCGCGTCGGGAAAGGCCGCGGCGAGTTCGGCGTAACACAGGGCGCCGATCAGGGTTGCCAGGCCGCCGGCGATCCAGGCGCCGATGAAGAGGTATTCATTGCCGGTGGTCGCTGCCACGATCGGCGGTGTGCGGAAGATCCCTACCCCGATGACAATGCCGACGAAGAAAGCAACGGCGTCGGTGATCGTGAGGACCTTACGCGGCGCGGACTGTGCTTCAGGCGACATGGCGGGCGGCTCGCGCATGTGCCGAGGCTCGACCAGGCCGCGTGGGCGGCTCAGGCGGGACGTAGCTTTGCTTTTCAAGGGGATGCATGGATGAGTATTTCAGAGACCCGGACGGGAGTCATCTGCATGCAGCCGCGGATCGGCCGAAAAACGTGGTCCGGTTACCGGAACTGCTTCGCCTTTCGTCTATAGACCCGGCAATGTCTGGAAAACTTTAAGAAATACGCAATGCTCGGTAGGTATTTCTATGGTGATGCCACACGTCAAGGCCACCGCTTTCGGCCGCCGGGGCTCCAACCGGGTATCGCCGCTCTCCGCCAGGGCGGCGGCGGGAGACTCGTCGTCGTCAGCGGCCCAGAACGCGGCGCGGCCGATTGACGAGAATTTCGTCGCCATTGCCCGGGAAATGATGAACGACGGCCGGCGCGAGCAGGAGCTGCTCGATCACGGCGGCGGCACTGTGCCATGGTCCCTGCTGGCGGCGATCCTGGCTGGTGTGGGCGCTGCCTGTCTTCAGGCCGGTCTGTACATCGTCGCGGCCAAAGGGCCGGTCGAATTCATGCCCGGCGTCAAGATTGGCAGCTACGGCGATGCCTCCTGGCTGCTGATGCTGGTGATTTATGGCCTCTGGAAAGGCGCCAGCATTGCGGTGACGGTGATGATGCTGACTCATCTGGCGATGCGCTTCGTGCAATCGACCAGCGCGTCGGCCTATGCGGTGGCGGGGGCTATCAGCGGCTGCATTTATGCCTATGGCATGCAGATGCTGGGCGCCGGCGAGCAGCAAGTGCTGACGACGGCGGTAACCGGCCTGCTGGCGGGCTTTCTCTATCGCATTTTTTCCGGCGTCCGGCCGGCCTGAAGCCGCTTGCCTTCCTTTGGGATCGCACGATGCCCAAAACTGGCAGCATCCTCGCCCAAACCGGACCTGACGCCTTTTCTCCCGGCCTGACTCGCCCCATATTGCGGGGATGGCGAAATCTCCGAAAAATGCCGCGCGGCCGACGCGCGCCAAAGCGTCCAAGCCGGACGTCAAGCCGCTCGACGAGCATCTGGCCAGCCTGCTCAACCCGGCCCTCAACGAGCAGCGCGGTGGCTTTGAAGAGCGCCCGCAGGCGGCGTTCGACACAACCGGGGCGGCGGGCCTGGATTCCGACCTGGCAAGGAAATTTCTCCCGGCCCAAAGTCAGAAGTCGCGATCGCGCGGGCCGGAGCTCACCGGCGCCACGGCGACCGTCGACTCCCTGAAGGACCTGCTCGAGCAGGGCGATCCGAATCTGCGCGGCAGCAAGCCGTGGACGCCGCATCGCCCGGCGCGGCCGGAAAAATCCGAAGGCGGCATCGCCTTCAAGCTGGTCTCCGACTATGAGCCGAAGGGCGATCAGCCGAACGCGATCAAGGAACTGGTCGAAGGCGTCAACCAGCACGAGCGCGATCAGGTTCTGCTCGGCGTCACCGGCTCGGGCAAGACTTTTACGATGGCGCAGGTTATCGCGAGAACCGGCCGCCCGGCCTTGGTGCTGGCGCCCAACAAGACGCTGGCGGCGCAGTTGTACGGCGAGTTCAAAAGCTTCTTCCCGGACAATGCGGTCGAGTATTTTGTCTCCTATTACGATTATTACCAGCCGGAAGCCTATGTTCCGCGCACCGATACCTATATCGAGAAGGAATCCTCCATCAACGAACAGATCGACCGCATGCGCCATTCGGCGACGCGCTCGCTGCTGGAGCGTGACGACGTCATCATCGTCGCCTCCGTCTCCTGCATCTACGGTATCGGCTCGGTCGAGACTTATACGGCGATGACCTTCTCGCTGAAGCTCGGCGAGAAGATCGACCAGCGCCAGCTCATCGCCGATCTGGTCGCGCTGCAATACAAGCGTTCCGGCGGCGATTTCTCGCGCGGCATTTTCCGCGTGCGTGGCGATACGATCGAAGTGTTTCCGGCCCACTATGAAGACCGGGCCTGGCGCATCGGTTTCTTCGGCGATGAGATCGAGAGCATCGCCGAATTCGATCCGCTCACCGGCCGCAAGACGCAGGATCTCGAATTCGTCAAGATCTATGCAAACTCGCATTACGTGACGCCGCGTCCGACCCTGATCCAGTCGATCGCCGGCATCAAGAACGAGCTGAAATTCCGGCTTGAAGAACTCTACAAGGGTGGTCGCCTGCTCGAGGCCCAGCGCCTCGAGCAGCGCACCATGTTCGATCTCGAAATGCTGGAAGCGACAGGTTCGTGCGCTGGCATCGAGAACTATTCGCGCTATCTCACCGGCCGCAAGCCGGGCGAGCCGCCGCCGACCCTGTTCGAATATCTGCCCGACAATGCGCTCGTCTTCACCGACGAGAGCCATGTCACCGTGCCGCAGATCGGCGGCATGTATCGCGGCGACTTTCGCCGCAAGGCGACGCTGGCCGAATATGGCTTCCGCCTGCCGTCCTGTCTCGACAACCGGCCGCTGCGTTTCGAGGAATGGGAGGCGATGCGGCCGCAGACGGTCCATGTCTCGGCGACGCCGGGCAATTGGGAGATGGAGCGCACCGGCGGCGTCTTCGTCGAACAGGTCATCCGCCCAACCGGCCTCATCGATCCGCCGGTGATCGTGCGTCCGGCGCGCGCGCAGGTCGATGACCTGCTCGGCGAGGTGCGCGAGGTGGCGAGCCAGGGCTATCGCTCGCTGGTCACCGTGCTGACCAAGCGCATGGCCGAGGACCTGACCGAATATCTGCACGAGAACGGCGTGCGTGTGCGCTACATGCATTCCGACATCGACACGATCGAGCGCATCGAGATCATCCGCGACCTGCGGCTCGGTGCCTTCGACGTGCTGGTCGGCATCAACCTGCTGCGTGAGGGCCTCGACATTCCCGAATGCGCGCTCGTCGCCATTCTCGATGCGGACAAGGAAGGCTTCCTGCGCAGCGAGACCTCGCTGGTGCAGACCATCGGCCGCGCCGCGCGCAATGTCGATGGCAAGGTCATCCTCTATGCGGACCAGATCACCGGCTCGATGGAGCGCGCCATGGCGGAGACGACGCGCCGCCGCGACCGGCAGATGGCCTATAACGCCGAGCACGGCATCACGCCGGAGACGATCAAGCGCGGCATCCAGGACATTCTCGGCTCCGTCTACGAGCAGGATCACGTCACCGTCGATGCGGGCCAGGCGAAGACCTCGCTCGTCGGCCACAACCTCAAGGCGACGATCACCGACCTGGAGCGCGAAATGCGCGAGGCGGCAGCCAATCTCGACTTCGAGCGCGCGGCGCGCATGCGCGACGAGATCAAGCGATTGCAGGCGACCGAACTCGCCATCGCCTCCGACCCGCTGGCGCGCCAGCAGGCGGTGGAGGACACAGCCGGCGCCTATCAGGGCGAGCGCAAATACGGCAAGGCGGCCAACGTGCCTGCGAGCCGTCCGCACAAGCCGACCGACGAAGACATGGGCCCGCATAATTTCGGCGGCGGCGAAGCGCGTCCGAAGAGCACGGGCGGGCGACCGGGATCGCGCGGTGGGAAGTCGCGGCCGTTCAGGAGGTAGAAGGCCCTCATCCGACCCTTGCTGCGCAAGGGCCACCTTCTCCCGCAAAGGTGCGGGAGAAGAGGTATCTTTCATTCTTGCTAATGCTGATGGCCGGCGTGTCCGTCCATGTTCATGCCGCCCATGTCCATGTCACCCATGCCGCTCTTTGCTGCAGCTGGCGCGCTCGATGCGCCGATGGGGCTCACGGCCCAGTCGAGCGTCAGCGTGCCGGCCTTCTCGAAGATCAGCGTGCCGCGGATCAGCTTGCCTTGCACGATCGGCTCCTTCAGGTGCTGGAACATGATGTGATAGCCGCCGGGCTTGAGTTCGACGGTGGCGCCCGGCGCGATTTCGAGGCCGTTGGGGAGCTGGCGCATTTTCATCATGCCGTTGTCCATGCTCATCTCATGCACTTCCACCTTGCCGGCGAGGGGGAAGGTGCCGCCGATCAGGCGGTCGGGCTCGGTTCCGGTATTGGTGATCTTGAGATAGCCGCCGCCGACCGGCGCGCCCTTCGGCGTGGCGCGCACCCACGGCGTCGAGACCTTGATCTTGCCGATGGTGTAGTCCGTGGTCTGCGCCATCGTGTTGCCTGCATTGCCGGAGGCAGCGACGCGGATCATCGGCGCGGGCGTCTTGAGACCTCCCGTGCTGCCGGCGGAGGGAATGTCCACCCATTGCGCCGACCCTTTCTCGCAATCCTGGACCGTGGGGAAATAGAGCGCCGCGCCGTCCTTCAGGTCGGGGGCGAGCGAGCCGGTGAAGATGAACTCATCGTAGTTGTCGTCGGGCAGCTTGCCGCCGCTCCAGGTGATTTCCTTGACGCCTTCGGAAACCTTGCGGCCATGATCGCTGTAAGTTTTCGCGTAGGCGCCCTTGAGCGTGGTCAGCGTCCAGCCCGGCTTGGGCATCGGCTTCACCGAATAGAGGCCATCGGGAATTTGCACGCGCACGGAGGTTGTGGCCGAGCCGTCGCAGCCGTGGGGGACGCGCAAGACGGCTTTGTAGCTGGAGCCGGCTTTGGCTTCGCGCTGTTCAAGTGTGATATGGGCGAGGGCTGCCGTCTGGCAGGCAAGCAGAAAGGTTGCGGCGGTGGCCGCGATGTGAACGGTTTTCATGGATGTGTCCTAAATAGCGAATGACGGCCTGCGGAGCGTGTCTCTGCACGGCAGGCCTGTGATGGATGCTCAGAGGAAGAGACGATCCATCGCCGGAGGACCACGCACGGGAGCGCCCTCGCGTCCCGGCGCCGACCGCTTGATGTCCGGCCGGTGAAAAGCGGGCTGTTCGGCAAAAGTCGCGGTGCGTTCGGGCGCGTCGAAGGGAAGCGCGGCGGCGCCGAAGGCGACCGGATGCATGCAGCACGCCGCCGGGCATTGGGTCGTGCCGTCATGGCCGGAATGATAGGGCGGCGGCCGGTCGGGGTTTGCCGACCAGTCCGACAGGCAGATCACGCCGACGCCCGCTGGCAGGCTCGAGGCCGAGGCGCTGCGCGTCACGGCGTCGATAAAGCCCATCGCCAGCATGGCATGGACTGCCAGGATGGCCAGTCCCAGGCGCAGGGACGTCAGGCGAAAGGCAAAGGCGCGGCGCATGCCGCATTCCCGCCATGGGCCGCGGGCCGCGTCAAGAGCGCGGCCCGGCCAAATTCACGACACGGTGTCGCGGCCGTTCTGCCTCAGCGGGCGAATTTTTTATATTTCAGTCGCTTGGGGATGATGCTGTCGTTGCCCAGGCGGCGCTTCTTGTCTTCCTCATAGTCCTGGAAGTTGCCCTCGAACCATTCCACATGGCTGTCGCCCTCGAAGGCCAGCATATGGGTGGCGATCCGGTCGAGGAAGAAGCGGTCATGGGAGATGATGACGGCGCAGCCGGCGAAATCCGCCAGCGCCTCTTCCAGCGCGCGCAGGGTTTCGACGTCGAGATCGTTGGTCGGTTCGTCGAGCAGCAGCAGGTTGGCGCCGCTCTTGAGCATTTTGGCCAGATGGACGCGGTTGCGCTCACCGCCCGACAGCATGCCGACCTTCTTCTGCTGGTCCGGCCCCTTGAAGTTGAAGGTCGAGCAATAGCCGCGCGAATTGATCTCGCGCTTGCCCAGATAAATAATGTCATTGCCGCCGGAGATTTCCTCCCAGACGGTCTTCTTGTCGTCGAGGCTGTCGCGCGACTGGTCGACATAGCCGAGCTGGACGCTCTCGCCGATGGTGAGCGTGCCGGAATCGGGCTTGTCCTGGCCGGTAATCATGCGGAACAAGGTCGTCTTGCCGGCGCCGTTGGGCCCGATGACGCCGACGATGCCGCCGGGCGGCAGCTTGAACGACAGGTCGTCGATCAGCAGC
>Ga0182744_1001180_pt1 | contig 23325 bp, 22 predicted proteins | sample eDN3rd30CKraftMG_FD_128525 | JGI IMG/M metagenome (GOLD analysis project Ga0182744, IMG submission 128525) | Enriched Miracle-Growth compost microbial communities from Emeryville, California, USA - eDNA 3rd pass 30_C Kraft MG (version 2) (version 2) ...
ACACCCGCGCGAGCACGGATGAGGCCACGACCGACCCGGAAGTTCGGGACGAGACACGTCCCATAACGTGGGAGCACGCTCCATGGTTCCGCGGGGCGCGTCCGGGGCGCGCAACGAGGCAGAGTGATCGGTAGGAAGCGCGGGCGGGACGTCCAGGGCGGGGGATCCCTCAACCGGCCCCGATCAGGCCGGGTCCACGGCGCCAGCATCGACGATGGTACACGCTTCGCCCATCACCTCGGCTGCCTGGCCAGGCTCCCCGGCCCTGTCGCGCCCGGTATGCCAGAGCATGAAGGCCCCGATCGCTGCCGCGAGTCCAGACGCCGCGAAGACGCCGATTTTCGTGGCCGTGAAATCGCTCGCGCGAGGGAACGCCTCACTCGCGATGAAGAGCGACATCGTGAAGCCGATCCCCGAAAGCGCGCCCGCTCCGGCGAGCTGCCCCCAGGTATACGATGCCGACCTGGTAGCGATGCCCAGCCGCGCCGCGAGCATCGACGCGCCAACTATGCCGAGCGGCTTCCCGAGCACCAGTCCGAGGATCACCGCAGCCATGAGCTGGCCGTGCCCCCGCAACACATCCAGGTTCAGCGCGACTCCGGCGTTCGCGAGCGCGAATACCGGGAGCACCACGTAGTTGGAGCGCATCGACACGTTGCGCAGGAGGCGATCGGCCGGTGACTCGAGCCTGTCGTGGATTCTATCGAGCGCGTTCATGGCCGAATCCGACGGCCCGCGACGCAGGACTTCGTCACTGCGCTGCGATTCCGCTATGAGAATGGCGTCTGCCTGCGCGGCGAGGGCGCGGTAGTTGGGCGGGTCGCGAGTGGGTATGACGAGTGCGAGGAGCACGCCGGCGAGGGTGGCGTGCAGACCGCCAGCCAGCAGCGCGCCCCATAACACGACCCCGATCAGAAGATAGAGCGTGACTCTGTATACGCCGAGCCTGTTCATCATCACGAGCACACCCACTACCGCCGCGGCGAGTACCAGCCACGCGGGCTGGATCGCCTCGGAGTAGAAGAAAGCGACGACGAGGATGGCTCCGATATCGTCCACGATGGTGGCGGCCGTGAGGAAGATGCGCAGTTCCACCGGCACGCGGCTTCCCATCATGATGATGATGGCGATGGCGAACGCGGTGTCGGTGGCCATCGGCACTCCCCAGCCGTGCGCCCATGGTCCGGACGGAATTATCAGCCGATAAATGAGTACCGGCACCACCATCCCGCCAATCGCGGCCGCCACTGGAAGAGCGGCGGAACGCCGGTCCGCGAGGTGGCCCACAGTGAACTCGCGCTTGATCTCCAGTCCCACCACCAGGAAGAAGATCGTCAGTAGCCCCTCGTTCACCCAGCGCAGCAGCGGGAGCTCCACGCTCCAGCTACCGAAGCGAAATCCGAGCTGGGTCTCCCAGAAGCTCTGAAAGGCATCACCCATCGCCGAGTTGGTGAAGATGACGGCGAGGATCGTGGCCACGAGGAGCAGGATTCCGGCCGAGGGCGCCCAGCTCGCGAAGTCGAGCGCCGCCTCGCGCACGCGGTGACCGAGCGATCCGAGCAGCGCGTCGTTGAGCTCCCTCGAGTCCCACAGGCCGATGTACTTGCGGCCGTTGATGTAGAACGTTGGCGTGACGCGCACGCCACTCGCGCGCGCACTGGCAATGTCACGCTCCACGTGCAGGTGCGCGCGCCGGGCCTCCGGACCGTCTTCGAATGGCGCCTCTTCGCTCAGCTCGAACTTCGCCGCCACCGCGCGCAGATCACCTTCGGTCAGCGCCGGGGAACGGGTCATGAGCTCGACGTGCGCCTCCCAGAATTTCCCGCGCTGGGCGGCGCGCTCGGCCAGCTCGGCCGCGCGCTCCGCGAGATCGCTGCCGGGGATTGGCCGGTGGCGCCAGACGTAACGCATCTGATCGCCGAACTCGTCACGCAGATCGCGGATCCGCTCGTTGGCCGCCCTGCAATAGGGACAGTCGTAGCTGCCGTACTCCACCAGCGCGATATCGGAGTCGGCGGGACCGAGGATGTGGTCCTCCGCTTCATCCAGGGGCGGTGCGAGGCGGTCGCCGGAAGTTGGTGCGGTCATCTAACCTGGATAAGCCGGGATTCGGTGCCTGGCTGCGGGGTAAGTGCAGGGAGCTCTCTCCTCTAGCATCACGAGGAAGGAAACGAGATACGGGCACACAGCGTTCCCCGCAAGCTCAGCGAGTGGCGCGTCAAGTACGGTAGGCGTTCGGCGCCGCTTGGCCCGTTCAATCCACTTCCGATTGAAGACCGGGCGATCGTGCCGAGCCGCCACTGCGCTCACACCAGGCCGAAGTACCGCTCGAAGAACGCAGCCAGCTTGTGCAGAACGGCCTGCTTCTTCGCCGAATGGCTGTTGTTCTTCGCGAACCGCGACACCGGCGGAAGCATTCTGGTGATCGCCGTGCCCGTGGCCGGAATCGCGCCGTCGCGGAAGGCATTGTTCACGAACGCCTTCGTCTCCTCGGCGTTCAGACCTTCGTCCGCAATGATCCGGCCTAGCTCCTCGGCTTTCTTCCTGGTGACGAAGGCTTGCCATTCCACATCCACCCTGGCCCTGGGCGAGACGGAATCCACGAACGCTTCGATGAGGTCTTTCTTGTTGCGCAGCGATGGGCTGGCGTTGATCGCACGCTCGATGGTCGCGCGGATTTCTCTTTCCTGACCGGTACTCCTCGCCTTGATGTACCGCTCGACCAGCATCAGGATGTAATCGACGTTGACTTCGACCTGCTTGATCAGCTCGATCTCGAACACCACGTCGTCGTTGATCCCTTCCCTTTCAGCCTCGGACGCGCCACGGAACTCGGCGTACAGGTTCAGGTACAGGCCCTGGTAATTTCGAATTCCTTCTCGCCCAGCAGACCGTCCGCTTCTTCCTCGTTGGTGGTGAAGCTGTAGATCAGGCCGGCCTTCAGCCGTCGCGCCGCCTTGAAACTGGTCAGCGTCTTGCCGCTGCCGGTGGTGTGCCAGATATAGCCACCCGCCGAAACGGTGCCCAGCTGCCGGTGATTGGTGGCGGTGGCGATGCGTTGCAGGATGCGTTCGGCCGCGACGATCTGGTAGGGCCGCATCACCAGGAGCTTGCGATCCACGTCGAACACGCAGTACTTCGTCAGGATGTTCAGCAGCGTGTGCCTGGCGAAGAAGGTTCTGGTGAAGTCGGCCAGCTCGGTGATGTTCTGGTTCTTCGCATCCGCCCACCAGCTGGTGAAGTAGCGGTTGGCGTGCTTTCCTTCGACCTCGTACTGGTTGATGACCTGCAAGCGGTTGTCGCGGATGATTTGCTTGTCGTCGATCAGGTAGATGTTCTTAAAGCTGCCGTCTTCGCGCTTCAGGATCTGCACATGGTCTTCCTGGATGCGTGCCGTCTTCTCGATGATACCGTCGTTGGCCCCGGCGATCTTCTCGCAAAAGAAGGCGTCCCATTCGGCATCGGAGAAGGTGATCCTGTTCAGCGCTTCCAGTTGGCGGCGCAGGTTTGCGACCAGGTCGGCTTCGCTCGTGATCCGCAGGTACTCGCAGCCCTGCCCCTGAAGGGGAGGTTGTAGAATGGCAGCGTACGCGTGACCTGCCGACTGCCTTCGCTACGAACCTGTCGGAATTCCCGACAGGTTGCCTCCTGAGGCAACTCGTCCTCTGCGTAGATGTTCGCGATGTGCTCCACGACGTTGGTGCGCGAGGTTTGGAACAGATCCGCAAGTTGCTGCTGGCTCAGCCAGACGGTGTCATCGTCGAGCCGTACCTCGATCGCGGGAGCATCGTCGCGCCGATACAGAATGATATCGCCGCCGGGTTGACCGTTCATGCCGGTTCTCGTTCCAGATCCGCCACGATTGCGCCGATGGCGGTGCGCAGTTCGGCCTGGCGGGCGACGATGCGGGCGATCTCTGCGTTGAGCGCCCTGATGTCCACCGCTTCGCGGGTGTCTTCCTGCTCCACATAGCTCGACACGGCGATGTTGTAGCCGTTGGCGGCGATGTCGCCGTTCTCCACCAGCCGCGCGAAGTGCGTCACATCCCTGCGCGCGGTGAAGGCGTGGAGCACCTTCCGCTGATTGGCCTCGAGCAGCTTGTTCTTGTTGCCGCTGCGCACGAACTAGGCGCTGGCGTCGATGAACAGGGTGGCGTTGTCATGCTTGGACTTCTTCAGCACGATCACGCACGTGGCGATCGAGGTACCGAAGAACAGGTCGGGCGGCAGCTGGCCTCGAAGGGCTCGTCGTCCCAGTGCGCCGGGTCGGTGAGGGTGTCGCCGTGCGCGATGTCGAACTTCTCGTAGTTCACGTCGTGCAGGAACATGTTGATGCGGCAGAGGTTGTAGGTGGTCAGGTTGATCTCCTGGCCGAAGAAGCCCTGCCGCACTCTGTCCTGCCCCAGCACCTTGGCGAACTCGAGCAGCAGCGAACCCGACCCACAGGCCGGGTCGCACACCTTGTTCACTTCCGTCTTGCCGACCACGGTGATGTGCGCGAGGAGTTCGGAGAATTCCTGCGGCGTGAAGAACTCGCCACCCGACTTGCCGGCCGACGAGGCATACATCGTCATCAGGAACTCATAGGCGTCGCCAAAGGCGTCTATGGTATTCTCGGAGTATATACCGAGATTCAGGTCGCCAATGGCATCGAGCAGCTTCACCAACTTCTCGTTGCGCCTCGCTACCGTGGGGCCGAGCTTGCCGCTGTTCACGTCGAGGTCGTCGAACAGCCCCTCGTCGAGCGCCCGCGGTCGTGCGCGTACCACTGGCGCATCAGCCGGTACCGCTCGGTCGGCTCCATACGCACACCCTTCGTGCGGCACCACGCCTGCAGCTCCGCTGGGCGCGGGCACTACCACGCGACTTCCTCGTAACGCTCGTCGAGCAGCATGACCACTGGAATGGAACGCGAGGTGCCCGGAACCGCGCGCCGCCGCCCGGAAGATTCAGACCGCTATCCCTTCGCCGCGACCTCGTCAGCCTTCGTGCGCTGCACGGTTCCGTCCGGGTGCTCGGGCGGGCTGTATAGCGTGTAGAGCCGCAGCGCCTCACGCTTGGAGTCGTTCACCACGTTGTGTCGTGCGCCCGATGGGATCACCACAGCGCTGCCATCACGCAGCTCGTGCCGCTCACCGTCGAGCTCCACGTATCCGGTGCCAGCCTCGACGCGGATGAATTGGTCGTGCCCGTCGTGCGTCTCGGCTCCGATCTCGTCGCCGGGCCGGAGCGTCATCAGCACGAGCTGCGTGTAGGGTCCGGTGAAGAGCACGCGGCGATAGTCTTCGTTGGCGATCGTGTCGCGCTCGATATTGGTCACATATCCGGTCATGAGCTTCCTCCTCCCTCAGTGATGGCCGCGGCGGCTGGCTGGCCCGCCGACGCGGCGCCTGCAACGGGTGTGCCCGCCGTATGAAGGCAAGGTGCGGAACCCGAGCCGCGCGCATGGGCGCGGATCATCGCGGGTAGTCGGCCGATCGGGGCACGCCGTGGGAGCGCCGCGTCTCGCGCATCACGACCCACGCGAGAAGACCCGACGCGAAGGTCACGCCACCCGCCACGTAGACCGACCACACCAATCCGAAGGCGCCGGCCACCAGACCAGCCACGAGCGCACCCACCGCGTAGCCCAAGTCGCGCCAGAAGCGGTAGACGCCGAGGGCCCTCGCCCGCCACGAGGGATGCGCCACGTCGCCAACGGCGGCGAGCAGCACTGGATAGACCATCGCGGTGCCGGCGCCGAGCAGCACGGAGCCAGCCATTCCCGCAATGAACGGCTGCGCGAGCCCGAATCCTATCACGATGTGCCCCGCCGCCTGCACCGACATCCCCGCCACGATCAGCGGCTTTCGTCCAACTTGATCCGAGAGCGCTCCCGTCACGACCTGGCCGATTCCCCACGTGAGTGGATAGACCGCCTTGATCAGACCGATTCCCCCGAGCCCAACGCCGTGCGCGGCAAAAAGCAGGGGGAAGACGCCCCACGTCATTCCGTCGTTGAGGTTGTTCACCAGCCCCGCCTGCGAAACGCCAAAGAGCGTGCGGTCGCGCCAGCTCGTCTCGGCGATGATCCACGAAGTGCGCGGTGCCGATTCGGCGTCGCCGGCGCGGAAGTGGAGGGCGCCTTCCAGTTGGGCATGCGCTCGCGTATCGCGAACCAGCCAGACGGAGAGCGCCAGTCCCAACACCGAATACACGATGCCGAGATAGAACGGTTCGGGACGCAGTCCCGAGCGCGCGGCGATGAAACCAGTGGCGAGCGCGGTCAGGCCGACTGCGGCATACCCGGCGAACTCGTTCAGCCCCATCGCGAGTCCACGGTACTTCGGCCCGACCAGATCGATCTTCATGTTGACTGTCATCGACCAGGCGAGGCCCTGGCTCATTCCGAGCAGGATGTTCGCCGCGATTATCCACCACCAGCTCGGGCCCCACGCCAGCATGAACGGTACGGGCAGGGCCACCGTCCACCCGGCGATGAGCACCGACTTGCGTGTGAAGCGGTCCGCCAGGACGCCGGAGGCGAGGTTCGAAATCGCTTTCACCACGCCAAAGGCGATGATGAAAGAGAATGCGACCACCGCCGATCCAATCCGGAACTCCTCCGTGCCAATCAGCGGAACGACAGTGCGCTCCAGTCCCACCATGCCGCCCACGAAAGCGTTCACGAGAACGAGTAGCCAGAACTGGCCCGCGTTCTCGCGCATGCCGAGCATGACGCCAGCGCGAGGCATGCGCGACGGCGCCGTGGCCCGCGACGACATCATCCCGTTGCTCCCCCCGCGTTCGCTGCTCCCGACGCTCCCGCCACACCCTCCGGGCGCGCGAACTTGCCCCTGGTGCGCAGCAGGTGCTCGCCACGCTCGAGCTCCCACTCCTTCCAGAGCGAGTAGATGGCCGGGATCACGATCAACGTGAGCAGCGTGCTCGTCACCATCCCTCCCACCATCGGCGCGGCGATGCGCTTCATCACATCGGCTCCAGTACCCTGACTCCAGAGGATGGGGACGAGTCCCATGATGATCGCCGAAACCGTCATCAACTTCGGCCGCACGCGCCCGACCGCGCCCTCCTCCACCACAGCCTCGAGATCGGCCCGGCTCCGGAGCAGCCCCGCCTCCCTGCGTTGGTGATACGCCTGATCCAGGTAGATGAGCATGATGACGCCGGTCTCCGCCGCGACGCCCGCGAGCGCGATGAAGCCGACGGCGACGGCCACGCTCATGTTGTAATCCAGGAGCCACATGAACCACACGCCGCCCACCAGCGAGAACGGGAGTGCGAGCATCACGATGGCGCTTTCGGCGACGCTGCCAAAGTTGAGATAAAGGAGAAGGAAGATGATCGCAAGAGTGATCGGTACCACGACCTTCAACTGCTCGTTTGCCCGCTGCATCGCCTCGTACTGGCCCGACCACTCCAGCCGGTACCCCGGCGGCAGGGTGAGTTTTTCCGCCACCAACCGCTTCGCATCGGCGACATAGCTCCCCACGTCCCGGTCCCGCACGTCCACATACACGATGTTGTCGAGGTAGCCGTTCTCCGACTTGATCAAGGTCGGCCCTTTCACGATACGTAAATGCGCGAGCGTGCCGAGCGCCACCTGCGCCCCCGACGGTGTAGCGACCAGCGTGTTGCCGACCGCCTCCGGGTTGTCGCGCAGCGCACGGGGGTACCGAACGAGGACCGAGTAGCGCTCACGCCCTTCGATCACCTCTCCCGCCTCCACCCCACCCACCGCCATGCTAGCCGCCGCCAGCACCTCGTCCCCGCTCATCCCGTAGCGCGCCGCGGCCGCGCGGTCGAGCGTGATGTCGAGGTACCTGCCGCCCTCCGGTCGCTCGGAGAATATCGAGTTCGTGCCCCGGACCGCCGGGAGCAACCCCTCGAGCGCCTTGCCGATCATATCCAGCGTATCGAGCGAAGGCCCGAAGACCTTGATCCCCACCGGCGTCTTGATTCCGGTGGCCAGCATGTCGAGCCGGTTCTTGATGGGCATCGACCACATGTTCGCGACGCCCGGCGTAGTCACGGTATGGTTCGCCTCGCTCACGATCGAGTCGTATGTCACACCAGGGCGCCAGTCCTTCTTCTCTCTGAGGATCGCGATGGTCTCGATCATGGACATCGGCGCCATGTCGGTCGCTGTCTCCGCGCGCCCGACCTTGCCGAGGACCGTCTCCACCTCCGGGATTCTGGCAAGCGCCGCGTCTCGTTGTTGCAGTATCTGCTTCGCCTGCGCGGTGCCCACACCGGGGAAGAGACTCGGCATATCCATGATCGACCCCTCGTTGAGCGGCGGCATGAACTCGCCTCCCAGGCGCGACAGTGGGTAGATAGTCACGGCCAATACCGCCGCGGCTCCCATGACGACGCCCCACCGGTGCCGCACCACGAAATTCATCACCGGACGGTAGATCCGGATCAGGAACCGGTTGATGGGGTTCGCCGCCTCCGGCTTCAGCCGCCCACGAATCAGGAGTCCCATCAGGAGCGGCACGAGCGTGATGGACAGCATGGCCGCGGAGGCCATGGAGAGCGTCTTCGTCCATGCGAGCGGCTTGAAGAGCCGCCCCTCCTGGTCCTGCAGCGCGAAGACCGGTACGAACGACACCGTGATAATGAGCAGCGACACGAACAAGGCGGGCCCCACCTCCTTCGCCGAGTGCACCACGAGCTCCCAGTGCGTACGCGGCGAGCCCTCGTGCTCGTTTCGCTCCACGTGCTTGTGGAAGTTCTCCACCATCACTATCGCCGCATCGATCATCGCGCCGATGGCTATCGCGATCCCTCCGAGAGACATGATGTTCGCGTTCAACCCGAGTACGCGCATCGCGATGAACGCCATGAGAATGCCGATCGGGAGCGTGACGATGGCTACGAGCGCGCTCGAGGCGTGGAGCAGAAAAAGGATCGTTACCGCCGCCACGATGAGCGACTCCTCCACGAGCTTGGTCTTCAGTGTCTCGATGGCGTGGTCGATGAGCCCCGAGCGATCGTAGCCGTTCACGAAAACGACCCCCTTCGGCAAGGCTGGCTCGAGCTCCGCCATTTTCGCCTTCACCCGATTGATGACGGCCAGCGGGTTCTCGCCGTAGCGCATGACCACCCAGGCGGTCGCGATCTCCCCTTCCCCATCGAGGTCGGCGATCCCGCGCCGGATCTCCGGCCCCAGTTGCACACGGGCTACATCACCCACTGTGATCGGCATGCCGCCGGGACCCGTGCCGAGCGACACGGCGCGGATGTCGTCGAGAGTGTTGAATCGTCCCCGTCCCCGCACTACGTACTCCGAGCCGCTCATCTCGATCACGCGGCCGCCCACATCCTCGTTCGAGTTGCGAACGGCCCGACTGACTCGGGCGAGCGGGATGTCGTACGCCAGCAGCTTCGCCGGGTCGACGACCACCTGATACTGCTGCTCGTAGCCGCCCAGAGAAGCGATCTCCGCCACGCCCGGGACGGCGGTGAGCGAGGGGCGCACGGTCCAGTCCTGAATGCTCCGAAGCTGGGCGAGGTTCAGCGTTCCGGTCGTATCGGCCAGGATGTACTGCATGACCCATCCCACACCGGTGGCATCCGGGCCGAGCATGGTCGTCGCGCCCTCGGGCAGTTTCCCACGCGCCGTGCTCAGGTACTCGAGCACGCGCGAGCGCGCCCAGTAGAGATCGGTCCCGTCCTCGAAGACCACGTAGACCGCCGAGAGTCCGAACTGGCTCATTCCGCGCACATACTTCGTGTGCGGCACCTTGAGCATCTCGGTTTCGAGAGGGTAGGTGACCTGATCCTCGACGAGCTGTGGCCCCTGTCCGGGCCATTCCGTCATGACGATGACCTGGACGTCGGAGAGGTCCGGGATCGCGTCCACCGGCGTGCGGAGCATCGCCCACACACCGGCAATGATGATGGCGGCGGTCGTGAGCAGCACCAGGAATCTATGGCCTACCGACCATTCGATGATGCGTTCGAGCATACTCGGTTACCTCATTTCCGAGGTTTTCATCTGCCCGATCATGCTCTTCATCACCTCGGCGAGGTTCGACTCTGAATCGAACAGGTATTGAGCCGAGGTGACGACGCGTTGACCACGTTCGAGCCCGACGAGAATTTCCGTGTACGCTCCCCACGTGCGGCCGGTCACTACGTCCATCGGCATGAACTGGCCGCCACCCATGTCCATGAAAACGAGCGTGCGCTCGCCCGTGTCGAGCACGGCCGAGGTGGGAACGCTGAGCGCGCGTCGCGCCGGCGTGGTGATGGTCACGGTGGCGTACATTCCCGGCTTCAGGCGGCCATCCGCGTTGGGTACCTCTATTCGCGCACGCACTGTCCGGGCGGTCTGATCGAGCGTCGGATACACGTACGCGACGCGCCCATCCACCTGCCGAGCCGGGTAGGAGGACAGCTCCACCAGGGCGCGCGAACCTTCGCGCACCGCGCCCGCGTCCTGCTCCCGGATCGCGACATCGATCCACACGGTGCCAAGATCGGCGATGCGATAGAGCATTTCACCCGGCTGGACAGCCTGTCCCTGGACGACGTTCTTCTCCAGCACGACGCCCGACGACGGCGCGTGAAGCGTGAGCGTTCGTCGCACCTTGCCGCTTCGCAGTATCTCGTCCACCTGCGCGTCCGAGATATCCCATAGCGAGAAGCGTCGCCTCGAGGCGGCCACGAGATCGGTGGCGGCGGCGGGCACTCCTGGAACAGTGCTCTCTCCGATGCTCTGCTGCAGCGTCGCCGCTACCAGGAGCTCCTGCTCGGCCGCCACCAGCTCCGGCGAATAGATGTCCATCAGCGGTTCGCCCCTTCGTATCCGCTGACCCGTGGCATCCGCGTACAGCCGCTCCACGTAGCCGCCAAAGCGCGGCGCGACCTCGGAGAGCTTCGTTTCATCGACAGCCACGATTCCGACCGTGCGAACCGTGTTCTCGAGCGTCCGCTCTTCCACGTCGCCGAATGTCACGCCGAATTCGCGGAGCTGGCTCGATGTGAGCTGCGCGTTGCCGTTCGAGGGCATGCTCGTGCCGCCCATGCCACCCATGTCGCCCATGTCGTGCGTGCCACCGGCGCCCTTCGCCGGCCCGGCGGCATGTGCGGAATCAGGCGTGCGCTCCTCCGGCCGGTGCCGGGTCACGCTCCAGATCACGAGCGCTCCGATGAGCGCGACCATGCCGATGCCAGCCAGGAGCATCAGCCGTGAGCGAGAGAGCCGCATGCGATTCATCGGAGCACTCCTGCACCCACGGTGCGCTCGAGCTCCGCGAGCGCAGTCGCGAAGTCGGAAAGAGATCTGTAATACGCGGTCTCGGCGTTGAAGACGCTCGCCTGCGCGTCCATCACGGCGGCGAAGTCCAGGCGTCCCACCTGATAGCTGGCCGTCGATGAGGCCAGCGTTGCCCGCGCCTGCGGGAGAATCGCACGCTTGGCCAGCGCGAGCTGCGTTCGCGCTCGTTCCAGGTCGCTCACCTGCTTCGCGACCTCGGCGTTCAAGTCGTTGACCATCTCGTGATGCTCGGCCTCGAGCGTGGCGAGTTCCGCGACCGCTTCGGCGACCTGCGCGTTCTGCTTGCGATTCTTCTGTAGCGGGACTGGGATGGACACGATGGCCGACACCATATCGGCGAACCCCTGCCGCTGACCGTAGCTCAGGGAGACCGCTACATCGGGGAGGTGCGCCTTGCGCGCCAACTCCACGCGGGCACGCTGCGCCGCGATGCGTGCCACGTGTTCGTGGATCAGCGGGCTGCTCGTAACCGCCAGCGACTCGAGCGAATCGATCGGGAAGAGTGGCGACTCCGCTGCGCGCGATCCCAGTGCATTCGATGCGAAGTGCACCTGCGTTGCGGAGTCGGCGACCGCGGCGCGGACCAGGCGCGCGGGGATCGCCGGCGATGGGACCGGCGTCTCGCTGGGGCGGTCGAGCAGAGCATTGAGCTCCGCGAGCGCCGCGTGCCGCTCCTCGCGAAACGAGCTGGCCGCGTCGTCCAGGTTCGCCGCCTCGGTCCGGGCGCGAAGCACGTCGGCCTGGGTTCCGATGCCGGTCGTGAGTCGCGCTTCCGAAACCGAGATCAGGTTCGTGAGCACCGCCTGGTTCCTCTGCACGATGGCCAGCGCGCGGTCGGCGAAGGCAAGCTCGTAGTACGCCTCCTTCAGCTTCGCGACTACATCGAGGCGAACAGCCGCGAGCGCCGCCCGCGCGGCGGCAGCTTCATCGCGCGTTGCACGGGTCCGGAGCGAGAGCTTCCCGGGGAACGGGAGTGCCTGCTCTACGCCGATCATCTTCATGGCCATCTCGTCGGAGAAGCCCGCTCCGGAGATCGGCAGGTTCTGGACGCCGGCCATGAGCATCGGGTCTGGGCGCGCGCCGGCGGCTCCCACTCGGGCTTCGGCTGCCCTCACCCGCGCGGCCGCGGCGTGGATAGCGGGGCTTGCGTCGAGTGCCTGAGCCACGAGTGCGTCGAGCGCGCCGGAGTCAGTGACAGCGTAGACGGGGTGGGGGGGCCGCTCCCCGTCTGCGCTGGCGGGCGGCACCGCCTGTGCGCGAGCCGCAGCGAGCGGCGACACGGCCACGAGCGCGAACGCTGCCGCGAGCTCGCGTGGTGAGCGCATCCGTTTTCTGATGAGCCCCGGGGAACGTGATGCGATGCGGACGCGCCGTGGAGCCGGCGCGGCGCGATGGGTTATGGAAAGCATGAGTCCTCGAACGAGTCCGTGAGGATGCACGCGGCCGCGGCAAGACTGGCTGTTCGGCGGCGTACATCTGACCCGCCCGCGCACGCCCGGTACTACTCGGGGCACGCCGGCGGTGCACCAACGACCTATCGTCTGGTTCGGACTACGCGCGCGGTGGAGGGGGCTCGGGCGGGAACGTTCGCGATGGTGGAGCGACCACGGTCATGGCGATCATGCGCGAAGCCGTGGCGAAGGGCGCGGGGTCAGCGCTCGCCGGTGCCGCCGCGATAGCTACTACGCACGGCCCCATCGCCTGGCACAGGGGCAGATTCATCCGCTGGTCGCACGGCATCTTACCCGGCATCTGCTCCGGGGCGTGGGAGGCGGTCTGGCCTGCCGCGGACGTGTGAGCGCCGGAGTCGGCATTCCCCATCGCCATCGTGCCCGACATGGTGCTGCGCGCCCCTTGCTCACCCGTGGAGGGCAAGACGCAGAACATGCCGCTCGCCGCCAGCCAGAACTGAAAGCCGAGTAGCGTCGTCATGAAGATCGCCACGGAGCGCGAAGCGAGAGAGCGCGGCATGATGGAGCAAAGGTACGTCCCATGACGGCGCGCTGCCAGTACTCCCGCCTCGACTGATGCTCGGCGGATATCCGCAGCGCGTTTGCTCGGTGAATTACCAGCATGTCCATCGATACCCGGCACAGCATTCGCTCGACCCAGCCAGCTCCGCTGATAAACGGCGCCGCGGTCGCTCGCCGTTCTCGTCGGCTCACTCACGTTGGGAACGAGGCGCGCCCGGCGCCGCGGAAGCAGGCGCCCCGGGAAGCCGATAAGCCCGGTTCGCTTCAAAGCGCCGTCCGCCTCGAGAGCTGGGCGTTGATTGCCACGATCACGGTGCTCAGCGACATGAGCACCGCCCCCACCGCCGGCGAGAGCACGAAACCCCACGGCTCCAGCACCCCGGCCGCGAGGGGGATGGCGATGATGTTGTAGCCCACCGCCCACCAGAGATTCTGGATCATCTTTCGATACGTCCCGCGGGAGAGCGCGATTATCCGCGATACGTCGCGTGGATCATTGCGTACGAGCACGATATCCCCGGCCTCCACCGCGACATCCGTCCCCGCCCCGATCGCGATCCCTACGTCGGCGGTGACGAGCGCCGGCGCATCGTTCACACCATCACCCACCATCCCGACGCGCTTCCCTCCCCGCTGCAGCTCCTCGATCTTCACCGCCTTCTCGCCCGGGAGCACTTCAGCGAAGACACGGTCGATTCCCAGGTCGGCCGCTACCGACTCGGCCACCGGTCGCGCGTCACCGGTCATCATCACGACCTCGATGCCGCGATCGTGAAGCGAGCGCACGGCCTCACGCGACTCCTCGCGGACGACATCGGCGACGGCGAAGGCCGCGAGCGCGCGCCGGCCATCGGCGAGCACGATCGTGGCCTGGCCCCGTTGGGCAGCACGAGCTTCTGCGGCACGCAGCGCGGGTGGCAGCTCGATCGAGCGTGCTCGAGTGAGAGCGGGACCACCGATGTAGAGCTCGCGGCCATCGACGAGTGCGCGCACTCCCTGCCCCGGAATGGCCTCGAACGACTCCGCCGGAGGTACGGTGAGCCCGCGCTCGCGCGCGCTCCGCACGATCCCCGCGGCGATGGTGTGCTCGGAATCCGTCTCCAGCGCGGCCGCGAGCCGCAGCGCTTCATCGGGCGTGAGGTCATCGGCAGTGGCGATGTCGACGACGCCGAACTCGCCCTTCGTTAGCGTTCCCGTTTTGTCGAACACTATCGTGGTCAGATTCCGCGCCTCCTCGAGCCCGCGCCGGTCGCGCACGAGTAGTCCGTTGCGTGCACCCAATGTGGTCGAGATGGCGATGACGAGCGGGATCGCGAGCCCGAGAGCGTGCGGGCAGGCAATGACGAGAACCGTGACCAGTCGCTCGATCGCGAAGGCGGGCTCGCCTGGCCGAATCGCCAGCCACGCGACGAACGTGACCACGCCGGAGCCGAGTGCGACCAGGGTGAGGATGAATGCGGCACGGTCCGCGAGCGCCTGCGCGCGCGAGCGGGAGCTCTGCGCCTGCGCGACGAGTCGCATGATTCCGGCGAGTGCGGTCCGCCCACCCGTGCCGGTCACCTCGACCCGCAGCGAGCCCGCGCCGTTCACCGTTCCGGCGATCAGCCGGTCCCCGCTCCCCTTCTCCGCCGGCCGTGACTCGCCCGTGATCATCGATTCGTTCACCGTGCTCGCGCCTTCCCGCACGACTCCGTCGGCGGGTACGCTCGCCCCTGGGCGGACGAGCACCACGTCGCCATCGCGCAGTGCAGCGATCGGCACGGTCTCGAGTTCTTTACCCACCACGCGCGTCGCCTCGTCCGGCAGCAGCTTGGCGAGCTCCTCGAGCGCACCCTGCGCCCGAGATATCGAGCGCATCTCGATCCAGTGGCCGAGGAGCATGATGGTGACCAGCGTCGCCAGCTCCTCCCAGAGTGGCATCCCGGGAAAGCCGATCGTCACGACCGCGCTGAACACGAACGCGACCGAGATCGCGAGCGCGATGAGCGTCATCATCCCCGGCAGTCGGTCGCGGATTTCGCGCGCGGCGCCCCGGATGAATACCCACCCGCCGTAGAAGAACACGGCAGTGCCGAAGACGGCGGGGATCCAGGCGGCACCGGGGAAGCGCGGTGCCGTGTAGCCGAGGGCGCCCTGCAGCATGTGCCCCCAGATGAGAGTCGGGATCGTGAGCGCCAGTGAGACCCAGAACTTGTCGCGGAACATCGCCACGCTATGACCAGCGTGCTTGTCGTGGCCAGCGTGGTCTTCGTGGCCAGCGTGGTCTTCGTGGTCGAAATGCCCACCTTGCGAGCTCGATGGCGAGGGCGCTCGTGCGTCAGCGGCGGGCGCCGCCTGGTGCCGATGGTGGCTGTGGTCGCGGTCGATACTCATTGGCCAATCTCCGTGCACTTCCTGGTTTGCGAGCGCAAGGCCGTCGGAAGACGGCATCGGCGGCATCGATAATATACCCCTACTGGGTATGTGGCAATGACACCGCCAACCCGGGCCGGGCCCCCGCGCAGCGTTGCGCTGTTGACGCACTCCGCTCGCAAAGGATAGGATAAGTCATGTTCTTCGCGTGATCAGAGGCATCCATTGCAACGGAAGAGCGAAATGATCAATCTGCTCGGCATCCCGCTGATCGCGCTCGCCATTCGGCTGCGTGGCTGGCTCGAGGGAGTAGGTGGCGGAGCGGCCGCGATGGCGAGCTGACATTCGCGCCTGGCTTGCGCGGTTCCCGGGGATGGCGGTTCTCGTCGCCGTCCTGTTCGCCTGTACGAGCCTTCCAGATCTCGATGGGAGAACTCGATCCGTGACGGTTCGCGCCACGGCCGACACGCGACTCGGCCACGCCGTCGACTCGCTCGTCCAGGCCCGCCCGGGCCAATCGGGAATCGTTCCGCTCGCGGATGGGCGCGACGCGTTCGCCGCGCGTGCTCTGCTCGCCGCCGCGGCGGATCGGACGCTCGACATCCAGTATTACATCTGGCACGCCGACATGTCCGGGATGCTGCTCTTCGACGCGGTGCGCCGGGCGGCGGATCGCGGCGTGCGCGTCCGACTCCTCATCGATGACAACAACACCGGCGGAATGGATGCCATACTCGCCGCGCTCGACTCGCACCCCCACATCGAGGTGCGCCTCTTCAACCCGTTCGCGCATCGCCGCTGGCGGTACCTGGGGTATCTGACAGATTTTTCGCGGCTGAATCGCCGTATGCACAACAAGTCTTTCACCGCCGACGACCAGGTCACGATCATCGGCGGGCGCAACGTCGGCGATGAATACTTCGGGACCGGCCAGGAACCGCTCTTCGTGGACCTCGATGTGATGGCGATCGGGCCGGTGGTGAACGATGTATCCACGGACTTCGACCGCTACTGGGCCAGCGCGTCGTCGTACCCCGCCGCCGGCGTGCTCGCTCCCGCGACGCCCTCGGCGCTCGCGCACGTCGGCGACTCGGTCACGCACCTGGAGCGCGACCCGGCAGCCGCGGAGTACGTGAAGGCGCTGGCGCGCCAGCCGTTCGTGCGGGATCTGCTATCGGGAAAACTCGACTTCGAGTGGGCGGCCACGAAGATGGTGAGCGACGACCCCGCGAAGGGGCTCGGCCGCGCCGCGAGCGGTGGATTGCTGACCGACAGGCTGGGTCAGGCGATCGGCGCACCCGCCAGCGAGCTGGAGCTGGTCTCCCCGTACTTCGTACCGGGATCGAAGGGAGTGGAGGCGCTCACCGCGATGGCGGAGCGAGGCGTGAGGGTCACCGTGCTCACCAACTCACTGGAGGCGACCGACGTGGCGGCGGTGCACGCGGGCTACGCCAAGCGCCGGAAGCCGCTTCTCGAGGGAGGCGTGAAGCTGTTCGAGATGAAGCGCGAAGTCGGCGGCGCCGCGGCGCGCGACCGGGGCCTCACGGGCAGTTCCGGCTCCAGCCTTCACGCCAAGACCTTCTCGGTAGATCGATCGCGAGTCTTCGTGGGCTCGTTCAACTTCGATCCACGCTCCGAGCGACTCAACACCGAAATGGGCTTCGTGATCGAGAGCCCGGAGCTGGCGAGAAGGATAGCGGACAACTTCGCGAACGAGATCCCCGAGCGCTCCTACGAGGTGCGGCTCTCGGCGTCGCGAGAGCTGCAGTGGGTGGAGCAGTCGGCCAGCGGCGAGATCGTGCACGACGTGGAGCCCGGTACGACCCGCCTGGAAAGAGCGATGGTCGCCGTCATGTCGGTGCTGCCGATCGAGTGGCTGTTGTAGCTGCCCGCGTCAGCCGGCTACCCAGCGCAACTCGAAGCCGTCGCGTCCATCCAGCGCATCACGCAGAAGCTGCACGAGCTTCGCATCTGCGCCGTTCTCCTCGAGCAGGTCGATCGTCGGCAGGGAGATGTAGTAGTTCGCGTCGCGCGATGACTCCTCCTCGAGCTGATCGACCAGGAGCTGGAACTCCTCCTTGCTGATCTCACCGATATGGTTGTCGCTGGATTCATCGTAAAGCTGGATCATGGGCTCCCCCGTCTCGCTGTGGTCGAGTTGGTGCTCGGAAGATACGACGGGGTCAGGTACTTTATGTAGAGTTGCAGGGCGAATGCCCTGCAACTCTACATAAAGTACCTGACCCCGTCGTTTGCCGTCGTATATTGGAGGGAGAGCACCGGATACCCATCGAGTCGCCGAGGATCGCGGGGAGCGCTACTGAAGATGCCGGGTGAGAACACCAACGCACCACCTCGCGGCGATGCCACGCAACGCCAGCCTGCCACCGCCCGGAACGACGGACAGAAGCGGCCGGATGCATCCGGCCAGAAGATGGCGATGCCGCCGCGCCGCACATGGACGTGGTTCATCGTCATCCTCCTCCTGAATTTCCTCGTGGTCCGCTTCCTCCTTCCGAGGGATGGCGAGCCGACCGTGATTCCCTATACGCTCTTCAAACTGGAAGTCACGAAGTCGAACGTCGAGTCGATCTACAGCCACGGGGTGAGTATAACGGGCCGCTTCCGCGCTCCGGTTCGCTATCCAGCGGAAGCCGATTCCACATCCAGGATCCAGCCGCGCGACGTCACCACCTTCGCCACCACGCTTCCCGAGTTCGTGGATCCCGGGCTCGAGGCGCTCCTCATCCAGCATGGCACCGAGATCAGCGCGAGACCGATAAGCGAAGGCGGGAACCAGTGGGCCACGCTCCTCTTCGGCTTCGGTCCGGCGATCCTCATCATCGTGTTCTACGTGTGGCTGTACCGGCGGATGAAGCAGGGCGGCGGGATGGGGAGCGCACTCGCCGGACTCGGGCGCAGCAGCGCCCGGCGCTTCGATCAGAACCAGGATGAGAAGATCACCTTCGACGACGTCGCCGGCATCGATGAGGCGGAGAACGAGTTGGTGGAGATCGTCGACTTCCTGAAGGACCCGCAGAAATACACGCGCCTGGGCGGCACGGCGCCGAAGGGGGTGCTGCTGGTGGGCGCGCCCGGCACCGGGAAGACGCTGCTCGCGAAGGCGGTAGCGGGCGAGGCAGGCGTGCCATTCTTCTCGATGGCCGGCTCGGAGTTCGTCGAGATGATCGTGGGCGTGGGCGCCGCTCGCGTGCGCGACCTCTTCAAGCAGGCTCGCGAGAACGCGCCCGCCATCATCTTCATCGACGAGCTGGACTCCATTGGGCGCGCGCGCGGGCAGGTGGCGATCGGCGGATCGAGCGAGCAGGAGCAAACGCTGAACCAGATCCTCACCGAGATGGACGGCTTCTCGAGTCGCGAGGGGATCATAGTGCTCGCCGCCACGAACCAGCCCGATGTGCTCGATCGCGCGCTCCTCCGGCCGGGCCGCTTCGATCGCCGCGTGGTGGTCAACCTCCCCGACCGCAACGGCCGCGAGGCGATTCTCTCGGTCCACACGCGCCATGTTCCACTCGCCGCCGACGTGAACCTCGGCGAGCTGGCGCAGGCCACGCCCGGCCTCTCGGGTGCCGACCTCAGGAACCTCGTGAACGAGGCCGCGCTCCTCGCGGCGCGGCGCAATCGCGACAGCGTGCAGCAGGTGGACTTCCTGGACGCCCTCGAGAAGATCATACTCGGACCCGAGCGTCCGCTCATCCTGAGCCCCGCCGATCGCGAGCGCATTGCCTATCACGAGGGAGGCCACGCGATACTCGGGCTCGTGCTCCCCGACGCGGACACCGTGCACCGCGTGAGCATCGTGCCGCGCGGGCAGGCGCTCGGCGTCACGTATCAACGTCCCGACGCCGATCGCTACAACTATCCCGAGTCGTACCTTCGCTCGAAGATCGTGGGGATTCTCGGCGGGCGCGCCGCCGAGGAAGTGGTGTACGGCACGAGAACGACCGGGGCGGAGAACGACATCGAGCAGGCCACCCAGATCGCGCGCGGGATGGTGACGCGCTGGGGGATGAGCGACGAGCTCGGGATGGTACAGCTCGCGCCGAGGCAGAATCCGTATCTGGGCGGCGGCGAGGGGTACGGTGCGACGAAGCCGTTCAGTGACGAGACCGCGCGCGCGATCGACCTGGAGGTGCTCCGGATAATCTCCGACAGCCACGATGAGGCGAAGCGCCTGCTCATCGCGCACCGCTCCGAGCTCGACGCGCTGGCCGCCGCGCTTCTCGAGCGCGAAACGCTCGACGAGCAGGCGATACTCGACGTGACCGGACTCTCGCCTGCACCCGCGCCGGCAACGCCGGGCGTGGGCGCCTGAGCGTCACGCGCGCCAGGCCAGCGCCAGCTCCAGCGCCTCCGTCAGACCGCCCTCGTCCACGCCCGCAACCGTGCGAACGGCGACTTCCTTCGCGTCCGCATCGGCGTTGCCCATTGCCACCGGGAATCCGACCAGCCGCATCGCGACCACGTCGTTGTGGCCATCGCCAACGTACATCATCTCCTCGAGCCTGATGCCGGTTTCCGCCGAGATCGCGCGCAGGGCGGTTCCCTTGTCGACTCCCGCACGCGTCATGTTGACGAAGCACGTATCGGGCATGACCGGCGAGGTGGAGCGCGATACCTCGAGACCGATGTGCGGCTCCGCCAGCGCGGCCGCGACTTCGTCGTGCGGAAGGAGCCAGAGCGCCCGAACTACCGCGCCCTCGAGCGCCTCCATCGGTCGCGATCGGAACGGAACGCCGAGCATATCTGCGTGCCGGCGCGAACGTTCCGATTCGCCCACGAAGGCGTAGTCATCGTCGGAGTAGAGCTCCAGCAGGCGGCCGGTTTCCCTCGCGCGCTGCACCAACGCGTCGACCACCGCGCGATCGATCTCGGAGGAGAGCGAGCTCCCGGTCGCGATGTCCATGACGCTCGCACCGTTCTGAAAGCTGTGCCATCCGTCGGGATGCATTCGCAGCGCCAGATCGCGCGTCATGCCGAAGCATGGGCGACCCGATGAAAGCGAGAGCTGGATGCCGAAATGGCGGGCACGCGCCAGGGCATCCCACACTGCGGGTTCCACCACGCCGGAGGAGCCGACCAGCGTGCCATCCACATCGATGCACACGAGGCGAACGTGCGCCGCGCCATTCGCGCCGGCGGCCGGCTTTCCTGTGAATTCACTCATTCTTCACGGCGCCCCGCGCGGCCGCGGAACGTCTTCATCGTGCCGCCTGAACATGAGGTCGAACGCGAGCCAGAGGTCGCGCGCGAACGGGAAGAACAGAAACGGGGTCACCACCGCGAGCACTATGGAAATCGCCCACACGAAATTCCACGCTACGTCCGGCCAGCTCACGATTATCAGCAACACGGCGATGGCGACCGAGATCAGTTCGGCTGCGACCAGGTTGAACATGTAGGCGCCGAGCCAGTAGTCCTCGGATTCACCGCGCTCCAGCACCAGCGCGCACGCGGGGCACTGATGCTTCATCCTGAACCAGGTCCGCCAGATCCCGCGACCGCCACAGCGCGGGCAGCACAGTGTGAATGCCCTCACGATCATCCGGCCGGGGGATGGCCACGGTCTGGTATATGGAGTATTCATCAGACGATGCTGAATCGAAGTTCCTGGCAAGTAGAGAACGAGTCGAGGAAATCTAGCTGCCGTGGCGGCGGCGGTCCGCGGCGCGATGGCGAACACGAAACACCGACGACAGCGAGGAGAGCATGGGAAGACCCAACGAAGTGATCGTCCGCGGAAGCGCGAGCGGATTCGTCACGGAGATAATGGCCAGTGGGCACGTTCTCCAGGCGGACGAACCGCTCGGGGCTGGCGGGACCGACACGGGCCCCAACCCTTACGATCTTCTTCTCGCATCGCTCGGCGCGTGCACGTCGATGACGCTGCGCATGTTCGCCGACCGGCGCGGCTGGCCGCTCGCCGGAGTCACCGTCCGACTCTGGCACAGCCGGACCTACGACACGGACTGCGAGGGCTGCGCCGACAAGCCGGTCGGAATCGACCAGATCGCACGCGAGATCGAGCTCGCCGGGCCGCTGAGCGAGGAGCAGCAGGAGGCTCTCATCCAGATCGCCGACCGCTGCCCGATCGGGCAGACGCTGAGTCGGGGTGTGCGGGTGCTCCCCGCGCGGGCCGCGCGCATCTCCGAAGATGACGCGCGACCCGCGGACGACGAGCGCTACTCGTAGCGGAGCGCCTGGATCGGATCCATCGCCGCTGCCTTGCGGGCCGGGTAGTATCCGAAGAAGACACCCACCGCCGCGGAGAATCCGACGGCGAGGAGCACGGCGGAGAGCGGAGTAGCTGTAGCCCAGCCGGTGAGATGGCCGAGCAGCGCGGCGCCGCCGTACCCTGCCGCGAGTCCGACGATGCCGCCGAGCACGCTCATCGCCACGCTCTCCACCAGGAACTGCGTGAGCACGTCGGAACCACGCGCTCCGATGGCCAGCCGGATGCCTATCTCACGCGTGCGCTCCGTGACGGAGACGAGCATGATGTTCATGATGCCGATCCCGCCCACCACCAGCGAGATCGATGCGATCGCGGCGAGCAGGCCGCTCATCACCGAGGTGGTGCTCGTGGCCGCGGCCGCGATGGCCGTCTGATCGCGCACCGTGAAGTCATCGGGCATCCCGCGCGCCATACCGTGCGCCTCGCGCATGATCCCCTCGATCTCGCTCATCGCGGCCGGTATCTGATCCGCCGAGGCCGTACTCGCGAGGATCTGGCCGAGGAACGAACGCCCGGCCAGACGTGCCTGGGCCGTGGTGTATGGAACCAGGACCACGTCGTCCTCGTCGTTGCCGCTGGCCGTCTGACCCTTCGGCGCGAGCACGCCCACCACCATGAAGGGCGAGCGGCCGAGCTGCACCTGTGAACCCGTTGGATCGCGACCGGGGAAGAGGTTCTTCGCCACCGTCGCACCGAGCACCACCACGCGGCGCTTCGCAGCCACGTCGTCGTCGCTGAACAGCGTGCCCTCCGTCACGTTCCAGTTGCGGATCGTGAGATAGTCGGTGGAAACGCCGTTCACGCTGGTGCGCCAGTTGCCATCGCCACCGATGATCTGCGTCCTGGTAATCACCACCGGCGACACGGCATCGAGCAGCGTACTCTCCCTCTTCAGCTTCTCCGCATCCTCGACGGTGAGACGGTTGAACGTGCCGGCGCCCTGGCTCACGCCGCCCTGTGCCGTGCTCCCCGGAGTGATCACCAGCATGTTGGTGCCGAGATTCCTGATCTGCGATTCGATCTGCGACCTGGCGCCGTGGCCCACCGCAACCATCACGATCACCGCGCCGATGCCTATCACGATACCCAGCATGGTGAGCATGGTGCGCATCTTGTTCTTCACGATGCTCTGCGCAGCGAGCTTCGAGAGAGTGGACATCTTCATGCTACCACCTCCAGTTCCACATCGGGCACGTCATCCATGGAGACGAGGTCGTCCGCGGCGCGGCGACGATCGGCTACCGCATGATCGCGGATCAGCCGTCCATCGCGCATCTCCACGATGCGCTTCGCGTACGCCGCCACCTCTGGCTCGTGCGTCACGAGCACTATGGTGATCCCCTGATCGTTGAGCTCCTGAAAGAGCTGCATCACCTCGACCGTCGTCCGGCTGTCGAGATTCCCCGTGGGCTCGTCGGCCAGCAGCAGCCTGGGCTGCGTCACCAGCGCTCGCGCGAT
>Ga0182744_1001181_pt1 | contig 23324 bp, 22 predicted proteins | sample eDN3rd30CKraftMG_FD_128525 | JGI IMG/M metagenome (GOLD analysis project Ga0182744, IMG submission 128525) | Enriched Miracle-Growth compost microbial communities from Emeryville, California, USA - eDNA 3rd pass 30_C Kraft MG (version 2) (version 2) ...
AACCGCTAGTTATCTTGGAACAGATTGCACAGATTGATAGTGAACGCCAAGCATTGTTGAACGAATTAAAGGAGCTGTTGTAATATGTGGGAGAAGGTGCAACTAAAAGCTATAATTGAAAAACCTATTTCTGGAGAATGGGGTGACGATGGGGGTAACATTAAAATTATTAGAACCACAAATTTTACTAATAACGGCATCCTTGATCTTACTGACGTTGTATCTAGAAATATTGGCCTAAAAAAAGTGCAGAAGAAACGACTTTTTAAGGGTGATACAATAATCGAGAAATCGGGAGGAAGTCCAACCCAGCCCGTGGGCAGAGTAGTGTTTTTCAATGAAGAAGCTATATACTTATGCAATAATTTCACAAGTATTATTCGGCCTAAGCAAAATGTTTTTCCAAAATATTTGTTTTGGTTTTTATTCAATAACCATATATCAAAAAAAACATTAAAATACCAAAATAAAACTACCGGTATTATTAATCTGAAGCTGGAAAACTATATTAATGAAATAGAAATCCCTCTTCCACCTCTTCCCATCCAGGAAAAAATAGCGGCTATTATAGATAAGGCCGATGAATTACGTAGAAAAGACCAAGAACTGCAAAAGAAATACGATGAACTGGCGCAAGCCATCTTTATCGATATGTTCGGCGATCCGGTGAAGAATGAGAAGGGTTGGGAGGTGAAGAAGTTGGGGGAATTGGGTAAGGTAATTACAGGAAATACCCCGTCCAGAGAAGTTAAAGAATATTATGGTGATTTTATTGAATGGATAAAGACTGATAATATCATTCCTACGAAAATATTTCCTGAAAAATCAAAAGAGCAGCTTTCTAAAGAGGGGCTTAAAGTAGGCCGTATGGTTCCAAATGGAAGCGTTTTAGTAACCTGTATAGCGGGGAGTAAGAATTCTATTGGAAATTGTGCTTTGGCGAACAGAGAGTTAGCTTTCAATCAACAGATCAATGCGTTCGTGCCCAACACATCTAATTATGTCTCAGTTTTTCTATATTATCTCTTTAAGCTAAACAAAGTGTACATTCAAAATTCAACAACTGATGGCATGAAAAAGATTATAACAAAGTCATCTTTTGAAGAGCTTATATTTATAGTTCCACCAATCCTCCTCCAACAAGCCTTCGTCAAAAAAATCGAACTGATCAACGAGCTAAAAGCCAAGACCAACACAGATAAGTCGGAAGAATTATTTCAATCCTTATTACAGCGAGCTTTTAAAGGAGAGTTGGTTAAATAATTAAAATGAAAAAGAAAAATGATGTAGTCACCTTCGACCTAAAACAAGGTAATAATAACGATCTATTTTATGAACAAGTATAAAAAATATCTGGACGACCTGTTCTCAAAACTTGAAACATACAAGTTCACCTGTGTTAAAATCGGGAAATTAATCGATCAAGATTTAAAGCAACTCGGAGAAGGAGGTGATTTCCTTAATTTGTCTTCAGTTTTCATTCGTGATTGGAGTAATTTTTCTAACAAAAACTGGCTAGTTGATTATAGAAGATTATCTTTTTATGGAAAAGATGAATATTTAAAGGAAATAGAAGAGATTAAATCTTCCATATACAAGTATTACCTGACCGAGACATACGAGAGGCTCGCTGATTTTCTAGGATTGCTTCTGGTCATAAACAAAAAGGATGTAAAAATTGACAAGGTTATAAAAAACCTAGATACTACTTCGCATAATAGTAAAACGCCTTTTGGATTCAATATGATCACATTTTTGTATTGCTTCTGTAAAGTTAGAAATGCTTTTACGCACAACGAAAGCATTTTAGATCCTATAAAAGAATTCAAATGTGATCAGGACTATTTAATTGGATATGATATTGGCTTAAAAAAATGCGAACAGTTTGTCAAAGCATATTTTGATGTTGAACAGGTTGATATGTCTACACTTCGAGTTAAAGCGTCCAAAGCCACTTTTGATACAATTATTGGATTTACACAATCCTATACTTTTGAATTGTATAAGTTCTATTGCAATAAGGACGGCATCGATGGGACATTTCCTGATGTTGCTGAAAGATTTGATATAAAAACGAATCAACCTTTAACAGAAAAGCAAAAGGCATACTACAAAAAGATGTTTAGTAAAATTTAACACAAAGGTGTTGTGAATTGTATCCTTAACGTCTAAACCAAAATATGTATATTTGATTGTCATTTTTTCAAATAATTTAGCTATACCTAAACTTTGTGAGAAAATTTTCCATACATTTGTCAGAATACGTAGAACCAGGAACTAAGATACCAGTATACGATTTATATACTGATGAAACGTGTGTGTTTTCAAATTTTTACGATCAGATAAAAAGAGAAGGTAATTTAATGGGAGATTTGGCCGGAGCTATAAATCATCTTAAAAGTTCGGCAAATTTATTACGGTTACCCGTAACTAAGATCAATATTATTGAGCAGAAAAGGCTTCCAGCGAAGTGTAAATTGTACGAAGCAAAGAAAAACCAAATTCGAATATATTTTTTCCATGAAGAGAAGACTGGACGCATAATTGTGACGGGTGGAAAAAAGAGCACACAAAAACAAGACATTAATGCTATAGTGAATCTTTTAAGGGAGTACTATGATGGAAAATAAATTTGTAGAGATCATTCAACAACCCAGCTATTGGGTAGAAGAGGTAAATAACCTCATGTACGATGCGATGGTGAATTATATGGAAAGCCATCAGTTGAATAAAACAGAGTTTGCAGACCATCTAAACATTACAAAAGGGCGTTTATCGCAAATATTGAACAGTGGAGAAATTAACTTCAGCTTAGAGAAGCTATTTTCGATCGCATTAAAAATTGGTAAAATACCGAATATAAAATTTGAGGATACTGCAACTTATATTACTAAACTCGAAAATGTACAAAAAAAGCAATATAGCACCACACCAAAAACGCTTAATGTCCAGTTCGCTAGTGATGTACACCATACGACGTTAAAAAAAGCGAAGAAGATTGCGAAAACGACTGATTGATTTCATATCTCGAATTGCCAATATTCAACCAAATATTTGTTACCTTTAAACCAAACCATCTTTTAAACAGGTAAATGGCATCAAACTTCGACTTTCTTGCGGAAGAGTTTCCACGGATATATGACGAAATTAGACAGGCTGAACAATTTACTTTTTCTGCCCCAAGATACGCTGCACTGCTTTGTCGTTCCACCTTGGAGTTCACCTTGTTCTGGCTGTACGAAAACGATGAAGAGTTTGAGATGCCGTTGGATAAGTCGATCAACAGTCTACTTAACGAAGATTCTTTTAAAGAAAGTATCCGCCCTTCTGTTTGGGAGGAGCTGAATGCCATCCGTTTATTGGGGAATGTGGCGGCACATGGCGGTTCCAGTAACCGGGTAAAGACCATCAAGGAAACTGAAGCGCTGAAGGTACTAAAATATAGTTTTTCATTTTTAGCTTGGCTAGCGAAATTCTACGGCAATAAAGTACCCCAAATTCCTGTATTTAGCGAGGAGCTCATACCTAAAGGAGAGACCAAGGATATTAACGCCGAAAGCATCCGGCAGTTTGAGCAGCGTGCGGAAGCGGAAAAACAACGGGCGGAGGAAGCTTACCTGGAACAACAACGTGCTTTGGCTGCCAATGTGTCTCTCCGCCAGCAGATTGAAGCTTTACAACGTGAACTAACACAGCAAAAGGAAGAACGGGCACAACATTTTGCGACACTACCCGAACCGCCGAGGTTGGTGTCTGAATTTGAGACACGCCAGTTTTTAATTGACCTTTATCTGCGTGAAGCAGGTTGGAGCGACCTAAAGAAACCACGCGATATCGAGTATGAAGTAAGCGGTATGCCACAATCCACTAATCCTTCGGGCAAGGGCTATATCGACTATGTGTTATGGGATGATGATGCCAAACCTTTAGCCGTTGTGGAAGCTAAAAGTACTTTGCATGATTCGAATAAGGGTAAGCATCAGGCAGCTTTGTATGCCGATTGTTTGGAGAAAGCTACGGGGCAACGGCCCATCATTTTTTATACCAACGGTTATGAGACCTATATTTGGGATGACCTGTTTTACGGACCGCGAAGAATACATGGTTTTTATACGAAAGAGGAACTGCAGACACTGATTAAAAGAAGGGAAATACGCGAGGATATTCGCGCTTTTGAAGTGGACACCGGAATTGCCGGTCGACCGTATCAGCTGGAAGCCATCCAAAGGCTGGCAGAACATTTTGTGACGGTAAGGGATGGAAAACTGCGGGGAAAATACCGGAAGGCCTTATTGGTGATGGCAACGGGTTCAGGTAAAACACGAACGGCGGCGGCCATGGTGGATATGCTGACAAAATGTAACTGGGCGAAACGTGTGCTGTTTTTGGCTGACCGAAATGCCTTGGTGACACAAGCCAAGAATGCCTTTAAGGAGTATCTCCCACACCTATCGGCCATTGACTTGACCAAAGAGAAGGAATCGGGTATTACGCGCGTTGTATTCTCCACCTACCCGACGATACTCAACTATATCAATAATCAAGTGGAGTCAGAAGAACGCTTTTATGGCGTGGGGCACTTTGACGTAATCATTATCGATGAAGCCCATCGTTCTATCTATCAGAAATACCAATCGATCTTTGAATATTTTGACGGGCTACTGATCGGCTTGACGGCTACGCCCAAAAAAGATTTGGATAAAAACACCTATTCGTTCTTTGAGCTGGAGGATGATGTACCAACCTTTGCTTATGAGCTGGATACAGCCGTTCAAGACGGCTACTTGGTACCGCCAAAAGCTTATTCAGTACCGGTTAAGTTGGTACGCGATGGGTTGAAATATAAAGATCTAAGTGAGGAGGATAAACGGCAACTGGAAGAGAAGCTTGGCCTGACAGCGGAAGACCCGCTGACTTTGGAAAGTCTTGAAATTGGAGCGTCTAAAGTAAACTCCTTCCTTTTTAATGAAGATACGATTGATAAAGTGCTAGCCCATCTCATGGAAAACGGATTGAAAGTGGCTGGAGGTGATAAGATAGGCAAGACTATTATCTTTGCCAAAAACCATCGTCATGCGGTTTTCATTGAAGAGCGCTTTAACAAAAACTTTCCGGAATATGCTGGAACCTTTTGTCAGGTGATTGATAATTATCAGGACAAAGCGCAAGACTTGTTGGAGAAATTCTGCTATGATAAGGAGGAAATTGATCCGCAGATCGCTATCTCCGTGGATATGATGGACACCGGTGTCGATGCTCCACGTGTGTTGAACCTAGTCTTCTTCAAAGAGGTGAAATCTTACGCCAAGTTTTGGCAGATGGTGGGGCGCGGTACCCGCTTAGCGCCAAATATCTTTGGACCTGGGAAGGATAAAAAGTATTTCATTATATTCGATTATTGTCAAAACCTGGAATTCTTTGGAGAGCATCCGGATGGTATGCAAGCCACTCCCCAACGTTCGCTGACACAGCTTTTATTTTTGGAACAACTATATGTAGCTGAATTGATTCAGAAGAACAGCGATGCTACAACGGAAGAATTGGATTTAGCGCATACGTATCTTGATGAACTGCATAAGAAGGTAGCAACCTTAGATCAGCAACGTTATGAAGTGCGTAAACACTTAGCTGCTGTACATCGCTTCAGTGTTCGCGAAAAATGGAATAATCTATCTAAGTCTGACATATTGGAATTGGAGTTAGAAGTTTCCCGTCTCATTCCCTATACAGCCGATACCGATGAAATGGCGAAACGCTTCGACCTGAACAGTTATAAGCTGCAATCGGCCCTACTGAACCGATCGTCAAGGCAAAGCAGTATCATGCAAAATATGATAGATATCGGAAAACGTCTTTTGCAGAAAAGAAATGTACCGGCTGTTGCCGCAAAAGAAGCCACGATCCGTCAAGTCACTTCCGCTGAATGGTGGACAGCTGTGTCAATCACCCAAATAGAACATATCCGGAAGGAACTTCGTGACCTTATTCATTTACTAAAAGAAGAAAACACAGTAAAACCCATTTATACTGACATCCAGGACAACCTATTGGAGGAAGAGGTGGCAGCATACGACATCATCAAAAATTTCCAAAGCCTCCAAAGTTACAAGGATCGTGTCGAGGCGTTTATACGGAAAAACAAAAATCACCTGGTGATTGATAAACTTTACCGAAACTTACGGATCAACGCTTTTGAATTGCAGCAATTAGAGCAGTACTTAATTATGGAAGCGCTAGACAGCAAAGAGAAGTTTGTTCAGGAATTTGGCGAACAACCTTTGGGAACATTCATACGCCGAATCATTGGCCTAGAACAGGAAGCCATCAACCATCACTTTACCGAATTTATTAAAGATGCCAACCTTTCCAGCAGACAGATTAAATTTGTGGATACCGTAGTGCGTTATTTTACTAAAAACGGTTTCCTTGATCCGGCAAGTCTAACCTCTCCGCCGTTCACCGATATGGATGATAGTGGTGTTATCGGATTGTTTGAAGACAACAGCGCACATAAATTGATTAGTTTAATTAAGGAAGTGAACAATAACGCGGAAGGCGCATAAATTAATCACATTACTCCGTTACTTTGAGGTATTACTTGGTCGCTTATTTAATATTCATACACATATGCTTGAAAAGTAATCACCGAGCTTAGTTGCAAACTAGGTTTACGTACACAAGTTTTCCATTGAGTTTACGCAACCTATCAGAAACGGCGCTCAACGCCGTGGATTCCAATTGTTGTAAACAACCTATTCTCTATTAGTAATGTCTATGGCTAAAAAACATAGGGGGGTTAAAACTAGGATACAACGATTATTGATAACGTAAAAACTGCTTCACATGATAACGACGAGCAACAAGTTTACACACCTCATTACTAATACGTTCTTTTGTGCTTTGCAATTCCTTGACGATTTGAACTTTGCTATATAACTTCTCCAAGGGCTGGATATCTTTAGCAAATGTTTCAGCAGTTGTAGCAATTAGAGCCCTAGGGATAATAAAATCACTGTCATCCTGAATATCTAAATTCTTTGGATCGACATCCCAAAATAAATGTTTGGGCAGGATTCGTGATATATCCTTTATAGCGCTCATTAATGCAAATTAACCATATAACAAAATCAAAAAAAAATATTTTAAAATAAATCTGCGATAAAGTACAGACTAAGAAAGCTTTAAACAGTGTTCTTATTATTCCTCTGGTCGGTTCACGCCTTTCGTTCGTACCTCACTCCAGGCATTCACCCACTTCCGGTAGGCCGCAGCAAATGTATTCGCTCAATCAACCGTCCCTCATACTTCGGGATGTCAGTTTCGCTCATGTCGTCCAGCACTTCAAAAACTCGAGTTGGGGTTTAGTAAGATGTTCTGATATGTAAACGCTATCTGCCATATTACCTTTTGTGGTACGATAAGACCTAAAAATTGGGTCTTATCGTACCACGATTGGTAAAGACAGAAAACAAATGCAGAAAAACAACAGTTCTTATCCTATTTTCATTTGCTTTTCTGCTTTTAGGTGATAAACAATATCATGTCGTGCTAGAAACGTTAGATACCGACGAAGCGACTATATGTGGCATACGGAAAAGGATAAAGATTTGCTCATAGAAACTATTGGAAAAATCGATAAGGATTTGCAGCTAATTCGTGATAAAGGACGACAAACGTTCTTGGAAAATGCGCCAATGAATTTTAGCAAGATTTTACATGACTATTCAGATCCTAACAAAGGCTTTGTGTTTTGGAAATCAATGTTGGAGGAGAGCCTTACGTAAATGGTGATTCAAGCTCCGACACTAACTCCGACACTGATACCATCAGGAAACTCAACACCAAAGACAATATATTAGATAACAATCGTTTAACTCCGACACTAACTTGGTCACTAGCTTAGTCACTTTTTCATCGAGGAAAAGCTAAAACCATCTTAATATACTTCGAATCAAGGGGATAACTTAGTCACTTACTTGGTCATTTTTTATGTGATTCTTGCTATTCCTCCGGTCGGTTCATGCCTTTCGTTCGGTGCCTCACTCCAGCATTCACCCACCTCCGGAAACCCACAGCAAGCGTATTCCCTCAATTGCTGATTTCCATCATCCTTCAGTCATCATCTTCTTTCGGTCATACCCTTGCTTTTATTCATCGCACACCCACCACACAGGAAATAAGGCATTCGTCGTCCTCCTTCCGCAAAGAATGTCGCCAATCCAAATAGGCCCTATTCATGATGTGTCTATTTTTAAAGGCATTGAAATAGCGCCTATTAGCCCTTCGGGTGCTACGCAGATTGTCATCATCTTTGCCAGATCAGTCGTCCGCCTCATAGGCGGCTGCTCTGTCTGTCATGAAGCTTCACTCCAGCGTACTCTTTTCGCTTCGTTCCATTCCGTTCCCTTTCGTTCAGCACCATTCCATCCACCGCCGCCTCGTGTTTAGCTCGCCTGCGGGTCGCTCGGGCTGCGGTGGCCATAGGCAAATCCAAAGGCAACATAATCCCTATCCATGCCTAGTCCACCTTGTGTAGGCAAGCTTTCGGCTGTCACTATTTTTGAAATACCTAAAACACCATTCCAAACATCAAAAATACCGCCAGCCAAACTCACCTACATTTGCCGTTCCCCGGTACTACGTCCTCTTAGCCCAGCACCCTCGCTCCACTCGCAGACGGCTCGCGATGCTTGGTAAATGGCTGCAACCCGCTACGCTCATTGCAATCATTTACCAGCCGTTTTCCGGTACAAGCTTCGCAAATTTCGTTTCCAAATAAAATCCTTGGAATAGAAATACGTATAGAAAAAAAAGTAAAGTAAAAATAATACAGCCTGGCTAAACAGCAAGTTCAAGGACGAGCTTTTCAGGAAAATCTCCATCCTCCTAATGGCGGTAGTATTTTCCTGAAAAAACTTGCTTTATTAGCCAGCACTCATTCAGATAATACTTTCTTTTTTCTCTTTTTCTTTTGGATTAGGTTATTCCAATGAGTTGAAATATTGATGGCATTTTTCCTCATCAAAATGACGCCGTAATATAAATTTTTCCGCTGCATCTTCTATCTTTTTGAAATATTGATACGTTCTCTTAAATTCTCGTAGATAGCTATGAAGATGCCTGTGAATATCTAAATCAATATCTGTATCCCTTTGAGCATAAATATCTCTTAGAAATTGTTCAATTAGAAACATGAGATCCCAAGCTTCATCATAGGTAGGAAATAATCGGTCCGTCAAACGCCCAACTTCAGCATCTGTATGCGCATAATATTTGTCTCGGAGAATCTTCAGTTTATGGAGGGGGCAGGAAGTGTCCTTTGATTCCAGTAATGTTAATATTGGTTTAAAACAATCTAGCGACACGTTAATATTGATATTTTTGTTGAGTATTTTGTTATACAGTTTCCCTATACCAAAAGCCTCGTTATAGGACAAGATCTTTGTAATTTCTAAGACGTATAATATCCAGCTTTTTCTGGACATTGCGCTATATATTGAAGATCTGTGCCCAATCAGATAGTCTAGGATATCTAGATCACACCTGAATGGCATCTCTACTCCAAATTTTTGTAAATAACCTTTAGGGCTACGCGCAAGATGCGCTTCGCCTAAATCCATTTTAGCTTTATAATAAAGCAAATAGATCGTCCCCAATATTTCATCAAACGGTGTTTTTTCCATATTTAAGTATAATTTTTTACAAAAAAAGCCCAGCATTTCTACCGAGCTTTCGTTAATAATAAAGCCACCACAACTTTATTTATTTTTGCGTTTCATCAAATTTGCCAGCAATAAAGATACGAAAAAACTGACCACTGCTCCAACGATTGCCAGCAAAACCGTGCGGATAATATCGCCAATGATCAGTGTGGGAAAAATTCCCATGAGCACCCCGCCACAGGTGCCCATACCTACAGCAGATTTATTCATCGGGAACCTCCTCCGGATTTTCTTTTGTGTCTTTATCATCCACCGTAACCTGGCTGATAGCGGAGAGTACACCACCGGCCACGGTTAAATAACCGCCAATGGTAACTACTGCCGCCGGTAGAGCTACCGGAGCGGTGGCGATTGCTGCTCCCATCGCTGCAACAATCAGCCCTATGCTACGCAGTGTCTTAAAAAACTTGGGAGTGGGTGCCTGGGCTCTTTCTATTACGTTCATTTTTCTTCCTTTTTTAAAATCACCAAATTCACTTCTTTTCCCTGATCCAATGCCGAGTAGATACTATCTCTCAATTGGTCAAATGCTAACCGCGACTGTGTCCCCATGCCAGCACCCGATAGTTGGCTAACCGGCGCTATACATCCTCTTAACTCCTTCTTTGCGTTATTCGCTGGATGAAATAAAATCGCGCTGCGTTCGGGTACATCTTTTACGGCCACATGCCAGCCAAACTTTTTGCTGTATCGCTTGGCCAATGGATAGCTTCCTTCCGGGATACAGGAAATATTGCGGACATTATTGCTCCAAGGCAGTTCAATGGTATAACAAATCAATTCTCCATCTATCCAGACTTCACCATTCGTACCTTGCTCACTATAAATCCGCAACAGTTTAACCACCACCATCATTATTCACCTGTTTCCCCTCCTGTACCGTCATCAACATCTTCTCCTGAATCGATACCGGTATCAACCAGTACCAAACTTAATGCGTTATAAGCGCCATTGTTCAGGGCATAGAAAGATCCGTTTACCTGCTGTAGAAATTCGATGCCGAAAACGAGGAATAAAGGTTTGGTCGAGTTCGTAACACCAAGATCGTTGCTTAAACTCATTGCCTCCGTAGCGATGTTATCAAACGTCATTTCTTCGGAGCTGCTTTGCGCCAGTACGAAGGTCTCATTTTCGAAATCCACTTCAACCCCTGCTGAAATCAAACGGAAATGCGTGGTGCCTCCTGGTGCTACGATCTGACTATCGGGCGTGAAGCTCGGAACATTGATATCCAATATTCCGGTTGCACGCGCAATGGACGCGTTGTAGGGAGCATACACCGTTGCGCTTAAACGCGCATTGCCATTGAAATCGAAGCCCTGGAGTAGAACCAATTCGCCATCCAGCACATTGCGCTTGCCACGATTACTTACCTGGTCCGCTTTGATCACCTGCATCATGGCTTTGACCAGTCGCGAGATCATGCGTGAATCCTGTGTTTTATTCAGCACGGGACGGATGGCCGTGCAAAATGCCTTACTGGCTTTGCCCGCCCTTCCGAATTCCGCAGCATTCTCCCGCGTCCGCTGGAACTTGGGATCATTCAGAAAACGTTCCTTTTCAACTCCTCCTTTTTGTCTGGCCAAAAAGCCGTCTTTGCTCCTGTAGAAGGTAATATCCCCGATAGTACCTTTCAATTTAATAATACCTGATTGTCTTGCCATTTTTCACCATTTTAAACTCACCCTTGCTGCAGCTGATCAGTGAATACAAAACGAAAATTGTAATAATTATCTCTTGAAAAAAGACCGGCTATACCATCTGGCATTTATAGGTCAATATGGTCACATACTTCCTAAGTATTATTTGTAAATTGCAACAAAGATTCCACCTCAGCTTTTTCACCAACTTGTTATCAAGTTGGGCGTCAAAATGATGAACAGCTACGCCGACTTACCTTAATATCAACTCGGTAGATGAAGCGTACATAAAGTATAGAAGATGAGAAGAATCTGTATTTATCCGAAAGACATTGCAAGGATCACCGGCAAAAGCTATCGACAGAGTTTGAGGATCCATCATACCATCAAAAAGACTAATAACAAACAACCGCACCAGGTCGTTACGCTTGAAGAACTTTGTGTGTATTTAGGTTTAGAAAGAGAGACGGTGATCAAGATAATTTAGCACTCCGGCAATAGAACCAGCCACTTGCCATAGTTTATTTGCTATTTGCAATCCGTAAATATTAATGTCAAGTTTTTGGCGCCAAAAACTTGACATTTATAAATAATCACTATCTTTGCATAATGGCTTTGGCAACACAAATACGTAACAGAATCACGCAGCTACCCGATGGAAAAACTTTCGGATATGACGATCTACGTATTGCTAAAAAAGAATATACCACAGCGGCAAAAGCACTGGAACGTCTGCAAAAGAGCGGCTTGATAAAGAAAGTTTCTAAAGGCGTGTTTTATAAGCCTGAACAAACCGTATTCGGTGAATTAACACCCGATTACAGTGAAATGCTTCGGCCTTATCTGTTCGAAAACGGCAAAAGAATAGCTTACGAAACCGGCACAACCCTATACAATCGCTTGGGACTAACCACGCAAATGGCTTTCCGTACCAAGATAGCCAGTCGAAGCAAGCGTATCAATATCAATCGGGGGGCTTTAAAGGCTGATGCTGTAAAAAGCTATGCTGAAGTAACCGACAGTAATTACGTTATTCTGGGATTGTTGGATGCGTTTAAAGATATCAAACGCATTCCCGATAGTTCCACTGGTCAGGCAATTCGGAGGTTAAGTGCTATTTTGAAGGAGTTAGATACCAAGCAAACCGAATCACTGGTTAAATATGCCTTGGTCTATCCGCCCAGGGTGAGGGCATTGGTAGGCGCTGTATTGCAAAACAACGGTTATCAGGGGAAGGGATTAGAGAAGTTAAAAGACAACCTGAATCCGCTTACTATCATCAAATTGAACCTGAAAGAATCCGAGTTGCCCACAAAGAGTAATTGGTATATCGAATGAAGCTGCACGAAAATATAAATCTATACAGGGATGCCATTCGGTTTACCGCACAGCAAATGAACTTGAAACCTGAATATGTAGAAAAAGACTACTGGGTTACAAAGGCGTTATTTACGGTTTTCACGAACGAAATCGGCAAGGATACTATCTTCAAAGGAGGTACTGCGCTATCCAAGTGTTACAATATGATAGATCGTTTTTCGGAAGACATCGATTTAGTTGTATTGAGACGGGATGGAGAAACCGACAGCAAGTTAAAATCAAAATTGAAAGCAGTGAGCACGGTTGTTGAAACCGTATTGCCTGAAGTCTCCGTTGAGGGTATCACCCACAAAAGGGGGATGAACCGAAAAACTGCACACTCGTATAACAAAGAATTTAAAGGTGAATATGGCCAGGTAAGGGATGTTATTATTCTGGAATCAACATGGCTCGGATACTACGAACCATACACTACCAAAAGTATTTCATCCTTTGTCAGTCAAATGATGTTAAAGAACAATCAAACCGATCTGGCAAATGAATATGGATTGCAACCTTTTAATCTGTCAGTATTAGAACCAACACGGACCATCTGCGAGAAAATAATGAGTTTGATCCGCTTTTCATACAGTGAAAATCCGATTGAAGATTTAAAGAAAAAGATCCGACACACGTACGATTTACATCAATTGCTCAGGCAAGACGAATTTCTGGAATTTTTCAATTCGTCTTCGCTTGACAAAATGTTGTTGAAGGTAGCCAATGATGATGTAACCAGTTTTAGAAACAATAATAAGTGGCTGGTTTATCATCCTAATGAGTCACTCATTTTCCAAGACCTGGAAAACATTTGGAATGAATTGAATGCCGTTTACGCCGGTGATTTTAAAACCTTGGTATACGGTGAATTACCAAAACAAGAGGACGTTCTGGAAACCCTGAAGTTGATACGTGAAAGGCTAAAAAATGTTTCTTGGTCAATAAAGTTATAGGTGAGAGATAACTTACAAATAGGCTTCTTATCTGTACTTTATTTAATGCTATCTATTTGATAGACAGGTTTATTTCGTATATTTGTATAGCAAACAAGGAATAGGGATAATAAGGAAATGGTTCAACGAGACCCTAGCGAGACCTCAAATAACCATCACTTATAAAAGATATTAAATCAAGGAGTTAGGAAGCGAGTTCAAGACCCTCACTTTCCGCCAAACAAAGCGAGCCCGACGATAGTCGGGTTTTGTTGTTTAAGGGCTTTGTGAGCTTGCTCAAACAAAAGCCCTTAAACAATAAAAACAGAGAACGTAGTGAATGGCTCGCTTTGTTTGAAGCCCCTCCCCCCAAGGGATCACCGAGCGGAGCGCAGGTAATCCCTCACTTTCCGCACTCATCAAGACATTTAGTATCAGAACCCTATAAATAGCACTATTTATAGGGTTTTTGCTTTTATAGGCCTTCCTAAATAATTCCTTATTCCAGCTTCTTTTTTGTTATAATTCCACGTTATACTTCATTGAAAAAGGGGATACAGGAGTGGCCTTTGGTGCGTATTTGAATGTACTTCGGGTATTAGGCCTACAAGATGATGTGCTGAAATTAGCGGCAGACGATGATTTAGGAAGAAAATTGCAGGATTTGGAATTATTGAATGGCGTTTAGTTTCAGCCATGATAAACAACCGGAGTACGGAACCTATTCAATCATCTATAATTGTTTGAAAATGACCGCACAAATGACTTCACATTAAGCAATAATCATTACATTTTACAGAAAATTTAGTATTTTTGCATCATGGATACCATACTTATTCGTCCAAAGAACAAATCACAGCTGGAGGCTATTAAAGCTTTTGCCATGGCATTGAAAATGGATTTTGAAACTAAGGGTTCAGAAAGTCCATACGATCCGGATTTCGTCAAGAAAATTCTCGATGGCCGGGAAGATGTCAAAAATGGCAAAGGAGTTAAAATAGCCGTGGAAGACTTATGGAAGTAATCTATACGCCACAGGCGGTTGAGGATTTGAACTACTGGAAAAGGTCTGGAAACAAAGCTATCCAAAAGAAAATACAGCAACTTATTCTCGCTATTATAGAAAATCCATTTGAGGGGATAGGTAAACCTGAACCTTTGAAACACCAGCTATCCGGTTCTTGGTCAAGACGGATCAATCGGGAACATCGCATCGTTTATGAAGTTTACAGTGATCAAACCGTAGTAATCCTTGAAATCCAGTCATTTCGTGGTCACTATCTGAAATAATAATTTTTCACGACAATAAGACTTATTTTCTGTCGCGAAATCAACTTTAGCGACAATTTCATTCCGAAAACACATATGCTCTGCCATAAGTATTCGTCCTGAAACGAGATTGTTTTATTTATATATGTCAGCTGATCAACCACCACTCCTGAAAGTACTATAAACTGCACAAAGTATAAGGTTTAAACCCGTTCATTTCGTATCTTTGTGTAGCAAAAATGGAATAGGGATAATAAGGAGTTGGTTCAGCGAGACCCTAGCGAGACCTCAAAAGACCATCACTTATAAAAAATATTAAATCAGGGAGTTAGGAAGCGAGGTAATCCCTCACTTTCTGCACCCATTAAGATATTTACTGCCCAGGGTGTCTAAAAAGTCCGCTGTCACTATCCTTGCTTCATTGCCTCGCAATGGCGATGACCTCAAAAACGCAGACCTCTGATTAGTATCTTACAAGCACTTTCTTGTATAGTACCATATCGTCCTATTATTCGTATCTTAAACGCTGAATATTTGTTAACTTTGGGATTATGAGTACAACAACGAACACAACAAATCATATCGGCAGAAAAATCAGTCGTATTCGCGAGCTGCGTGGCATGAAGCAAGAAGCCTTAGCTATAGAATTGGGGGTAAGTCAGCAAACCGTATCCAATATCGAAAAAAGTGCTGCTATTGAGGCAGATTTATTAGCTCAGGTCGCCACTATTTTGGGGGTTACTCCAGAAGCGATTGAGAATTTCAATGAAGAAGCTGTTTTTAATATTATAAACAACACATTTCAAGATAGCAGTTCCAATAACAACAATTACTTGTGTACAATTAATCCTCTTGACAAAATTATTGAATTGTACGAACGGCTTCTCAAAGCTGAAAAATCTAAAGCGGAGTATCTGGAAGGGTTATTGGGAGATAAGAAATAACTTAAAATGCCTAAAAAGGACCTTCACATAACCTTCGGTTTTTCGGGAAAAGCCTTACTTGCTCAAAGTCAGTTGATCGATCTTAATGAAGATGAAATACTTGGTTTTACCGATCCACTTTCTCAAGGTCCGTTATATGATCTTAACGATGTACAGGCAATTGAAAATCGAAAACGTTGGTTAGAAAATATCTTTGGCTCCATACAATCGGAAGGAGATAATAATTTTATCGATGACGAACTAAATCTTTGGGCTAAGTTGATTGATAGCGTGGACGATTTTAACGCCATTTATCTCTGGCTAGGAGATGAATCTAATGAAAAAATTACCACAGCGCGGCTTCTTTACCATCTGCGAGCGTCTACCATTCCAATTTATAGACTTAATTTCGATAAAATGGAATTTTGGAATGAGAAAGGTGTAAAATTAGATCTTACCTCATTACAAGTTATGCGAGTAGAGCATATTTCGGACGCTTCCCAACACTTTGAGAAATTGAGTGAAGATGATAAGCAGGCATATGTGTCGATTTGGAAAGATATTCATACAGATCAATCAACCGTGCACCTTTTTGACAGAGCGGGAAATTATGTGTCGGGTGATGAGGCATTTTTCGATCACTTTCTGTTGGATAAATGCAGGGATACATTTCAGCGGTCGTCATTGATTATTGGCTATACACTTTTTGATATTTGGGAAAAGTTTAGTAGCGGATGTGTAGGAGATACTTTTTTGTTTCATCGATTGAATGAGATGGCAAAGGCAGGCAAGATTGAAATTGCAAATCGACACGAAGATGCTGAACGGGCGAAAATGATATTCGATGTCAGAAAGGTTAATATTTTAAATTAATCTCTATCAAGAAATTGTAGAATAACAAACTTCCTTTTTGACACTAAACCTTACTGAATACCTACTGAAACCACACTAAAACCTACTAGATTGATACTGTTCCAATACTCATTTCACACTGGAATCGCACTGATTTCGAACTAGGTTAACACTGATTTCATAATAGCTTAGTATTACCTAAGAACTTCTTCAATACTAACTAGGACGCTGCTTTCACAAACAAATACCCGATTCGCTCTTTATTATCAAAAAAAATGTATACAAAATGGATTAGAATCACATCATCTTCGGATGCTTGTCGCCGTTATGACAAGTAACGCAAGAAATCGCTTTCACAGCACCATCTTTTCCCTGGTGGTTAAAGTATTTCTTATTGATTTTGGCAGTCATCCGCATCATGTTACGTGCCACTTCTTTATGGTGGTTTTCATCACTGGCAAAATCCAATCGTTTAGGGTCGGTTTTACTAGGAGCATGGCAAAAATTACATTTCACGCCCAGAGCCACTTTAAAACCATCCATCACTTTATCGAGCTCTTCATGGCTAATATCTTTTGGTAAGACCTTCAAATTCTTCGCCCGGTGTTGTTCCGGCTGACGCTGCGGCATAAAAGCAGTAAGTGTAGCAGCAAATAAGCACGCCACCGATAGTGTTATAATTTGTTTATATTGCATAAGACTTGTTTAGTTAGTAGGGCTAATGTAAGAAAACGACATGAACAACCCAATGACTTTCTGTAAATTTAAACTTACAAAAAAGGGGAAGCTGTTGTTCAGCCTCCCCTTCTCATAAATTAAGGATGGATGGTTGTTTAAAATTACTTTTTAAAATAACCTATAATGAGATTTGCTAATTCTTCGCCAATTCTTTCTTGCGCCTCATTGGTTGCTGCTCCGATATGTGGAGTTAAAGATACTTTTGGGTGCGACAAGAGTGCTTTCTTAGGAGTTGGTTCATTTTCGAATACATCCAATCCGGTAAAAGCCACCGTGCCATCATTCAATGCTTCTAAAAGAGCGTCTTCGTCAATCGTACCGCCACGTGAAGCATTCACAATTCCTACTCCTTTTTTAACAAGCTTAAACTCTTCTTTTCCTAAGACTGGCTTGTCCAAAAACGGTACGTGTAAACTGATGAAGTCTGCATTTTTAAGCAATTCTTCCGTACTCACTTGTTTTACTGGTACATCTACTGCGATACCGCCAGAAAGATTCAACGTGAGTGTCTTGGGAATTTCTACAAAATCACAAGCGATCACATCCATTCCCACTCCCAATGCCACTTTTGCAGTTTCTTGTCCGATACGGCCAAAACCAATCACACCCAATGTTTTACCTTTCAATTCAACACCTTTGGCATATGCCTTTTTCAGTCCTGCAAAATTGGTATCACCTTCTACAGGCATCTTGCGATTGGCATCATATAAGAAACGCACGCCCGTGTATAAGTGCCCAAATACGAGCTCGGCTACCGACTGTGAGGAAGCTGCAGGGGTATTCACTACAGCCAACCCTTTCGAACGGGCATAGTCCACGTCGATATTATCCATACCTACACCACCCCGGCCAATCAGTTTCAGATTAGGACAAGCATCGATCAGCTCTTTTCTTACTTTGGTTGCACTCCGAACCGTAATGGCATCGTATGCCTGTAATTTCTCTTTCAGTTCTTCCTGAGGAATATGATTGGTGTCAACAGTAAAACCAGCTTTTTCCAGTAATTCTTTACCAAGCGGGTCAATACCGTCATTTGCTAATAATTTCATAATATTAATTCAAAAGTAAAAATTCAAAAATAAAAAGTAAAAGAGCTATAGGCCGTAAGCTGTTCCCTATCCCTGTCGAACAGATCTCTCCACTACTACCGAGATGACGAACAACTAATAACCAATAACGAACAACTAACCATTCTTTTCAGCAAACTCTTGCATTAAATCAACCAATGCATGGATACTGGTAATGGGCAATGCGTTATAGATGGAAGCTCTGAAACCACCTACACTCCGGTGTCCTTTCAAGCCAACCATTCCTCTCTCGTCTGCCAAAGCCAAGAAGGTTTTTTCTTGTTCCGGACTGTCCATAACAAAGGTTACGTTCATCCGTGAACGATCTTCCACAGCAGCAGTACCTTTGAATAAAGGATTACGTTCAATTTCATCGTATAAAGTCCGCGCCTTAATGATATTTTCGCGTTCAATTTCTGCAATACCACCTTTTGCCTTTAACCAACGTAGATTTAACAAAGAAACGTAAATTGCATAGACGGGTGGCGTATTATACAGCGATTTGGCTTCGATGTGTTTCCGATAATCGAAGATGGCAGGAATATCCCGACCGGCCTTACCTAATAAATCATCTTTTACAATGACTAAGGTAACACCCGCAGGCCCCATATTCTTTTGTGCACCAGCGTAAATCAATCCATAATCGGCCACATTAATTTCGCGGCTCAGGATATCGGACGACATATCGCACACGACTGGAACGGGTGATTGAGGTGTTTCGAATAACTCCGTTCCGTAGATGGTATTATTCGATGTATAATGAAAATATGCAGCATCTGCAGGGATTTCAAAATCTTTTGGTACGTAATTGTAATTAGCATCCTTTGAAGAAGCTACTACCTGCACATTACCAAATTTCTGTGCTTCTTTCAACGCCTTTGTTGCCCAGGTACCCGAATCTAAATAAGCAGCTTTTCCTGATTGCGGCAATAAGTTCATGGGCACTTGCGCAAATTGCTGGCTCGCACCGCCTTGCAAAAACAATACACTATATCCTGCTGGAACAGCTAATAATTCCCGCACTAAGGCTTGCGCTTCTTCGATAACGGCTTCGAAAGCTTTAGAACGGTGAGAAATTTCCAAAATGGATAAGCCTGAATCGTTAAAATCAATGATCGCTTGTGACGCTTCTTTAAATACTTCTTGAGGAAGAATACATGGCCCGGCACCAAAGTTGTGTTTCATTATTTTTTTATAGATTTAAAATATGAGCATTTATGAAATTCACTAAAAATAAGTTTTATGACCTTTTCAGGTATTAAATTATTTTTGTTTGGCAAATGTACAGTTTTTATAAAAAAAACTCAAAGTTTTAACCGTTTTATTGTCAAAATAATGACAATGTTTTCTATACCTTAAATAGATAGTAATTCAAACAAAAAAAGGAGCCATGAGAGGCTCCTTTATATGATATTCCTTCCATAACAACTAAACAATTTGAGTTGCCGGCGAAATCTCTTTTAGTAATTGAATGGATGCTCGTTGATCTTTTGCTGCGAATACGGTGTTACCTGCTACCAAAACATGGGCTCCCGCTTGTAACAACGGCAAGGCATTTTCATGATTGACCCCACCATCGATCTCAATTAACAGATTACTATTGCTTTTTTGTGCCAATAGGTGCAATTCTTGAATGCGACGGTAAGTACTTTCAATAAATTTTTGTCCACCAAAACCCGGGTTAACAGACATCACACACACCAGATCTATATACTCAACAATGTCGGATAAATGTGCAATCGGTGTATGGGGATTAATGGCTACGCCGGCACGGCACCCCAATTCCTTGATTTGCTGTACAGTACGGTGCAGGTGGGTACATGCTTCGTAATGCACAGTGATGTTGGCAGCCCCTGCCTCTTTGAATGCCGTTAAGTACCGATCTGGATCAACAATCATGAGATGCACATCGAGCGGCTTAGTGGCATATTGATTCACGGCAGCCATCACCGGAAAGCCAAATGAAATATTGGGTACAAATACCCCATCCATGATATCTACATGAAACCAGTCGGCCATACTATCGTTTACCAACTCGATATCACGTTGTAGGTTGGCAAAATCTGCCGCTAAAATGGATGGAGCTACTAAATGCTTCATGGAATAATGGAATACTATTTATTTTCAGTCTCTTTTTTTTGCTCCGTTTTTTCTGGGCGTGGAATCAACGCTTTACGTGAAAGCTTCAACTTACCTTGTTTATCGATATCCAATAATTTCACTTTCACGATTTCACCCACTTGGAAAATACCTTCCATTGTTTCATAGCGTTTCCAATCGATTTCTGAGATATGAAGCAATCCATCTTTACCTGGCAAAACTTCAACGAATGCACCAAATGGCATGATGGATTTCACTTTACCTTCGTATACCTCGCCTACTTCTGGTTTGGCAGCAATGGCTCTAATACGGCCTACGGCAGCGTCAATAGAAGCTTTATCGTCTGCAAATACCTGCACGATACCTTTACCATCCACTTCTTCGATTGAAATGGTTGTATTGGTTTCGCGTTGCATTTCTTGGATAATTTTACCACCCGGACCGATAATGGCGCCGATAAACTCCTTATCAATGGTTAGACTTACAATACGTGGTGCATGTGGTTTGTAATCTGCACGAGGTTCTTGAATGGTCTTGAGCATTTCATTAAGAATGTGCAAACGCGCTTCTTTAGCTTGATAAAGTGCTTCTTTTAACACTTCCCATTTCAAACCGTTTATTTTAAGATCCATCTGACAGCCCACAATTCCTTTGCTTGTCCCAGTTACTTTGAAATCCATATCACCCAAATGATCTTCGTCGCCCAAGATATCACTCAGCACCGCATATTTACCGGTTTTGTCGTCTGTAATTAACCCCATAGCAATACCCGATACTGGCGCAGCTATTTTCACACCCGCATCCATGAGGGCCAATGTTCCGGCACAAACCGTCGCCATGGAAGAAGAACCATTAGACTCCAAAATATCAGACACCACCCGGATGGTATATGGATTTTCGTCATTGCTTGGCAATACTTGCTTCAACGAGCGCATGGCCAAGTTCCCATGTCCAACCTCTCTCCGGCCAGGCCCTCTATTCGGCCGTACTTCTCCTGTTGAAAAACCAGGGAAATTATAATGCAAAATAAATCGATTATAGCCATTAATGAAGGCACCATCAATCATTTGCTCATCATCTTTAGCTCCCAATGTAACCGAGGTAAGCGATTGCGTTTCACCCCGCGTAAAAATGGCCGAACCATGTGCCGCAGGTAAATAATCTACTTCACTCCAAATAGGTCGTACAGTACGTACATCACGTCCATCCAAACGAATACCTTCGTTTAAGATCAGGTTACGTACAGCATCGTACTGCACATCATGGAAATATTTTTTTGCTAAGAAAAGGGTTTCTTCATCCACTTCTTCGCCTAATGTGAGTGCAAAAGCTTCTGCAATATCTGCAAATTTTGCACTCCGCTCTTTCTTGGAAGAACCTGATTTGGCTACCTCATATACGCTATCATACGTAGCTGCATATACCCGCTCTTTCAGTTCCGGATTGCTCGGCTCATGATTATAAACCCGTTTCTCCGAATTGCCCACCAATGCAGCGAGTTCCACTTGAGCTTGTACCTGTATTTTAATGGCTTCATGAGCAAAAGCAATGGCTTCCACCATTTCTTCTTCAGAAATTTCATGGCTTTCTCCTTCAACCATCACGATATCGTTAGCCGATCCGGCAACGATAAATTCTAAAGTTGCTTTTTCCAACTGGCTCAATAAAGGATTAATGACCAGTTGACCATCGATTTTAGCCACACGAACTTCCGAAATAGGGCCGTTGAATGGAATATCTGAAACAGCGAGCGCCGCAGAAGCAGCTAAACCAGCTAATGAATCAGGCATAATATCTTTATCCGCAGATATCAACGTAATCATTACCTGCGTATCTGCATGATAATCTTCTGGAAATAAAGGACGTAAGGCACGGTCAACCAACCGAGAAATTAAGATTTCGTAGTCAGACAAGCGTGCTTCGCGACGTAAAAAACCACCGGGAATACGCCCGGTAGCAGCATATTTTTCTTGATAATCAACAGATAGGGGTAAAAAATCTGTTCCCGGTTTGGCCTCTTGGGCAGAAACCACCGTTGCCAACAGCATGGTATTACCCATTTTCACTACTACAGAGCCATCTGCCTGCTTGGCTAATTTACCAGTTTCAATTTCGATTTGACGGCCATCGCCTAAATCGAAAACTTTTTTAATTGCGTTATAACTCATTGTTTTTCTGATGATGCGTTGGTCGTCTTTTAAAACGCATCTTTTTTTATTTATAGACTCTTATTTTGGTGCAAAGGTAAATAAAAAAAGCCATCACTTTTAATAGATGGCTTTTATAATATGAAAAATATTCCATTTACCGTACCGGCTTTACAATAATGGATTTGAGTTTAAACAATTCGTTATTATTTTTCGTTGGCTTAATCGTCAATGTATGTACGCCTGCTTTCTGGATAGACAGGGTTGCCACGGTATGCTGAATGAATGGTAACGGAAATTTTTTATGGTAATCGGATGTCCTTAGTGTTCTGAAGAAAAACGTTTGATTATTCACTGTTAAAACACCCTCCTGGTTGGCACTTGCTGATTCACAAGCGTATACCAATACCACTTGATAATCGCCCGGCTCCCATATCCGTACAGCAAATTGTGCTTGGTCTGTCGACGGGTCTTTCATACCTGTTACACAAGTTGTATGCTTCCAATCGCCATAATAATGGCTATAGGTTAAACTTTCTATTTTCGCATTTCCTTGCGTCTTCGCAAAAGCAGCC
>Ga0182744_1001184_pt1 | contig 23296 bp, 21 predicted proteins | sample eDN3rd30CKraftMG_FD_128525 | JGI IMG/M metagenome (GOLD analysis project Ga0182744, IMG submission 128525) | Enriched Miracle-Growth compost microbial communities from Emeryville, California, USA - eDNA 3rd pass 30_C Kraft MG (version 2) (version 2) ...
AGTGATATCTTTGTAAAGAAGATATCCTTTTTCTATGGAACAACATATTTCAAAGAATATATGGGAATATTTTAAAAAACGCCCGTATTCAAATTCGTGATTCTGTTAAAAATATAACTTTTTTCTAACAATCATGTTAATGTTTGTCTTTTATAGACAACCTTCTTTATAATGGGGAATGGAAAACTTGTCAGGTTTTGTAGAAAAGGAATAATAAGGACAAAATGAGTAAATAGGAGGGGTTTACGTGAAAGGAATTATTTTGGCAGGCGGAAGTGGGACAAGACTATATCCTTTAACGAAAGTAGTTTCAAAACAATTATTACCTGTTTATGATAAACCAATGATTTATTATCCACTATCTGTACTAATGTTAGCTGGTATAAAGGATATCTTAATTATCTCTACACCAGAGGACACAGAAAGATTCGAACAGATTTTAGGTGATGGTTCTGATTTAGGAATGAACTTTACATATAAAATTCAACCACATCCTGGCGGGTTAGCTCAAGCGTTTATCTTAGGTGATGAATTTATTGGTGATGATAACGTTGCGCTCGTACTAGGAGATAACATCTTCTATGGTCATGGTTTAACGGAGCATTTGAAAAAAGCTGCCGCACGGGAAACGGGAGCAACGGTTTTTGGTTATTACGTGAATGATCCAGAGCGTTTTGGTGTAGTTGAATTTGATGAAGAAGGAAAAGCGGTATCAATTGAGGAAAAGCCTGCTGTACCTAAATCGAACTATGCGGTAACTGGACTATATTTCTATGATAATCGTGTTGTTAATATCGCGAAAAGTATCTCTCCTTCACCACGCGGTGAATTAGAAATTACAGACATTAATAAGGCATACTTAGAGATGGGTGAACTGAATGTTGAGCTTCTTGGACGAGGTTATGCCTGGTTAGATACGGGTACCCATGCATCACTGTTAGAGGCTGGTCAATTTATTGAAACAGTTGAAAAAAGACAATCTTTAAAAATCGCATGTTTAGAAGAGATTGCTTACAAGATGGGCTATATATCAAAGGAAAAGCTATTAGAGCTTGCTGAGCCTTTAAAGAAGAATCAATATGGTGAATACTTGGTGAAAATTGCAAGTCAAGGAAAGTAAACCAAAAGTGAGGTAGTAAGATGAGAATTATTGATACAAAAATACCTGATTTAAAGATTTTAGAGCCGAAGGTTTTTGGCGACCATCGTGGTTATTTTATGGAAAGCTATAATAAAGATTTATTTGAGTCACTGGGCTTGCATTATGATTTTGTACAGGATAATCAGTCGTTATCAGCTGCTGTTGGAACATTGCGCGGTTTACATTTCCAATTGAATCCTAAAGCGCAGACAAAGGTTGTCCGCTGTGTAACAGGAGCTATTTATGATGTAGCCGTTGATATTCGTAAAGGGTCACCAACATATGGACAATGGGTTGGCGTTATCTTAAGCGAGCATAATAAGCGTCAGCTTGTTGTTCCAAAGGGATTTGCGCACGGCTTTTGTACAATCGTTCCTGATACGACTGTTGCTTATAAAGTAGATGAGTATTATTCACCTGAACATGATGGCGGAATTCTTTGGAATGATCCTGAATTAGGAATTGATTGGCCTACTGAAAATCCAATTCTTTCTGATAAAGATACGAAGCACCCAACCTTAAGTGCTGCAACTCATCTAAATTTTGTGTACGAAAAATAGGAGGCATATTTTACTATGAAGTTATTAGTTACAGGCGGTGCTGGCTTTATTGGCAGTAACTTTGTCCGTTATATGGTTAATAAATATCCTGAATACACCATCGTTAACCTAGACTTGTTAACGTATGCTGGAAATCTTGAAAATCTTAAAGATATTGAAAATGCAGCTAACTATAAATTCGTCCGCGGAGATATTGCGGACCGTGAATTTATTAATGGTCTATTCAAAGAAGAGAAGTTTGATTATGTGTTAAACTTTGCAGCGGAATCTCATGTAGACCGCAGCATCACAGATCCAGGTATCTTTGTACAAACTAATATTCAAGGTACTTTGGCTCTACTTGATGCAGCAAAAACATTTGGCGTTACGAAATACCTTCAAGTATCTACAGATGAAGTCTATGGTACTTTAGGTGAGACGGGCTATTTCACAGAAGAAACACCTCTTGCTGCAAACAGCCCTTATAGTGCTAGTAAGGCAGGAGCCGACATGCTCGTTCGTGCATACCATGAGACGTTCGGTCTTCCTGTAAATATAACACGCTGCTCTAATAACTATGGACCATTCCATTTTCCTGAAAAGCTGATTCCATTGATGATCATCAATGCTTTACATGATAAGGAACTTCCAATCTATGGTGATGGATTAAACATTCGGGACTGGCTGCATGTGGAGGACCATTGTCAGGCAATTGATTTGGTTCTTCATAAAGGACGTAATGGTGAAGTCTACAATGTAGGCGGCAATAATGAACGTACAAATATTGAAATTGTTAAAACGATCTTAAAGCATCTAAATAAACCAGAATCCTTAATGAAATTTGTTACGGACCGTCCGGGACATGACCGTCGTTATGCGATTGATGCCACAAAGCTTCGTACAGAGCTTGGCTGGTCTCCAAAATATAATTTCGATACAGGTATTGAGCAGACTATTAATTGGTATCTCAATAATCGTGAGTGGTGGGAAAATATCATTTCTGGTGAATACCAAGATTATGTGAAATCTCAATATGGCGATAGATTAGAGGTAGAATAAATGAAGGTTGTTGTAACCGGTGCTGCAGGTCAGCTTGGCCAGGATGTACTGTTGGAGCTGGAACGAAGAAATCATCAAGGTGTTGGAGCGGACAGGCAGCAATTAGATATTACGATTGAAGAAGACGTGATAGCATATATAAATGAAGTTAAGCCCGACGTTATTCTGAATTGTGCGGCATACACGAATGTGGATGCGGCGGAGGAAAACGAGGAGGCTGCCTACCTTATCAATGCGGTTGGTACGGAAAACCTAGCGAAGGCTGCCAAACAGATCGGTGCAAAGCTCCTCCATGTTAGTACAGATTATGTTTTTGATGGTACTGCTTCTGTGCCCTATGAGGTGGATGAGCCGACAAGACCCCTTGGTGCGTATGGAAGGACGAAACTTGCTGGTGAACAGCTTCTTCAACAGCATTTAGACGAGTTTTTTATTGTCCGTACCGCTTGGGTATATGGGGTGTACGGGAATAATTTTGTTAAAACCATGATTCGTCTTGGCAAAGAGCGTGGTGAAGTCGGTGTTGTACACGATCAGGTTGGTTCACCAACCTATACAGTCGATTTAGCCAAGTTCATGGTTGAATTGATGGAGACAGACAAATATGGAATTTATCATGCCACTAACAGTGGTGTTTGCTCTTGGTATGAATTTGCAGTAGAAATCTTTAGGCAGGCAAAGATGGATGTTCAGGTAAATCCGTTAACAAGTGAACAATTTCCACGACCTGCCGCACGTCCTAAATATTCAGTGTTAAGTAAGAAAATGATTGAAAAGCAAGGGTTAACACCGCTCCGTGATTGGAAAGAAGCTCTTGCGGCCTATTTATCACAATCAAATAACTAATTAATTGTTTAATACCCCTTTTAAAGGGGTATTTTCTTTTTAGGGAAAAATTCATTGTGAAAAAGAACAATTATGTAACTTATTCTCTCCGTTAGACGTCTATATGAATGGGAATTAAATGTTGTAATTTGTCAGACATGTGAAGGATTTTTCAATTTAGGTACTCGCTTACATGCATATTACTTCAGTGTTGTCGTCTTTTGCATTTATATTTCATTCCTATTAAAGCGAGATAATTGTCGGAAATCCTAGTTTATTTCTATTAGTGACTATGCTATAATCCATTAGGAAAGTTAATATCGACTTCAATCAAACTATTAAAGTAATAAAAAATATAGATACGTAAAACTTGGAGGGGCATATGCTTTATATTACTCTAGCTATCTGTTTTTTTGCGTCCATACTACTTACGCCGCTAGTTAAAAAATTTGCTTTTAAAATAGGAGCAACAGATAAACCTAATCAAAGAAAAGTTCACTCGCGTATTATGCCTCGACTTGGGGGATTAGCGATATTTATAAGCTTTATCATTGGGACACTTATTACTAAACCTAATACCTTAATGTATGGAGAATTCCATTGGTCCATTATGATCGGTGCTGCCATCATCATCTTAACGGGGATGGTGGATGATGTAAAGGAAATCTCCCCTAAAGTAAAACTGCTTGGTCAAATTGCTGCAGCTGCTGTTGTTGTGATTTATGGCGGTTTGAAAGTGGAATTCATTAATCTTCCTTTCGGCGGTGTTATTGACTTTGGATACTTAAGTATCCCAATGACAATGATCTGGATTATCGGGATTACCAATGCAATCAATCTTATCGATGGTTTAGATGGATTAGCAGGCGGTGTTTCTTCCATCGCATTATTTTCAATTGCAGGAATGTCCATGGTCATGGGAAACCAATATGTTACGATTATGGCGTTAATTGTTGCTGCAAGTACGATAGGTTTCCTATTGTATAACTTTCATCCAGCAAAGATTTTTATGGGCGATACCGGTGCCTTGTTCTTAGGGTATCTGATTGCTGTATTATCATTATTAGGATATAAAAACGTAACATTTATTTCATTGATTATCCCTGTTATTATTCTCGGTGTGCCAATTTCGGATACATTCTTTGCGATTATTCGAAGGTTCGTAAACAAACAGCCGTTATCAGCACCAGATAAATCACATCTTCATCACTGTTTGTTGAAAATAGGATTTACTCATAGGCAAACGGTTTTATTAATTTATGCAATGGCTGCATTGTTCGGCTTAGCTGCGTTTGTTTTTTCACAATCAACTGTTTGGGGTTCAATCATTGTCATATTCTCGCTTTTAATTACTATAGAGCTGGTGGTTGAAAGCATTGGACTCATCCGTGAGGATTATAAGCCGCTCTTAAAGTTCCTTAAAGGCCTAAAGCCAGCTAATGTGAAAAATAGATAATACTAGATTTATAGAAAGTCTAAACGCTATTAGGCTCAGGCTGTCGAGAAAAACTCGACAGTCTTTTTTGTGGTTCTTTTTGTATAGAATGCTGTTTTTTGTATACAAATGGACCGTTCCTTTCCGCTACAGGTGCTTGCTTTCCTTAGTGGAGCGGAAATCAACAGGCCAATGGGCATGCAAAAAAATAATAATTGTTCAGAAAGACCTTTCTCGACAATCTGAGGATAAAACACTGTTTTGGGCTTTTTTTTATGTATAAACAAAAATAAAGATAAAATTTTTGCTTGTCTACCTACACAAAAGTGAATGCAAGTTCATTTACTATTGTAAAGGAGAGGATAAGTAATGGTAAAAATATCTTGGGATGCAGGACATGCTGGCTTTGGTGTTACACCTGGGAAACGTGCGCTTGACAACTCCATGTATGAATGGGACTTTAACGATGGTGTAGTTGACTATGCCATGGAAGCTCTATCACATTACGAAAATGTCGAACAATTACGTGTAGACGATCCTTCTGGCAGAGTAGATGTACCATTATCTGAACGAGCGAACCGTGTTAATCAATGGGGTTCTAACCTTCATATTTCTGTGCACGGTAATGCAGCAACGCCTTCAGCAAATGGTATTGAAACTTTCGTTCATCCTGCTGCTTCATCACAAAATCGTGATATAGCTTTGCATATCCACAATTATGTAATTAACCGTACGAGACGGAGAAACCGTGGATTAAAAGAGGCGGATTTTCAGATCTTACGGTCTACAAATATGGATAGTCTGCTAATTGAAGGTGGTTTTATGACCAACCCGGAGGAATTGGCATTAATGAAAACAAATAATTATCGCGCAACAGTAGGTCGGGCCATTGCTGATGCAATTGTAACAAAGTTTAATTTAAGGAGAAGAAATGAAGTGGTAAATCAGCCTACAAACGTGATTCGTTATATTGACACTGGTGGTTATGCAGGACCAGCCTTACTAGAAATTCATAATTATCTTGTAAAGACAGGTCATAACTATGATACTAAGCGTGGACCTGATGGTTCGATTTTATTTTTAGTGGGACCATTTGATACGGGTATGGCAAATTACAAAGAAGCTACCGCCTCTATTTCAAAATTTGATAGCAATATGAGGATATTAACACGAGAACAAGCGGCGGAATGGAGAAAATAATCAATAGGTACCCCTGGCAAGAATGTAACCACGTATCACAAGCGCAGGTAGGAAATTTTCAGAGATAAACTCCGAATCTAAAACACCGTTTTAGATTCTTTTCTTTTTTATTCATTAAAAAAGCTAAAAAAAGATTTCCTGTTTTTTACTAGGAAATCCCCGTTTTCAAAATTACTTTTATGGACAAGATACTATCGAGGAGGGTCTCTATGCTGTTTTACACCTTGATAGTATGTTTTATCATTTCCATTCTTATTACTCCACTAATAAAAAAATTGGCCGTCTCTATAGGGGCAACTGACAAGCCGAACCAGCGCAAGGTTCATCAGTTTACCATGCCGAGGCTCGGAGGGTTAGCCATATTTATTAGCTTTATTATTGGAATGCTAATTTTGAAACCTATAAACCCAGCCTTCATCCCCATTATTATAGGCAGTTCCATTATTGTGATTACAGGAATTTGTGATGACTTATTTGAACTATCAGCAAAGTATAAGCTGATTGGTCAATTAGCTGCTGCTTTTATTGTTGTATTTTTAGGCGACCTTCAAGTGCTTTTTATTAATCTCCCCTTCGGAGGACATCTAGAATTTGGGTATTTAAGTATTCCATTTACCATTCTGTGGATTGTCGGGATAACAAATGCGATCAACTTGATTGACGGCTTAGATGGGTTAGCAGCAGGCGTATCCTCCATTGCCTTAATAACCATTTCAGGAATGGCGCTGATTCAGGGGAACTTGTTTGTGGTTGCAGTAGGTACGATTGTCTTAATGGGAACATTAGGATTTTTATATTATAATTTTCACCCTGCTAGCATTTTTATGGGAGACACTGGGGCTTTATTTTTAGGATTTATCATTTCTGTGCTCTCCTTATTGGGTTATAAAAATGTCACGTTTATTTCATTTATTATCCCAGTTATCATCCTTGGAGTGCCGATTTCTGATACCTTTTTTGCTATTATCCGGCGAATTATTAATAATCAACCCTTATCCGAACCTGATAAATCTCATTTACATCACTGTTTAATCCGGCTGGGCTATACCCACCGTCAAACTGTATTAATGATTTATGCAATGGCTGCGCTGTTTGGATTAGTGGCTGTTATTTACTCTCAGGCAAGAATTGGTGTTGCCCTTCTCCTAATTGGCTTCCTAATCTTATTAATGGAGTACATTGCAGAGAAAATTGGCTTGATGGGTAATGATTTTCATCCTTTATTAAAGATTATGCGCATTTTTCGAATTTCCACCGCAAAAGATCGGACATAAAAAGCAGCTGACACAGGAACAACACTTTTGTGTTCTTACCTGAGTCAGCTGCTTTTCTCAGGTCAGCCTAGGAAGTCTGCTTCTAGATAATCAACCTCACCCTTTTTGATTTCACACTTTCCATTTGTCATTTCAATCATCCAATCACAAAACATTTGAACAAGGTCTTCATTTACGTATACAGATAATTGGACAGAGTCAAGATATTGAATTTCTTTAATGATATATTCAGAATCTCTTAGCTCCCTTTCTACTTTCCCAAGAAAGGTATAATCAATATTTACATGTATAACTTGAACGAGCCTTCTCTCAACGATACCTGCAGAATCTAAACCCTCGGAAGTCGCCTTCCCGTAAGCACGGATCAATCCTCCTGCTCCTAATTTAATCCCGCCAAAGTAACGGGTAATTACGACGACGGTATCTTTCAGTTTCTTTTTTTTCAAAACTTCGAGAATGGGTACTCCTGCAGTCCCGCTGGGTTCTCCGTCATCATTGGCTTTTTGGATTTGATCATGTTCACCAATGATATAGGCAGAACAATTATGAGTAGCATCCCAATATTTTTTCTTTAGCGATTGGATAAATTCCTGTGCTTCTACTTCCGTCTCTGCTCTTTTAATATGGGCAATAAATCTCGACTTTTGGATAATTATCTCATGCTCTCCTACCTCTGGCCTAACCGTTAAATACTGAGATAGCATATATTTTCCCTCCATAGCATTATTCCAATAATATAAAAAAAACATTGGTGTAATATAACTTTAATATACAAGTAAATTTCCCATGTTATAATAAATAATGGTTAAATGGTGTTAACCCTATTTTCTTAAGATAGTAGTTTTGTTAACAAACATTATACTACTTATGAACTAGAAAGTTGGGAAAATTTTTGTTTAATGCATAGATATAGTAAAATGTTCCAATAGGCGTTAAACTAGTAAAAAGGAATCTCTGGAGGAGAGCATGGCGAAAATTCAGAAGATTAATGTGAAATCAATTGATGAAATTCGAGAAGAGATGATTGAAACCGTCACTAGCAGTAAAAGTGACATCTTTCAGATAAGTGAGCAATGCCGAAAAGACTACGATAATATGACAAATGAATTAAGAACCATTAGAGATATGATGGTGAAACTGAATGAAGAAGAGGAACGTCTTGAAGAACAAGTGCTTAAAGCTAGGTTAACATTATCTGAGCTAAGTATGAATTTTAAGGCATATTCCGAGGCTGAGGTGCGAGAAGCATATGAAAAGGCACACCAGCTGCAGATGGACCTATCCATTAATTGGCAATATAAAAAACAGCTGTTGGATAAGCGGTCAGACCTTGAGCGCAGACTGCTGGGGCTGGATGAAACGATTGACCGTGCAGACCAGTTGATCTCACAGATTTCTGTTGTCATGAATTACCTTATGAGTGATTTAAAGCTTATGGGTGAGGAATTACAGAATGCAAAGGCAAAACAGGACTTTGGGTTGAAGATTATTGAGGCTCAAGAGGAAGAAAGAAAAAGACTATCTAGAGATATTCATGACGGTCCAGCACAAATGCTTGCAAATGTCATTATGAGATCTGATTTAGTGGATCGTGTCTATCGTGAACAAGGACCTGAGGAGGCTTTTAAGGAGATTGGCAGCTTCAAAAAGATGGTCCGCGCTGCTCTTTATGAGGTTCGAAGGATTATCTATGACCTTCGCCCGATGGCGCTTGATGATTTAGGCCTAGTCCCTACCCTCAGAAAATATTTACAAACGATCGAAGAATATCATAACAAGTCTAGAATAGAGTTAATAAACATTGGTTTAGAACGCAGGCTTCCTGCTAAATATGAAGTAGCACTATTCCGATTAATTCAAGAATCTGTGCAAAATGCGTTGAAGCATGCTGATGCCTGTGAAATAAAAGTTAGGCTTGAAATGACAAAGAATGAGCTAACCGTCTTAATCAAGGATAATGGGGCAGGTTTTGATACGACTCATAAAAAACCCGAGTCATTCGGGATTATTGGGATGAGGGAACGGGTCGAGCTGTTAGAAGGAAATATTACGATTGAATCTAAAATTGGAAAAGGAACCGCAGTGTTTATTGTTGTTCCATTACCCGCTTAAACTAAATTAAAAGATTTTATTGCGGAGCAGGAGGGGAAATAAATGATGACTAAGATTGCAATTATTGATGACCATCAGCTATTTAGAGAAGGGGTAAAACGAATTCTAGAATTCGAAAAGGCATTCCAAGTGGTTGCTGAAGGCGATGACGGCAGCGATGCTGTAACCATTGTTAATGCCTATAAACCAGATGTTGTGATAATGGATATTAACATGCCTCAGGTGAACGGAATAGAGGCTACACGTGAATTATCTGAGAAGTTCCCAGATACTAAAATTATTATCTTATCCATTCATGATGATGAGAATTATGTAACGCATGCTCTTCAAACAGGAGCAAGAGGTTACCTATTAAAGGAAATGGATGCAGATGCACTTATTGAGGCTGTCCGCGTTGTAGCAGAAGGCGGATGCTACTTACATCCAAAGGTCACTCATAACCTAGTAAACGAATACCGTAAGCTGACAGCAGGGCGTTCAGGCGGTGGTGCTTTCGTTCAAACACTTGAGCTTCGTCGTCCGTTACATCTATTAACCCGCCGCGAATGTGAAGTTCTGCAAATGCTGGCGGATGGAAAGAGTAACCGCGGTATTGGGGAAGCATTATTTATCAGTGAAAAAACGGTAAAAAACCATGTTAGTAACATCTTACAAAAAATGAATGTAAACGACCGAACGCAAGCTGTTGTAGTCGCTATTAAAAACGGCTGGGTTGAAGTTCGATAATTGTTTTAGTTGGACATGAGGGCACGCTCTATTAATGGGCGTGCCCTTGTTTCCTGTAAAAAAATGCATTTTGTATGTTTTTCATATAAAATAGAAAAATACATATATTTTAAGGATGGTTCCCAATTATGAAAACGGCCGTTGTTACGGATAGTACTGCATACATACCGCAAGAATTACGCGATAAATGGAATATACAAATGATACCTCTAAATGTCATCTTTGGCAGTGAGGCATACCAGGAAGAAGTAGATATTACCGCAGGACAATTTTATCAGCAAGTAAAGGAGAAAGAACTCCCCACCACCTCACAGCCTCCAATTGGCCAGTTTGTAGAGTTGTTTGAACAATTGTCTAAGGATTATGAGGCAGTCATTAGTATTCATCTCTCCAGCGGGATAAGCGGGACCTTTGCTGGTGCTGTCACTGCCAGTACCATGGTGGAAAGTATTAAAGTCTACCCATTTGATTCGGAAATCAGCTGTATGCCTCAAGGACTCTATGCTATTGAAGCTGCCAAAATGGCTATAGAGGGTATAGAAACGGAGGAGATCATGTCACGCCTTGAGGAATTGAAAAGAACAGCACGTGCGTATTTTATGGTGGACGACCTATCACATTTGCAGCGAGGCGGCCGTCTATCCAGCGCTCAGGCGATTATCGGCAGTCTGCTTCAAGTGAAACCACTTCTTCACTTTGAAAACAAAGTGATTGTCCCATTTGAAAAAATACGGACCAGAAAAAAAGCAATGAAACGGATTGTTGACCTGTTAGGTGAGGATGCTTCAGGCGGAGCTCCCTATCAAGCTGCAATCATCCATGCTAACCGTGAAGAAGAGGCGGTGGAATGGAAGTCTGAGCTCGAAAGCATGTATCCCAATGTAGAATTCTCGATCAGCTACTTCGGCCCCGTTATTGGCACTCATCTAGGAGAAGGTGCCATGGGACTAGGGTGGATGAAAAAATAATGTAATTTAGAGAAATAATACAAAGCCAGGCAATTCGCCTGGCTTTGTTCATTATTTGGATCCTGCCTTGGGTAATAGAAGTTGGCAGGTGAAAAATTGAAATAGGCAGGTAAAATGGTATTGAGGCAGATAACCAAATGAGTTTGGCAGATAGCGCGACATTTCTGGCAGGTAAGATGTTTTCAGGAAATAGGCATTTAAGAATACACTCTTTTAGCATCTAGACATCATTTCGCTCTCCTTTTATAAAATTTATCGATAATTTGCAGGAATTTGTCATTCCCTGTAGAAATTAATCAAAGATTACGAAAGGAGTGATATAACTTTTTAAATACCTATTTATCTATTGAAGAGGTGTTGTTCACGTGCGTTTCCGTTTACAGAGCAATATATTAAGCCCACAAAGAGATATAAAGAACTCTTTACCAATTTCTCAAATCCATACAATCCCACAACCATTAGCCAATCCAAATTTTCTCTTCAATCCTGACATACAGCTGCTTCTGACAGGCAAGCAACTCATTCTAGATGATCTCCCCTTTACTCTTGAAGAAATCCAAAAACATTATGAAAATGGCTATGTTACCTACCGAAAAGGAATTGAATATATCAGAAATCGACCTGCTTGTTCTCGATGTGGGAACAAGGAAGAAAACTGGTTTGCCCAGTTTCCCTGCTCTCGGTGTGGAGAATTATGCCTTTACTGCCGTAAATGCTTGATGATGGGCAGAATAAGTGCCTGTACTCCTTTAATTGGATGGAGTGGCCCCCAGCCTGTTCACACTTTACCTGAAACTATCCTTGGATGGAAAGGCAGGTTATCTGATGGGCAGCAAACAGCATCCAACTATGTAGTCGAAGCGGTGAATAACAACAATGAACTGCTGGTTTGGGCGGTGTGTGGGGCTGGGAAAACGGAAGTTCTCTTCGCAGCCATTGAATCGGCGCTTGCTTCGGAAAAAAGAATCTGTATTGCTACTCCGCGAACCGATGTTGTCCTAGAACTTACTCCAAGATTGAAAGCGGCGTTTCCTAGAATTACAGTTGCATCTTTATATGGCGGCAGTGAGGAGCGCCATCTTTATGCCCCGCTTACGATTGCTACTACCCATCAGCTCCTTCGTTTTTATCAAGCCTTCGATACATTGATTTTGGATGAAGTTGATGCCTTTCCTTATACAGTAGAGGAATCACTTCAATATGCAGCTGTGCAGGCGAGAAAACCTGAATCAGCAATGATTTACCTAACAGCGACTCCAAATGAAAAATGGCAAAAGGAGTGCCGGACTGGAAAAAGGGCCTTTACCACGATCCCAGCCAGATTCCATCGACATCCACTTCCTGTACCTCGCTTTACCTGGTGTGGCAACTGGCAAAAGCATTTAAAAAAAGACAAGCTTCCTGCTAATGTTTTTCATTGGATTAAAGAACGACTCCAGACCCAAAAGCAGTCATTAGTGTTTTTCCCGCATATCTCTTTAATGGAAAAAGCACTGCCTATCCTGCGGCAACTAGCTCCTGACATTGAGGCTGTCCATGCCGAAGACCCAGACCGTAAAGAAAAAGTCCAAAAAATGAGAAACAAAGAGATCCCTTTGTTACTAACCACAACGATTTTAGAACGAGGTGTTACATTTCCCAATATTGATGTTGCTGTTATTGGTGCAGAGGATGATATTTTTACGGAAAGTGCCCTTGTCCAAATTTCAGGAAGAGCAGGACGGAGCAAGGATTATCCTAATGGTGTTGTGACATATTTCCATTATGGAAAGACAGAGGCGATGCTTAGGGCAAGAAAACAAATTACTGCCATGAACAAAGAAGGAGTTCGAAGGGGGCTTATTGATACATGAAACTTTTCCCCAACGTATATTGTCTGATTTGCCATGAAATCATTTTGAATCCAATCGGATGGGGCTCTATTTTCTCAGAAGAAAAAGAACAATTTCTTTGTAAAACCTGTGAGATGAGGTTTGAAATAATCGAGGGAGAAACCTGTCAAATTTGCGGCCGTATGCTTCGTTATCTTGGTGAAAACTTCCGTAAAGGAGAACTGTGTAATGACTGTATAAGGTGGGAGGAAGACGACCAATGGAGTGGTTATCTTGAACGTAACCATTCTCTATTTCTTTACAACGATTTTTTAAAGGAGGTACTGGCAACATATAAATTTCGGGGTGATTATGTGCTTGCAAAAATATTCGCAGATTATTTAAAGGATTGCATGCGAAAAATAAAGACTGATTTGTTTGTTCCGATTCCGTTAAGTGAGGAGAGGCTTTATGAGAGGGGATTCAATCAAGCAGAAGCCCTCATCATTGAATCTGGTTTTACTCCCTCCCGGCTTCTAACCAGAGTACACTCGGAAAAACAATCAAAGAAATCCAGAATGGAGAGAATTCATATTTTACAGGTTTTTCAAATCAACCCGCAAGTCGAAATAAAAGGAAGGGATATTTTACTAATTGATGATATTTATACAACAGGATCCACTCTTAGACATGCTGCCAAGCTATTAAAAGATTCGGGAGCGGAAAGGATACAATCCTTAACGCTCGCACGATGACTATTATTAATATTCAGGCTTTTTGATTATATCAGTATCGAACCATAATAGTGGTAATTTATCCCTAAACATAATAGACTAAAGATGTAAGGATTATTTTAAATGCGATAATATGGTTAGAAAATGCTTCTCACTATTTCCCCTATGTATTTGTCAAAATTTCGACAAAATTATTGTTCGGATTTAGCAGGAGATTCATAGGGTAAAATAGAAATGTATCTACATAGGAATATAAAGGAGGAGTCCACAAATGAATTATAACGTTCGTGGTGAAAACATTGAGGTAACTCCAGCAATCAGAGATTATGTTGAGAAGAAAATTTCAAAATTGGAACGATATTTCACAGAAGCACCTGAAGCAAAGGTTAATGTGAATTTAAGATTCAATCAAGATAAAACTTCCAAAGTAGAGGTAACCATTCCCCTGCCAAATCTAGTTCTTCGAGCAGAAGAAACGAATGTAGATATGTATGCTGGCATTGACTTGATTTCAGACAAGCTCGAGCGCCAAATCCGCAAGCATAAAACAAAGGTTAATCGTAAATTCCGTGAAAAAGGTGATTTCCCGATTACGTTTGCAACTTCTGAAAACACAGACACAGTAGAACAGGATGAAGATGATTTAGAGCTTGTCCGCACAAAACGCTTTGACCTAAAGCCGATGGATAGCGAAGAAGCAATTCTCCAAATGAACCTGTTAGGACACAGCTTCTACGTGTTCAACAACGCGGATACTAACCGCACAAACGTAGTTTATAAGCGTAAAGATGGCCGATATGGCTTAATCGAAACTCACTAATAATACACAAACGCAGTCCTGAGCATTCGGGGCTGCGTTTTTCTGAAAAAAACTTTAAGAGGGTGTGAGTAGATATGACATTTTCAATCATAGGATTTGATCCGATTGAAAAAGAATGGGGAATTGCCGTTCAGTCTAAATTCTTAGGGGTAGGTGCGGTGGTTCCTTGGGCAAAGGCAGGAGCAGGAGCGGTGGCAACACAATCCTATGCCAATACAGCATACGGTCCAAAAGCATTAGATTTAATGGAACAGGGCAAATCTGCACAGGAAGCACTTGAGCTGCTGCTAGCGGAAGACCCTGACAGAGAAATGCGCCAAGTAGGGCTGATTGATGCCTCAGGAAATCCAGCTACTTTCACAGGCAAATCATGCTATGATTGGGCAGGAGGGGTGACAGGCACCCATTTTGCTGCACAAGGAAATATTTTGGTGGATGAAGAAACTGTACAAGCAATGGCACGATTATTTACAGAAACGAACGGAACTCTCGCTGACAAGCTCCTAGCTGCTTTAGACGCGGGACAAGATGCCGGAGGCGATAGCAGGGGTAAGCAGTCGGCAGCACTATATATCGTGAAAGAAAAAGGTGGTTACGGTGGTTTTAATGACCGCTATATTGATTTAAGAGTTGATGACCATCACGATCCAATAAAAGAATTGATTCGGATTTACCAGCTGCAGCAATTATATTTTGCTCCTTCCAAGCCTGAACGAATTGCACCAATAGAAGGAGGAGTTAAAGATGATTTAATTCATCATCTAACAAGATTGTCCTATTTCAGCAGTAAGCCACAAAACAATGATGAGATAGTCAAAGCACTAACCGCTTATATTCACACAGAAAATTTTGAAATGAGAGAACAGCGTTCCGGGTTCATTGACCTAGAGGTTCTCGAATTTATGAAAAAATCATAATTATTCTTATTTCCTTCTAATACCTTAGAAGGATTTTTTTATGCTTTAAATAGTAATATTGGCCGGTAATTGAAATATAGTATAGTAGTTCCAAAATTTCTTTCTAAGGGGGAGAAAAAGTGGGGAAAGCATATTTAAAGATAGCAACAGTATATTTCTCTATTGGGGTTTTGGCCGGTTTGACAATGGGAATTATCCATGACTTCCGTTTTACCTCGGTACATGCCCATGTTAATTTGCTTGGCTGGGTCACAATGGCGTTGTTTGGAATCATTTATCACTTATATCCAAATGCAGCGAATACAAAGCTAGCAAAAACTCAATTTTGGTTACACAATATTGGTGTGCCAGTAATGTTAGGTGGAATTGCACTTCAAGTATTGGGGGTTTCAGCAGCACTGCCACCAACGATAATCGGTTCAATAGCGGTCGTACTGGGTGTTATTTTATTTATGATCAATGTATTTAAACATGTAGGAAAAGCATAGCAGCATAGTAATCTATAAGGTAATAAAAAGTGCACATATGATTTCGCCGCTGAAATCATGTGTGCATTTTTTATTACCAATCATATTCACCTTCCTTCGTTACGTCGGTATTTGAAAAATAATGTGGCATGTACTGTTTGATGAAGGTCTGTGACACCTCATTCAAAAAGCCTGCCGCAAAGGTTGTATCTTGTGTCTGCCATTTTCCGTTTATCTTAATTTCATTCCAGGCATGACCCTCACCAAAAACTACTTTTGCTTCAATTCCAGAGGCGCGATGAAGGGCCGCATTTAATCTAGAGTACCCCATGCACATTGCCAGCTTAGAATTCAGCACCTGAACTGCATTAGGATGATCGAGGTAAAAATTTTTATTACCATAAAATGTTTCAACATCATAGGTAATATTTTGGGCAACCCAGGTAAAGATGGCTTTTGACTTTTCTTGGTTACTATAAAGTCCAGCAGTTAATTCATTTGCTAGTTTTACTATTTGCTGGTCCTCGCTCGGAATGGGCTGACTAGGCAGGAGATAAGGGCTGCCTTCTGCCATTTCAATCAAGGTATTAGCAAATGCATTTCGGTAAGGGCTGATATCGGATCTAACTACACTTATTTTAGAAGTAAATGGCCCAGCAAGATTGATGGTAGTCGGCAATACACCTAATAGAAAAACGATGATAATAAGAAGTAATGAAACTTTCTTCAACCCTCTTACCCTCCCAATCCTTTAGTAGAATATATACCTAATAGTAATTATAATTTTTAGATAATTCAAATAAAAGGTTTTGAAGTGAAATATTTAGGTATATTGGTAACTTATTTGTCAATTGGTACTATTTACTTGATAATAGAAAGATACATAGAGGAAGAGAGGACGAGTGCTGATGACAGAGAATATAGGTCGGAACGAACCTTGTCATGTGGAAGTGGAAAAAAGTATAAAAAATGCTGCGGCGCCAAGGAAGCGGTATCGATTACTCACGTAATTGAAAACGAAATCGATGATTTACAAACAAAACTGCTTCATTTTGCGCTAAATCATTATGAGGATGAAATATATATTGGTTTTGAAGAATACCAAGATTATTTTGATATTGAAGAAGATGAGCGGGAGTTTTACGAACTTGTTTACACAATATGGTACTCCCTATTTATCAAATTGGATGATGGAAGAACCATTTTAGAACACTTTATTTATTCAGAAGTTGGGAAAATTAAACGCCCAAAAATGAAACATATCCTTCAATCATGGATAGATGCAAGAACGATTGCAGGCGAAATTATTCAGGTTGAAAATAATTCACTTATTGTGGTTGATGGATTTTCATCTGAAAAAATTGAGGCAATCGCACCAAATACACAAAGGTCGTTTGATGTTGGGTCATTTTTTATTGGATTCCTTCTTCCATATGGCCATAAATATGTCTTTTTTCCGGGACCGTTTGATTTGTCGGAACTGCCGCTCACACAGGGTATTGATTACATAAAACAGAAGAGTCTTATCGCCGATTTTGAGTCCCCTCAGGAGTTTTTAACTGAGTTTTTTATGGAAATAATGAAAGACCTTACTACAGTTGGCGGTTTAGTTGACATTGATAGCATGGAGTGGGAAAAGCCAATATATAAGGAAGTGGCGGAGATATTAAAGAGTCACTTGGAGTCGCTGGGTGAAATGCCCTCAACGGCCGATATAGGAATTATTTTATGGTTTAAATTTTGTGAGAAAAAACAAAAGAATATTCGAAAACCAAATCTATATGCAGCTTCTATGCATTATTTACTCTCGTTGTTTAGTCATATGGTTTCCCCGCTTACTCAAAAGGAAACTGCTAAATTGTATGGTGTATCTGTAGGCTCCCTTTCGTCCACATATGCTGAATTGGATGACGAATTAGAGGAAGATATAAGAGCCATTATTGAAATATCTTATGAAGTAGAAAATGAAAATTAATTTACGGCGTCGCCATTTCCTTCAATGCGGGGGCCAATCCCGATACCAATAGCTTTTGGGTATCTGAAGGGGGGGATGACTACTTAATGAGATTTTCAGGATTAAAGGGAATCAAAGTTATGCTTTGATTACCGCTATCGGAGCATTTTTCCCTTGGAAGGGAATCAAAAACATGTTTTGGTTACCGCTACCCCTCATTTACACTCTTGAAGGGAATCAAAGACACCTTTGGTTACCACTGCCCAGTATCTTCACCTTTTAAGGGAATCAAAGCTCTTTCTGCCAAACCGTATAAAAGAGACAAGTATATTCAAAAAAATGAATAAAAAGGGCCGGCAATTCGCCGGCCCTTTCTAACTTATTCTACTTCGCTGCACCATGGCAGTTCTTATATTTCTTTCCGCTTCCACAATAACATGGGTCATTGCGGCCAATCTCGATTTGGTTTACTTTTGGTTTTTTCTTAACAGGTTCACCATCTTCTTTCGGATTCACTGCCTGTCCTTTTGCGACTTCCTGACGCTCAAGATTATTTCTGATTTCAGCCTTCATGATATACATGGACGCTTCCTCTTCAATCGAGAGAACCATCGCCTCAAACATCGCGAAACCTTCATGCTGGTATTCACGAAGCGGATCAATCTGTCCATATGCACGTAAATGAATACCTTGGCGAAGCTGATCCATCGCATCAATATGATCAATCCATTTGCTATCAACTGCACGAAGCGTTACTACTTTTTCAAATTCGCGCATTTGCTCAGGAGAAAGGATTTGTTCTTTTTCGCTGTAACGTTCCTTCACCTTTGCAAAAATGGCTTTAGTCATTTCTTCTGGGCTCTTACCTCGTAATTGCTCAACCGTAATGTCGCCTTCATGAAGAAGATTTGCATTTACATAATCGATAATACCTTGTAAGTTCCATTCTTCTTCATCCTCATGCTTATTCGCATGTACCTCAACATTTCGCTGGATTGTAGAAAGAATCATTCTTTCTACAATTTCACGAAGGTTTTCTGATCCTAACACTTCATCACGCTGCGTATAGATAATTTCACGCTGCTGGCGAAGTACGTCATCGTATTGTAAGAGTTGCTTACGGGCGTCAAAGTTGTTGCCCTCTACCCGTTTTTGTGCAGATTCAACCGCTCTTGAAACCATCTTACTTTGAATTGGTTGACTATCATCCATACCTAGTCGTTCCATCATCGCTTTCATATTGTCTGAACCGAATCGGCGCATAAGTTCATCTTCCATAGATAAATAGAACTGAGTTACACCTGGGTCCCCTTGACGTCCAGAACGTCCGCGCAGCTGATTATCAATCCGTCGGCTTTCGTGACGCTCTGTACCAATAACAGCAAGACCGCCTAAGTCAATGACACCTTCACCAAGCTTAATGTCCGTACCACGACCTGCCATATTCGTCGCAATCGTAACTGATCCCTTATGCCCTGCAGTTGCAATAATTTCTGCTTCGCGTTCATGATTTTTAGCGTTCAAGACATTATGTTTGATTCCTTTTTTCAATAAATACTTAGAGATAAGTTCTGATGTTTCAATCGCGACCGTACCAACTAGTACAGGCTGACCTTTTTGATTACGCTGTGCAATATCCTCGACCACTGCACGGAATTTACCATCCATAGAGGAATAAATTAAATCAGGTCTGTCATCACGGGCAATGGGTCTGTTAGTTGGAATCACGATTACATTCATATTATAAATATTGCGGAATTCCTCTTCTTCCGTTTTCGCGGTACCCGTCATACCAGCAAGCTTTTCGTACATACGGAAGTAGTTTTGGAAGGTAATCGTCGCCATGGTCATGCTTTCATTTTGAACTTCCAAACCTTCTTTTGCTTCAATTGCCTGGTGCAAACCTTCACTATATCGACGGCCCTTCATTAAACGGCCTGTAAACTGGTCAACAATCACGATTTCACCATCTTGAACCACATAATCAACATCTAAGTGCATGCTGACATTAGCCTTTAAGGCCTGGTTGATATGATGGTTTAATGTTACATGCGAAATATCAAACAGATTCTCGATTCCAAAAGCACGTTCTGCTTTACTGATTCCATCCTCTGTCAGCATAACGCCTTTTGTTTTTTCATCATAGGTGTAGTCTTGATCTTTTGTCAGTGTACGTACAAATGCATTCGCTTGAATATAAAGAACGGCAGACTTTTGCGCAGAACCTGAGATAATCAACGGAGTACGCGCCTCATCGATTAAAATCGAGTCTACTTCGTCAATAACGGCATAATAGAGCGGACGTTGTACCTTTTGTTCCTTATAAAGGACCATGTTATCACGCAAATAATCAAACCCAAACTCATTGTTTGTACCGTATGTAATATCACATGCATAGGCTTCTTGTTTTTCTTCCTTAGACATGCTGTTTAAATTCAGTCCAACACTTAATCCAAGGAATTCATAAAGTTGTCCCATTTCGTTCGCGTCACGGCTTGCCAAGTATTCGTTTACCGTAATTACGTGAACACCTTTTCCTGAGAGAGCATTTAAATAAACCGGCATAGTAGCGGTTAACGTTTTACCTTCCCCTGTTTTCATTTCCGAAATGTTTCCTTCATGGAGAGAAATCCCCCCCATTAACTGAACTTTATATGGATACAAGCCTAGCACACGACGAGCACCTTCACGAACAACAGCAAAGGCTTCAACAAGTATATCATCAAGTGTTTCACCTTTTTGATAACGAAGCTTAAACTCTTCAGTTTTTTCACGGAGCTGATCGTCGCTTAGCTTTTCCGTCTCTGCTGCAAGTGCATCAATTTGATTCGCAAGTTTGTCCAATCGTTTCAGCTCGCGCTTGTTTAGGTCGAACACTTTATTTAAAATCCCCATCATAAGATGAAACGCTCCTTTATATCTAATTTATCCTACTAATAAATTCGCTTTAAATTACAGAAAATCCTATCAAAAATATTCGTTAAATATCCTTTATATCTTACCACTTCCATTTTAGAGTGACAACATTGTTACCGTTTTAGCCATATTCACAAAAAATGAATCCCTGAAGGCTATTCGTTTATCAAATCCTTTTCTTAAAATTGTCAAATTCTTGTATACAACTCAGAGTTCCGGATTCATGATAGCTGTGTATGTTTGTTGTATATAAATTTATAAAATTGTATAAATATAAATGTTAATGATGGTTTCTACCGTGCGTGTATTGTTAATTAAATGCTTAATTATCAATGTTTATATGTTGCTATTAGGGAGAAAGCCTCAAGGCTTTACAATGATAAAATATTCACAAATTGTACATTGGAAAATACTTTTGCAATGTTAGATACTACCATTAGAGAGGTTAACTTAGATAAATATAGAGAGATAAAAATTTAAAATGGGAAGGGTGAGTCATGTGGCTTTTTGGGGGAAGAAAAAGAATAAAAATATAGATTCCGAAACTAGAGAGAATAAAAAGAAGCCTGGATTATTTAGCAGACTCTGGCAGAAATTCAGAAACATAGACTGGAAGGATCCAGTTACTAGATGGAAAGCATTATTTGTCGCCCTAATTGGGTCTATTGTCATTTTTGGGGGAGGTTACGGTGTTATCTCCTTCACTAACAATCCGACATTCTGTGCCAGTTGTCATGAAATGGCCCCGGAAGTATCAACCTTTACAGCAAGTGCACACAGTGAAATAACCTGTGTACAGTGTCACATCAAACCTGGATTTATCAACATGATGACACATAAAGTGATCTCTTTGAAAGAAGTATATCACCACGTAATGGGAATACCAGAACAGATCGTACAAACCGAGCATGAAGCGGTATCTGATGAAAACTGCTTACAGTGTCACTCTAAGAACCGGCTTGTCTCAGCATCAGGTGACTTAATTGTAAACCATAAAGGACATATTGAAGAAGGTGTTCCGTGTATTAGCTGTCATGCTGGTGTTGCACATGCTAAAATCGCAGCCCGCGGAATCAATACCGAGGAAGTTCGCGGTCATTGGACAGCTGAAGTTGCACAGCAAATGATGGAAAAGAAATACTTGGCTCCAAATATGGGAACTTGTATTGATTGTCATGATAAAGTGAACAACGGTGAAAAGCCTTGGAAAGATGTGGCCTACCTAGTACCGCCAAATCCAGAACACCTTGAAGAAGAAGCAAAGATAAATTCAAATGAAGTAAAACATAATGTAAAAACTGAAGAAGAAGCAGTAGAAGCAGTAGCGGCACATGACGAAAAGACACAAAAAATTATTTTAGAAGCACTTGGAAAGCAACAGAAGGACGTTAAACTTTCAATGGCGTGTGAAACTTGTCATGAACAGGTGAAAATTCCAGAAGATCATAAAGTTGCTGATTGGAATCAAAATCATGGCACCAATGCACTTAATAAACTTGATCAGTGTGTAGACTGTCATCAGGATTCAAAATGGTTTAGAGATATTCCGAAAGAAGATTTAGTTTCTCTTCTTAAAATGGCAGAGGTTACAGAAGCAGATAAAGATCATCAGTATCAACCAAATATTACTGTCGTTAGGGAACAATCAAGAATCAATAAATTCTGTAGTGCCTGTCACTCTAAACGTCCGGAAAGTCATGGTGAAAGTGAACAATACTTGACATCACATGCAAGTAAAGCCTCAACTGCAGAGCTAAAAGCAGAATGCTTTGTCTGTCACGATCGTGAAGAACCAAAAGCTGACTTAAAGGATATAAAAGCACCAACAGATGTTTACTGTCAATACTGCCACAGAACTGGCTTTAAAGATGACGTTAAAAACTAAGAATAATAATCTGGAGGGACGCTTTTATGGATGAAGAACAAAAACAGCTGTCAAACCCTCCCCGTTCTACCCTAAGATTATATAAATTTATAACTCTAACAGTGTTGTTTCTAGCCCTTTTCTTCTCCCTAGGAGTGTTCGGGCTAGAGGCAACTTCAAGCTCGAAGTTCTGCTCATCATGTCATGAGATGCAACCTGAATATTATACGTGGAAGGCTTCTTCGCATAGTGAAGTGGATTGCGTTAACTGTCATGTCGAACCAGGGTTTAAGCAGACAGCTAAGGAAAAAATCGGATTAATAACGAAAGCGGTTAATAAAAGCGATGATCAAAATGTAGCTCCAATACGAATGCCTGACGAAATTCCAGATAGTACATGCGAAAGCTGTCATAATGTATTGCAACGTGAATTTACAGTTTCTGGGGATATCGTAATACCCCATGATAAGCACAAAGATGAAGAAGTTTCCTGTATTCAATGTCATAGTGGTGTAGCCCACGGAGAAATTGCCG
>Ga0182744_1001189_pt1 | contig 23225 bp, 17 predicted proteins | sample eDN3rd30CKraftMG_FD_128525 | JGI IMG/M metagenome (GOLD analysis project Ga0182744, IMG submission 128525) | Enriched Miracle-Growth compost microbial communities from Emeryville, California, USA - eDNA 3rd pass 30_C Kraft MG (version 2) (version 2) ...
CGCCACCATCGCGCGCAGGTACTCCTCGGGCGCGCCGAGACCGTAGATGCACGACACGGTGGAGACCACGACGACATCGCGACGGCTCAGGAGCGAGTTGGTGGTCGAGTGCCGCAGACGCTCCACCTCCGCATTGATGGACGAGTCCTTCTCGATGAAGGTGTCCGTCTGCGGGACGTAGGCCTCGGGCTGGTAGTAGTCGTAGTAGCTGACGAAATACTCCACCGCGTTGTGCGGCATCAGATCGCGGAACTCGTTGGCCAGCTGCGCGGCGAGGGTCTTGTTGTGCGCGAGCACGAGCGTCGGGCGCTGCACCTGCTCGATGAGCCAGGCCGTCGTCGCCGACTTGCCGGTTCCGGTCGCTCCCAGAAGGACGACATCGGTCTCGCCCGCGTTGATGCGGGCGGCAAGGTCCGCGATCGCCTGCGGCTGATCGCCGCTCGGGACGTACTCGCTGACGACCTCGAAGGGTCGCACGGATCGCGTGGTCTGCATCACTCCAGCGTATGCCGGGGGCACGACATCGTGGCCGGCCCAGCCCTGCCCGAACGCGCCGCCCCGTACGCTGTGAGCGTGATGGAGTTCTTCGTCGGATCGGGGTTGGCCGCCGCGGCCGGGCTGAACGCGTGGATGCCGCTGTTCCTACTCGGGCTGGCCGATCGCTTCCTGCCAGCGGTCGAGCTGCCCGCATCATGGGCGTGGCTGTCGAGTGACCTCGCGCTGTGGATCACCGGCATCCTGCTCGTCATCGAGGTCGTCGCCGACAAGATCCCTGCCGTCGACTCCGTCAACGACGTGATCCAGACCGCGATCCGCCCCGCTGCGGGCGGCATCGTGTTCGGCGCGGGCTCGAGTGCCGAGACGGTGCGCGTGGACGATCCGAGCCTGTTCTCCGGCAGTGCCGGCTGGGATGCCTGGGCACCCATCGTCATCGGCGTCGTCATCGCGCTCGTCGTGCATGCCCTCAAGGCTGCCGTCCGGCCGGTCGCGAACCTCGCGACCGCGGGGCTTGCCGCGCCCGCGCTGTCGGCGGGTGAGGACGTGTCGTCGTTCGCTCTCGTGGCGGCGGCGATCTTCGTGCCGGTGCTGGCCGTCGTCCTCCTGGTCGCGGTCGTCGTCGTGGCCGTGCTGCTGCTGCGTCGGCGGCGGCACGCGCGCCGACAACACGCGACCTACCCGATATCGGAGACCTGACGGTGCTAGCGCGGCTCCTCGCGAGGGATGCCGGCGAGTGAGGCCGCGAGCGCGTCGGTCTGAGCGTGGGTGTGTGCGATCGTTCCGGACGTGTCGATGACGACGTCGGCGACGGCGAGCCGCCGGTCGTCTGGCACCTGCGATCCGATGCGGGCGGCAGCCTCCTCGCCGGTCATCCCGCGCAGCTCGACCAGCCGCTTCCGCCGCAGCTCGGCCGGCGCGTGCGCGACGACGATGAGTTCCCAGGGGTCGTCGACGCGGGCCTCGACCAGCAGCGGCACGTCGTAGACGACAACCGCGGCGGGGTCGGCGGCGAACGCCTCGGCGAACCGGCGGGCAGACTCCTCGCGCACCGCAGGGTGCACGATGCCGTTCAAGGCTGCCAGGCGATCCGGGTGGCCGAACACGAGCGCGCCGAGCGCGGCGCGGTCGAGCTCTCCGTCGGCGCGGATCACGTCCGCGCCGAACTCCGTCGCGATCCGCTCGAGCACCGGCGACCCCGCGCGCTGCACCTCGCGCACGATCTGGTCGGCATCGACGATGACCGCACCGTGCTCGGCGAGACGGCGCGCGATGGTGGACTTGCCCGACGCGATCCCGCCGGTCAGTGCGATGAGGGGCATGGATACGAGGCTAGAGGAACACCTCGTCGGCGAAGATCAGGCGGCGCTCGCGGGTGAGCTGCCCGCCCGCGTCGGGATGCCCGGTCGCCGGGTCGGCGGGGAAGCTCTCCCACTCTTCGATCAGCACGCGCCACGACGATCCCTCGTCGGTGTCCTGCGGCGTGCGGAACGGCACGTCCCGATCGGCGACGAGTTCGCCCTCGCAGGTGAACCGGGCGTCTTCGAGGTAGCGGCGAGGCAGCTCGCGGGTCGCGCGCGTCTCCCAGGCGAGGTCGCCGTCGGTCGCGACGGCGCGGAACTGCAGCGATGCCGTCACCACCCGGTCGCGGTCGAAGCGCTCCGCATCGGTCGGGCGGAACCGACCCTGCCCGGCGAGCCGGTCGAGGCCGCGCAGCAGCACAGGCCCGCCCACGACGACGCGGGCGGTGCGCTCGTCGGTGCGCGACACCGACGAGGTGCGGGTCGGCATCAGTTGGGCGAAGTCGAGCCGCACCGGCTGGGAGAGGTGCGCACCGTTGACCGAGTAGGGCTGGTATCGGGCCACGGCGAGTCGTACGAACGGCCAGAACTGCTCATCGGCGTCGAACGCGACATCCACGAACCAGAGCCGGCGCTCCGCGTCGTACTCGGGGCGGTAGCCGACGACCTCGACCCGGCGGTCCTCGGGTTGCGGTGTCCCCTCCGACGGCACCAGCCCCGCCGGAGGCGGCGGAAGCGTCAGCTCGCGCGGACCGGTCACCGGCCGGCCGGGCCGTGCCGGGCGGTCGTCGTCGTGCTGCCAGCGCAGGCGGTGATCGAGCTGGCCGGTGTCGATGGAGCGCCGCGGCACCGGCGTCCCGATCCAGATCGGGTCGGCGCCCCACTGCGAGTGCCACTCCGGCGCATCGATCAGCTTCACGGGGCGCCCCGGGTCCAGCAGCACACCCAGCAGCTCGCCCGACCCGGTGTCGAACCAGGGCCGCTCGAGCCGGATGCGCACCCCGCTGCGGCGCGTGTGCCGTCGCGCGGCGGGCTGTCCGGGTTCGGGGGTGCGCTCCCACCGCAGCAGCGGAAGCACCGAATGGACGAGGGGCACTCCGGGCACCGAGGTGTTGTCGACGTGCACCGTGAACGGACGCGACACGAGGCTCTGGCCGTCATCGACCGCGGCATCCGACCCATCGGGCAGGGCTGCCGTGCCGGGCATCGTCGGCCGCTGCTCGGGGTCGCCGGGGTTCGCCGGCGGCAGCAGCGGGGCGTCGCGGAGCGCGGGCGGGAAGTACTCGCGGTAGCGCGTCTGCGCGCGCAGCCGGTAGGTCACCTCGCGGTGCCTGGTGTCGGGGAACTCGTGCCTGCCGAGGTGCCCGCGCACCCTGCCGAGCTCGGCGACGTCCCAGTCGACCGGTTCGTCGAGGAAGGGGACGATCGTCTCCCACGGGGCGACCTGCGTCGACAGGGCCGTCGCCGCGCCGGGCGACCGCCCGGGGCCGGCGTCCGCGGGATCGTCGATGTCGTCGGTCCACGTCGCCTCGAGGGTCAGGTTGTCGGTCGACGCGCCATGCGCCGTGAACGTGGCGAACAGCATCGCGTCGGTGCGGGCGTACGAGCGTGCGACGAACGGCCGGTCGATCGCTTCGGGGCGGCGCACGGGACGGGGCGTCGCGTTGACGAAGACCGCGCCGTCGCTCGGTGTGAGGCTCCAGATCCGCCCGTCGACGACCTCGTCCGCGAGGTCCGCGCGCGAGGCGGGTGACAGCGCGAGCAGCCGCCAGAGCGCCATGTGCGGTGCGAGCTCCCGGTCGAGCGAGCTCGACAGCCGCACCTTGGCACGTTCCCCCGGCGGAAGCGTGAGGGTCAGCACGTGTCCTTCCAGGGTCGCGCCGGGCCCACCCGACGCCAGTCGCAGGAGCAGCGGCTGCCGCTCCGGCCACGCGCCGGGGTAGCGCGTGGTGAACCCCTCGCTGCGGTGCGGGAACGGCAGAGGCAGCGTGAACCCGGCATCCACGAAGGTCACCGACAGACCGTCTGCGAGCGGATCGGGCAGGTAGGGCAGCAGCAGGCGGTCGGCGCCGTGGACCACATACTGCCCCGGCCCGGGCGCGTTGCCGAGTGCGGGCGGCGTGCCGGGCTGCAGTTCGTCGAGCGTGCGCGCCGTCGCCGGATCCGCGCTCGCTTCCGTGACGAGGCGGATGCCGGTCTGCTCGAGGCCCCCGCCGAGCGGATCGGCCAGATCCACGACGAACCGGTGTGCGAACGAGCCGTTCTCGCGCAGCGACCAGGCCAGGACGAGACGGCGCGCATCGTCGCGCGAGACGCCCGGGGCGGTCAGTGCGCGGTCGAAGCGCCCGTGCAGCTCGGCGCCCGACTGGGCGATGCGGGGCGGGGCGATGTGCCGACGACCGGCGGTGCGGTAGCGCGTGAGATCGATCTCCGGATGACGCGCCTGGACGTCGTCGAAGTACGCCTCCCCCTCGAGCGTGGACGGTTCCCCCGCCACCGGGTCGATCGCGATGCCGGTGCGGATCGCGATCGTGCGCAGCGACTCCCCCTCGGTGAACTCGGCGTACGGCACGATCGCGGGTGGCGGGACGGGGTCCCAGCGCAGGAACGGGAACAGCGGGGTGATGGTACGCAGCGCCGCCCCCGCGCCGGCCCCGCTCGGAGGCTTCGCTGTGCCGAGCACGGCGCCCAGATGTGAGGCGACGAGATCGAGGCGATCGGACACCTCGGTCAGCGCGGGGCTCACATCGAGGGCGCCGGAGCCGGCGGCGAGCGCCTCCCACGCGGCGGATGTCCGCGCGGCCTGAGTCGGGAGCGCCGACGCCGATACGTCCGGTCGAAGGGATGCCGCGGCGATCGCCGACACGGCCGCTCGCAGGTTCGGCGGCAGATCGGCGATGTCGACGGGAGCCTGTTCGGCGCGGATCACGCCGAGCCGGGTCGAGGCGGCCGTCTGCAACGCCTCCTGGAGGCCGCCGACCTCCGCGACGGCACTCAGCGACGCCTCCTTCGCCTGTCGCCGCGTGAACCGACCCACGGCAGCGGAGGCGAGCGCTGCAGTGAGGTCGCGCGGCGGCAGCGGCTGCGGGTTGAGCTCGTGCGCCCGCGACTGCCCTGCCAGATCGACCGTCCAGGCGCGGAAGCTGTAGGAGCGGCCGTAGCGCAGCCGCGGGAGCGTGCCGTCCGCCGCTCGGTGCGTCGTGCGGAACGGGTGCGGCGGCGTGCGCGGGTCGCTCAGCGACGGGTCATCCACCATGGACTCGGTCTGCCGGTACCCGGTCGGAGTGTCGGGGTCGGGAACCGTCGCATCCGTGATCGTACGGCCGGGGCGCGGTGCCGACAGCGACCAGCCCTCCCACCCGAAGACGGTCTCGTGGATGCGGATCGCCCGAGACTCGTCGGGCACTGTCGCGGGAGCGCCGTCGGCTGCGGGCGGTGGGACGGAGTGCGCGGCCGTCCCCTGCAGCACCCCCTCGTTGAACTCATCGTCGGCGATCGTGTCGGCGAACCCTTCGATGCGGGTCGTGCTGCGGCGCGCGTGCAGGCTCGCCCACCGCTTCACGGTGTCGTCCCACACCTCGATGCGCATGCCGCGGGTGACCTGATCGGCGTACAGCAGCGGCGCCTCCTCCACCGGCGTCTCAGGCTGCAGAGCAGTCTGGAGTGCGCGCTGGTCGGCGAGGGAGGCGTGCGCGGCATCCGATCTTCCCGCGCGCGTGACGACGAGCCCCGGTGCGCGCAGCGCGGGCGGCGCGGCGGTGACGTCGTCGCCGTTGCGCTCGGCGGCGATCGTGCGGACGAAGCCGACGACGTAGTTGTTCTGCTTGAGCGACGACCCATCGACGTCGACATCGGTGACCGCGTAGGGACTCTCGCCGAGGGTGAGCGCGCCGTCGGCGCGCGTCGTGTCCGAGTCGCGTGCCGCGACGATGATCGTGTCGGCGTCGGGGTGCGCCACCGCAGTGCGCGGGAACCGTCCGAGCGAGATGTCGCCGTCCAGGGCGACGACGACAGCCAGCCAGGTCGACTTCTTCAGCCGCGCGGGGTCCGCCTTCAGCCGCACGTCCAGCCGCAGCGCGCGACGCAGCGCCGGGTCGTCCCCCGTCGCACTGACCCGCTTGTGGAACTCCGCCTCGACTTCGGGCAGCCTCCGCGGCGGTTCGGCAAGCGGGTCGGGGGCCGCGATCGACGTGTCCGGAGCCGTCTCCGGCTCGAAATAGCGCTCGGCCTGACGGAACGCGGCCAGCACCGCCAGGGTCGTGTCGACGACCAGCTCACTGCGCCCCTCCACGCGCGGCAGCACGGCGACCATCTGTTTCCGCAGGCGGCCGATCGCGTCCGGCCCGGCATCCAGTACCTTCCGCAGCTTTGCCTCGGAGAACTCGCGCGGCGACGGCTGCTGCGCCCGGTCGGAGTCATCGTCCACCCGCGACGGCGACGGCACCCGCAGCAGCGGCGCGATCCCCAGCGCGGCGAAGCCGGCGAACAGCGGGTGCTCGCTGGGGCGCGGTGCCTGCTCCAGCGGCATCAGCGCGGCCTGCAGGTTCAGCGCCTTCGACAGCACCGCCGATGTCGCGGCGGGGTACGTCCGGTGCTCCCGACCGGTCCAGTCGGGCACGGTGTTGGTGGCCACCGCCAGGTCAAGGGGGAAAGCTGCATTCCACGCCCCGGCATCCGTCGTCGAGGCGATGCGCTCGGTCTTCATCGGGCCGTTCTGGTCCCACAGCGTGAACACAGCCGTCTCGTCGACGATGCGCGCCCAGTCGGCGAACAGCGGAAAGCCGGCCAGCACCGCGTCATCTTCGTCGGTGTCGAGCTTGGGGGTGATGAACGCGGTCACGTGCCACTCCGCGTCATCCGCGGCCGTCTGCGGCAGCGCCAGGGCGATGTAGCGCTCGGTTCTCATGCCGGCACCTCCTCGGGTGCGAACGCGTCGAGATATCGGTCCCACTCGGGGTGCGTGCCGTCGGGCTCGAGGTACGCGTCGCGGAACGTCGGGTCGCCGTTGGAGCCGGCGAACTGCCGCTCGGCTTCGATCGTGACGCTGCCCGAGAAGCAGAGCACCTCGACTTCGACGGTGATGCTGGCCCGGCCGATCACCTTGCCGGTGTTCGGGTAGTAGTCCAGCGACATCGCCAGCTCGATCGCCGCGGAGATGAGGCCGAGCACGTCGACCTCGCCGCGCAGGCGGAAGAAGCCGCTGATGAGCGCCTCGTCGCCGGTCATCTTCATGTAGACGCCGATCGCGGCGGAGATGGAGCCGGATGCCACGCCGAAGTCGACGGACAGGTAGGCGCCGGCCTCCAGCGAGAGCTCGAGCAGCTCCACCCGCTCCGGCGAGAGCCGCAGCGCGAAGAATCCGCCGCCGCCGAGGAAGCACACCGAGAGCACGAACGGCTTCTCGCGCGTGCAGAAGTTGAACCCGACGGTGACGATGTCGCCGAGGAATGGCACGTGCACGTCGGCGCCGAGCGAGATGTTCGACAGCGAGAACACGCCGATCGCGAGGTTCGGAAGGGCGAGCGAGAATCCGGCCTTGATGCCCTCGATCGAGACCTCCATGAACGGCGGGTCGCTGAAGCCGTCGAACGGGATCAGGTCCTTCAGGTCGTTGATGAACGACAGCGCCCCTTGGAACACCAGCTCGCCGAGCACGACGTCGACCTCGGTCTTGCCCGCCGATCCGGAGCGGAACGAGATGTGATCGAACGGCACGCGCAGCAGCGGCGCCTGCGGCAGCAGGTCGAGTTCGAAGTTGCGCAGCTCTCCGAGCACCGAGAACTGCGGTGTGCCGCCGCCGGCCGGGACGCGCCCCTCGATTCCGATCGTGAACCGCGGGTCGGGGTCGTGGAACACGAGGATCGGCTTCGCGGTCGGCCAGGAGGCGACCCGCGGACCCCAGTCGTACCGGAAGGTGAGGTCCTTGCCCGGTACCGGGATCGCGTCTCGCAGCGCCGTGACGATGTCGAGGAAGGCCGTCGCCGACAGGGCGGAGTCGATCGCCTCGAGGAGGGCGGCCAGCCGGTTGCGCACCATCGGAGTGGCCGCGGGGAGCGCATCGCGGACGTGACCGGCGGCGACCCGCGCGCTCGTCAGCAGCGGCGGGATCGCGCTCGGTTCGGGGCTCTGGCGCAGCGCGTCGACGTCGACGAGAAGCTGGGCGAGATCGGCGGACGCGGTCTGGGCGGCTCCCCCGACCTCGTCGGCGAGACTCTGGACGAGGTCGCGCGCCTCTTCGACGTCGGCGACGAGCTGCTCGAGGGCGTTGACGGCCTTCGTCACGACGGACGGGATGTTCTCGAACGCCTTGTCGGGGATCAGTTCGGCGATGCTCACCAGGCCGAACAGGCGCGGCAGGGCGTCCTTGAGCGCGGCGACGGGATCGAAGTCGGTCTGCGTCGCCTGGGCGAGATCGCCGACCGGCCCCCGTTGCGTGCTGAGAGCGCGGATCGGCTGGTTGGGCTGGATGAAGCCGCCGCCGCGCTCGCTGCCGACGTCGCTCTTGGCCGGGTTCTTCGGGCCGCCCGGAGCGTTCGTGGTCGGTCCGAACTCGAGCACGGGGACGTCGGCGATCCGGTCGAACGCCTTGCCGCTGCCGGGGCGCACCCACTGCGCGTAGTCGCCGAACGACTCCCCGGTCAGGATCGCGGCCCAGACCCCGACCTCGGGGACGCCGGTGCCGGCGCGGAAGCTGTTCTCGTACACGATCGGCACCGCGCCGACGCCGGTCAGCCGCTGGGCCGCAGGCAGCACGACTTCGGCCGAACTCATGCGCGGCGTCGAAGTGCCCGCCTGCGCCGTGCCGCGCAGCCGGATCACCTCGGTCACCACCTTCGCGTCGCCGCCGGCCGTGGGCTCGGCGAAGTTGACGTCCTGTCCGGAGAAGTCGAGGGTGCGCGCGGCGGCCTCGTCGTACTGCTCGTCGAGTCCGGCCAGATCCTCCGAGAACGCCTCGTTGACCCAGATCAGTGCCGCGCGCGTCTTGACCGGAGCGTGATGGCGATCGCGCGCGTCCACGGTGTACATGAACGGCACGCCGCCGCGGCGCGGCCAGAACCAGGTGTCGATGTTCTCGATCGCCGGTCCGGCCTGCGGGTCGTCGATGTCCGGGGACACGACCGGAGACAGGGTGACGGCGGTGAACGGCAGGTCGCGCTGATCGTAGCCCTTCGTGAGGTCGCCGAGCACGATGAACATCCGCTGGAACAGCGCCGCCCGGGGGTTCTCGGCGGGACCGGACGTGCCCCGGATCTTCCGCTCCGTGATCTTCACCAGCGTGGCGCGGTGTCCGAACGGGTAGAGGTACCCCGGATACATCACCCGCACGAACTGGTCGCGCCCCTGCGGGGCCACGTGGTCCCAGCGCAGGATCGAACGGAGCGACTGCTGCGGGGCGGTCCGACCCTGGCCGGGAAGGATGCCGGAGTAGCCGCGCGTGTCCCACGTGCCGTGCAGGTCGAGCCACGCTCCCAGCGCGGACAGGTACAGCCGGTCGGCGCGGACGGGGCGCGGCTCGATGCGGGTACCGCCCACGCGCCAGGTCTCGGCCGTCTGGCGGACGATGCGGTGACGGTCCGCACGCGTGAGCGATCCCTTGAACGGCTCCTCATCCGCGGACGGCGGCGTCGACATCGCCCCGTTCGGGAGGTCGGCGTCCCGGGTGCGCCACTGCGAGACCGGCAGCCCGTCGCGGTCGCGCGTCCACAGCGCTCGCACGATGCGGCGATGGCCGGCATTCTCCACGACCTGATCGGACGACGCTCCGTACGCGAGCCGGGTATGCCAGAGTTCGACCCGCTGCTCGTCGTCCGCGGCATCCTGCGGGTCGATCGCGTGCGCCCACCGCGCCCACGCATTCGGGGAGATGATGAGTCGGTACGGTGCCTCGATGGCCGTCTCGTCATCGGCGGGCGGCGAGCTGTAGCTGTTGAACACCGTCGGGTCGATCGGGAACACCTCGATCGGCAGGTCATCGAGAATCGCGCCGAGTCCGACGCGGCGCAGCTGCCGCTGGAACGACAGGTTCGGCGTCTCAAGCGCGATCGGCTTGCGGGCCGCCTCGCGCTGCAGCATCGCGCGCATCTCCGCCGCGATCGCGGGCGCACCGACACCGCGGTTCGTCGCGTCTCTGCGTTCGTCCGCCGTCGTCGGGCGCAGCACGATCCGATCGCTGTAGATGACGGCGTGCACGAGCGGGTCGATCAGCACCGGGATGCCGGACTCGACGATGTCCAGTTCCGGCGCGGCAGGAGCTGCGCGATCGGCTACCCTGACGGGGTTGCGCTGCATCGCCCGGAGGATGCCGGTGGTGCTCGCCTGTACGCCGTCGTTGCGCGCGATGCGGAACACGATCCGGCTTGCGCGCGCGGGGGCGAAGCCGACCGGGGTCGGGTGGGCGCCGTCGCTGGTGCCGACGGACGCGGTCGGCGGCCCCGCCGGGTTCGTCTCGTCCGCGCTGTAGGTGGGCCGCGTGCCGAGCGACTCGAAGACCGCCTGCTCGTGCGCGTGCTGGAACGAGAAGTGCACGATCATCCGCGAGTCGTCGGTGTCGGCCATCGCCCACACCGGTTCGGTGGGGATGCCGCGCTGCTCGGTGAATCCGCGGAACTCGACGCGGAACTGCAGCAGGTCGACGGGACGGGTGACGTCGTACTCGAATGCACCGTCCGCGAGGTCTCGACGCGCCATGGCGCCCCCCAGAATGTGGCACCGCCGGGTGCACGGGCACCCGCGAGAAGGATGTGGAGCGTGGCTCGGGTTCCCGCGCGACGACGCGGGTGAGGGGGTCCGGTGGAACGGACCGGTGGCGCGCCCATCATAGACCCGGGGGCGCCGCGGCGACAGGGGGGAGCGCAGAACGGCCGTGACCCGAAGGTCACGGCCGTTCTGTCAGTGCTGTGTCAGCGGTGCTGTGTCAGCGGGTGCTCAGCGACCCGACAGCTTCTCGCGCAGAGCGGCGAGAGCCTCGTCATCGGCCAGCGTGCCGCCGGCGCTCGACACGTCGGACGAGAAGGACGATCCGCCCAGGTCGACCGGAGCAGCAGCCTCGGCCTCGAGTGCCTTGACGACGGCGGCCTTGTGGGCCTCCCAGCGAGCGTGCGCAGCAGCGTACTCCTGCTCCCACTTCTCGCGCTGCTCGTCGAAGCCTTCCTTCCACTGGTTGGTCTCCGGGTCGAAGCCCTCGGGGTACTTGTACTCCCCGTTCTCGTCGTACTCGGTGGCCATGCCGTAGAGGGCCGGGTCGAACTCGGTGCCGTTGGGGTCGACCGACTCGTTGGCCTGCTTCAGCGACAGCGAGATGCGGCGACGCTCGAGGTCGATGTCGATGATCTTGACGAAGACCTCTTCGCCGACCGACACGACCTGCTCGGCGAGCTCGACGTGCTTGCCCGACAGCTCGGAGATGTGCACGAGGCCCTCGATGCCGTCCGCAACGCGGACGAACGCACCGAACGGAACGAGCTTGGTGACCTTGCCCGGCGCGACCTGACCGATCGCGTGGGTGCGGGCGAAGACCTGCCACGGGTCCTCCTGGGTCGCCTTCAGCGACAGCGAGACGCGCTCGCGGTCCAGGTCGACCTCGAGGATCTCGACGGTGACCTCCTGGCCGACCTCGACCACCTCGGAGGCGTGCTCGATGTGCTTCCAGGACAGCTCGGAGACGTGCACGAGGCCGTCCACGCCGCCCAGGTCGACGAACGCACCGAAGTTGACGATCGACGAGACCGTGCCCTTGCGGACCTGGCCCTTGTGCAGGTTGTTGAGGAAGTTGGAGCGCGACTCGGACTGGGTCTGCTCGAGCAGAGCGCGACGCGACAGGACGACGTTGTTGCGGTTCTTGTCCAGCTCGAGGATCTTCGCCTCGATCTCCTGGCCCAGGTACGGGGTCAGGTCGCGGACGCGGCGCAGCTCGATGAGCGACGCGGGCAGGAAGCCGCGCAGGCCGATGTCGACGATGAGACCACCCTTGACGACCTCGATCACGGAGCCGGTGACGACACCGTCGTTCTCCTTGATCTTCTCGACGTCACCCCAGGCGCGCTCGTACTGCGCGCGCTTCTTGGAGAGGATGAGGCGGCCTTCCTTGTCCTCCTTCTGGAGAACGAGGGCTTCGACCTCGTCGCCGACCTTGACGACCTCGTTGGGGTCGACGTCGTGCTTGATGGAGAGCTCACGCGAGGGGATGACGCCCTCGGTCTTGAAGCCGACGTCGAGGAGGACCTCGTCGCGGTCGACCTTCACGACGGTGCCTTCGATGAGGTCTCCGTCGTTGAAGGACTTGATGGTCAGTTCGACCGCGGCCAGGAAGTCTTCAGCAGATCCGATGTCGTTGATCGCGACCTGCTTGGTGGCCGGGGCGGTCGTTGCGCTAGTCATGTAGTGGGTTGTCCTTGTTGGCTGGTTGTTCGGGCCTCGTGCTGCCTGCGACAGCCGATCGCGCGGAAGCGAACGGATACCGCGCGCCGAGGCGGTGGGTGGGATTGCGTGTCACGAAAGCATGGCAATAGAGCCACACGAGTGACACTCCACAGTATCAGAGCTCGCCGTCGAGGTACCACCACCGGTCGCGCTGGAACAAGAAGCGGCTGCGCTCGCGCAGTTCGCCCCGTTCCCCGGTGCCGATGTCGCGCCAGCGAGCGCGGAACGCGACAGTGCCACGGCGATCCCCCGCTCGCCCGTTCACGGCCTCCTCGACCTGCAACCCCTCCCAGCGGAGATCCTCGTCCAGATCGAGGTCGTCCGGAGCGGTCGACGGATGCCAGGTGGAGCGCAGGTGCGCGGCATCCGCGAGCGCGAAGGCGGTGTAGCGGGAGCGCATCAGCGCCTCAGCCGTCGCCGCGACCCCGCCGTCGAGGATCGGCCCGCAGTGCTGTCCGAACGTGCCGACACCGCACGGGCACGGCGCCTCAGGTGCCGGGCGGCGCCCACGCGACGGCGGCTGACGCGCAGAGGCTCCGAAGGCGGAAGTCACGGAGCGAGCCTAGTCAGCATCGCCTGCCCGGCTCGATCGGACCGTGCCAGGATGGCACCGTGCCAGACCGCCTCATGCTTCTCGACACCGCCTCGCTCTACTTCCGCGCGTTCTACGGGGTGCCGGACACCGTGAAGGCCCCGGACGGGCGCCCGGTGAACGCCGCGCGCGGCCTGCTCGACATGATCGCGAAGCTCGTCACGACGTACGAGCCGACGCACCTCGTCGCGTGCTGGGACGACGACTGGCGTCCGCAGTGGCGGGTCGACCTCATCCCCAGCTACAAGGCGCACCGCGTGGCGGAGGCCACGGCATCGGGCCCGGACATCGAAGAGGTCCCGGACCCGCTCGAGATGCAGGTGCCGGTGATCCGGGACGAGCTCGAAGCGCTCGGCATCCCGATCGTCGGCATCGCCGCGCACGAGGCCGATGATGTCATCGGATCGCTTGCGACCCAGTCCGACATCCCGGTCGACGTCGTCACCGGCGACCGCGACCTGTTCCAGCTCGTCGACGACGCCCTCGGCATCCGCGTGATCTACACCGGACGCGGCATGAGCAACCTCGAAGTCCTCACGGAGGCGACCGTCGTCGCGAAGTACGGCATCCTCCCCTCCCAGTACGCGGACTTCGCGGTGATGCGCGGCGACGCGTCGGACGGACTGCCGGGTGTGCCCGGGGTCGGCGAGAAGACCGCGGCGACACTGCTCGCCACGCACGGCACGCTCGGCGGGATCATCGCCGCCGCGACGGCCGGCGAAGGCATGACCGCCGGCGTGCGCGCCAAGATCCTCGCCGCAGCCGACTATCTCACCGTCGCGCCGACCGTCGTCGAGGTCGTCCGCGATCTGGAACTCGGCGAGATCGCCTCGCGGATCGGCACGCCGGATGCCGCACGCGTCGACGATCTGTCCGCGCGATGGAATCTCGGCTCCGCCGCGGCCCGTGCCGCGGCGGCGCTCACCGCTCGCGCCTGAGCCACGCGCGCAGCCGGTCGAGCTCCCACGTCGTGACGATCCGCTCCGCGGGCACACCGAGCCGCTCCGCCCGCGCCGCTCCCTCGTCGAGCAGTCCGAGCTGACCCGGTGCGTGCGCGTCGGAGTCGATGGCGAACAGGCATCCCGCCTCTTGCGCGAGCGCGATCAGCTCGTCGGGCGGATCCTCGCGCTCGGGACGCGCATTGATCTCGACCGCGACGCCGTGCGCCGCGCAGGCATCGAACACCGCACGCGCGTCGAAGCGAGACGGCGGTCGCGTGCCCCGCGACCCGGCGACGAGCCGGCCCGTGACGTGACCCAGCACGTGGACGTGCCGACTCGATGCGGCCGCGACCAGTCGGCGCGTCATCGGGCCGGCATCCATGCGCAGCTTGGAATGCACCGACGCGACCACGACGTCCAGCCGATCGAGCAGCTCCGGCCGCTGGTCGAGCGTGCCGTCATCGAGGATGTCGACTTCGATCCCGCTGAGCAGCGTGCAGCGTCCGCCCTGCAGTCCGGCGACCACATCGAGCTGCTCGCGCAGCCGCTCCGGCGACAGCCCCCGCGCCACCGTCAGCCGCGGCGAATGGTCGGTCAGCGCGAGGTACTGGTGACCGAGACCCTCCGCGGCGGAGAGCATCGTCTCGATCGGCGTCGTCCCGTCCGACCACTCCGAGTGACTGTGCAGGTCGCCGCGCAGCGCGCCGCGCAGAGAGGAGGATGCCGGCGCGTAGCGTTCCCGCAGCTCGACGAGGTAGCGCGGCGCCTCGCCGGCGAGTGCCTCCTGGATCACCGCGAACGAGGAGTCGCCGATCCCCTTGCGGCGGCGCAAGCCGGCGGCATCCCGCAGCTGCTCGGGCGTGAGGGCGGCGACCACCTCAGCCGCGGCGCGAAACGCCGACGAGCGATAGCGCGACGCGCGCTCACGCTCGAGCAGCGTCGCGATCTCGCGGAGTGCGTCGACGGGGTCCATTGCCGGCAATGCGGAACGGGCCCGTGCAGCGCACGAGCCCGTTCCGCAGGGTCAGGAGGCGACCGTCGACCGTCGCACGATCACGGGGATCGACGCGAGCCGGTGGATCGCCCAGCCGAACAGGATCGACAGGACGCCGATGCCCATCGCGAACGCGGCGACACCGAACGAGACCACCGACGTGAACAGCGACGCCCGCAGGAACGAGGCGTTCATCATGGTGGCGCGCACCGGGTCATCCGAGTCGAGCTGTGCGTAGGTCTTCCCGCCCGACGCCCCGAGGGCGTGGTGCTGGATGATGTCCGCCTGGACGAAGGCGGTGAACGGACCGGCGACAGTCTGGCCCTGGAACGCCATCGCATCATCGGGGACAGTGATGTTCTCGGCACGCAGCTGCGACGAGACCATCACCCACACGACGATGCCGACGACGATCAGCGCGATGCCGCCGAGGATGCCGATGATGCCGACGGCCTTGATCAGGCCCGTCTTCTTCTCGGGCACAGCGACCGCGTCGACGGTGGGGGCCACTTCTTCTGACATGGGGGCGTTCCTCTCTGGGGATGCCGGGGTGTTGGGATCAACGTATCGGTGGGCATTCACAGCGCGGAAGAGGTGGGGCCGGGAAAAAGACTGAGGTCAGGCCACAGCTCGATTCGTGGCGTCGATCCACGCGTCGAGCTTCGCGGCCGCCGCCCCGCTGTCGATGGCCTGCGCCGCACGATCCTTGGCCTCGGCGAGACGCTCGACGATCGGACGCTGCACCTGCGTCGCATCGCGGAACAGCTCGTAGGAAACGATGCCGGCGGCGGTGTTCAGCAGCACGATGTCGCGCACCGGTCCGGTGTCGCCGGACAGCACGCGCCGCACGACCTGCGCGTTGTGCGCGGCGTCGCCGCCGATCAGGTCATCGATGTCGGCGAACGGGATGCCGATATCGCGCGGATCCAGGTCGTGCTCATGGATGTCGCCGCGGCTGATCTCCCAGACGCGGCTGTGCCCGGTCGTCGTGAGTTCGTCCAGCCCGTCATCGCCGCGGAAGACGAGGGCGGTCGCACCTCGCGTGCGGAACACGCCGGTGATCAGCGGCACCCGGTCGAGCTGGGCGACGCCGACGGCGTTGGCCTCGGCCCGGGCCGGGTTGCACAGCGGCCCCAGGAAGTTGAACACCGTCGGCACGCCCAGCTCGGCCCGCGTCGGACCGGCATGCCGGAAGCCGGGGTGGAACGCTGAGGCGAAGGCGAACGTGATGCCCACCTCGTCGAGCACCTCGGCCACGCGTGCCGGGCTGAGCGCCAGGTCGATGCCGAGCGCCCCCAGGACGTCCGAGGAACCGGACGCCGAACTGGCCGCCTTGTTGCCGTGCTTGACGACGGGGACCCCGGATGCCGCGGCCACGACCGCCGACATCGTCGAAATGTTCACGGTGCCGTACCGGTCACCACCGGTGCCGACGATGTCCAGCACCTCGACGGGAACCGGCAGGGGCAGCGCCACCTCGAGGATCGCATCGCGGAACCCGACGACCTCGTCGACGGTCTCCCCCTTCGCGCGCAAACCGATCAGGAACCCGGCGAGCTGGGACGGCGTCGCCTTGCCCTGCATCACCTGCCGCATCGCCCACGTCGACTCCGACACGCTCAGGTCAGTGCGCGACAGAATGTTCGTCAGGATCTCGGGCCACGAAGTGAGCTCAGCCATGACGAATGATCCTATCCCCCGGCTGTCGGCAGATCTTCGGCGCACTCTCGGCAAGCTCGCAGGGCGGTCCAAGCCCCTCCGAAAGTGGAACCCACCTTCAGGGATGCGAAAACCTCTCGCCGAATCCGCCATAATGGGGTGCGTGACGACCAATTCTGCGACCTATTCCCAGGCCTTGCGTTCCGTCAAGCGTCCAGATCCGGTCGCTGTCGGCACCATCGTGTGGCTCGGCAGCGAGGTCATGTTCTTCGCCGGCCTGTTCGCCATCTACTTCACGCTCCGCAACGCCTCGCCCGAGCTGTTCGAGAGCCGCTTCGAGCTGCTGAACATCCCGTTCGCCGCCGTGAACACGCTGATCCTCGTGCTCTCGTCGTTCACCGCCCAGGCGGGCGTGTTCGCCGCCGAGCGCTTCCAGCCCTACCGCAAGGGATCCATCTGGCAGTTCCGCCAGTGGGGCATGGTCGAGTGGTTCTTCCTCAGCTTCGTGATGGGTGCGATCTTCGTGTCCGGTCAGGTCTGGGAGTACGCCACCCTGGTCGCGGAGGGGATGCCGATGAGCGCCGACTCCTACGCGTCCGCGTTCTACCTGACCACCGGATTCCACGCCCTGCACGTGACCGGCGGCCTGATCGCGTTCCTGCTCGTGATCGGGCGCGCGTTCGCCGTCAAGAACTTCGGTCGCAAGGAGATGACCACGTCGATCGTCGTGTCCTACTACTGGCACTTCGTCGACGTCGTGTGGATCGTCCTGTTCGCCGTCATCTATCTGCTTCCCTTCGCGAGCTGAGAGTGGAGTTGATCCCTTCCATGGCATCCAAGAACCCGCGTCGCCAGACCGGCCGTCGCAGCAAGTGGGCCGCGGCCGCTCTCATCGGCATCGGTCTGCTCGTCAGCGGTGGCGTGTACGCGGGCGCATCCGCAGCGATGGCGGCCACCGAGTCCACGGACGTCACCGCCTCGGCCCTGACCGTCGAAGACGGCAAGAAGCTGTTCCAGGCCAACTGCGCGACGTGCCACGGCATGAACCTCGAGGGCACCGCGGACGGCCCGTCCCTCTACGGCGTCGGCGAGCTCGCGGTCGAGTTCCAGGTCTCCACCGGCCGCATGCCGCTGCAGATGCAGGGACCGCAGGCTCCGCAGAAGCCGGTGCAGTTCACCGACGACCAGATCAAGGCCATCGCCGCCTGGGTGCAGTCCACCTCCCCGGGCGAGACCTATCCCGAGGATTGGGTGATCAGCGGTGAGGACGCCGACGTCGCCAACGGCGCCGAGCTGTTCCGCATCAACTGCGCGATGTGCCACAACGTCGCCGCCGCCGGTGGCGCCCTCACCGAGGGCAAGTACGCCCCGGCGCTGACCAGCACCAGCGCGCTGCACATCTACGCCGCGATGGCGACCGGTCCGCAGAACATGCCCGTGTTCAACAACATGACCCTCACGACCGAGGAGAAGCGGGACATCATCGCCGCTCTGCTGTGGATGCAGGACAACGAGTCGGCCGGCGGGTTCAGCCTCGGCTCGCTCGGCCCGGTCTCCGAGGGTCTGTTCATCTGGATCTTCGGCATCGGAACCCTCATCGGCCTCACCGTGTGGATCACGGCGAAGTCCAACTGATCGATCACTGACGCACGCAACGAACGAGGAACGACATGGCACACGAGGAAGACGCGCTCGAGCACGAGAGGGCTTCATGGAAGCCCTCCCCTGGGCTCGCCGTCGCGGTTCCCGATCCGGTGCAGAACCCCGGCCTGCCGCCGCATCGCGAGCGGATGACGGACAAGGATCCGGCCGCGATGAAGCGCGCCGTCCGCACCGTCTACACGCTGTTCTACCTGTCGTTGGCCGGCAGCATCTGGGCGATCGCCGCCTACATGCTGTTCCCCATCGAGAGCGGCCGGATCATCGACATCCGCCACAACAACCTGTTCATCGGTCTGGGCATCGGGCTGGCACTGCTGGCCCTCGGCCTGGGCGCGATCCACTGGTCCAAGGCGATCATGTCGGACAAGGAGTTCGTCGAGCCGCGTCACGCCACGCGCGGTCGCGACACGACGCGTGAAGCGGCCGTGCAGGCCTTCCGCGATGCGAACGAGGAGTCGGGCTTCGGCCGGCGCACCGCCATCCGCGGCTCGTTGATCGCGGCGCTGGTGGCCTCGATCCTCCCCGGGATCACGCTGTTCCGCGGTCTCGCCCCGCACAACAGCGAGGAGAACCCGATCGCCGGTGACCCGGTCGCGCTGCTGAGCCACACCATGTGGAAGGAGGGCGAGCGCCTCGCGCACGACCCCAGCGGCGAGCCCATCCGTGCCGCCGACCTGACCCTCGGCTCCGCCGTGCACGTCATCCCGGAATCGCTCGCCGAGCTCAGCCACCACGACGGCTACCTCGAGGAGAAGGCCAAGGCCATCGTCCTGCTCATGCGTCTGCTGCCCGAGCAGCTGAATGAGACGGAAGAGCGCAAGGACTGGTCCTACAACGGCATCGTCGCGTACTCCAAGGTCTGCACGCACGTCGGCTGCCCCGTCGCGCTGTACGAACAGCAGACGCACCACCTGCTCTGCCCGTGCCACCAGTCGCAGTTCGACGTGGCCAACGGTGCAGCCGTCATCTTCGGCCCGGCGGCCCGCCCGCTGCCGCAGCTGCCGATCACCGTCGACGCCGATGGCTACCTCGTCGCCAAGAGCGACTTCAAGGAGCCTGTCGGCCCGAGCTTCTGGGAGCGTCATTGAGCACCGCGACTGTCACTGAGACGGGCACCGCAAAGCCCACCGAGAAGCCCCTCGGCGGTCGGTTCGTCGCCGGTGCGGCGAACTACATCGACGAGCGCACCAGCATCTCCGGGTTCGTCAAGGAGCTCGGACGCAAGATCTTCCCCGACCACTGGTCGTTCATGCTGGGTGAGATCGCGCTGTGGAGCTTCGTCGTCGTCCTGCTGTCGGGAACGTTCCTGACGTTCTTCTTCCAGGCATCCATGACGGAAACCCACTACGCCGGCGCCTTCCTGCCGATGCGCGGTGTGGAGATGTCCGCCGCCCTCGACTCGACGCTGCGGATCTCGTTCGACATCCGCGGCGGCCTCCTGGTCCGTCAGATCCACCACTGGGCCGCGCTCGTGTTCGTCGCCGGCATCGGCGTGCACATGCTGCGCGTGTTCTTCACGGGCGCGTTCCGCAAGCCACGTGAGCTCAACTGGGTGATCGGCTTCGTCCTGTTCGTCCTCGCGATGGGTGAGGGCTTCACCGGCTACTCGCTCCCCGACGACCTGCTGTCGGGCAACGGCCTCCGCATCATCGACGGCATGATCAAGGGCATCCCGCTGATCGGCACCTGGACCTCGTTCCTGCTGTTCGGCGGCGAGTTCCCCGGCACGCAGATCGTCGGGCGCCTGTACACGCTGCACATCCTGCTGCTGCCGGCCATCCTGGTCGCCCTGCTCGTCGTGCACCTCATGCTCATGATCGTCAACAAGCACACCCAGTTCGCCGGTCCCGGCCGCACGAACAGCAATGTGGTGGGCTACCCGATGATGCCGGTCTACATGTCCAAGATGGGCGGGTTCTTCTTCATCGTCTTCGGCGTGATCGTCCTGATCGCCTCGCTGTTCACGATCAACCCGATCTGGAACTACGGTCCCTACGACCCGTCTCCGGTCTCCGCAGGCACCCAGCCGGACTGGTACATCGGCTTCGCCGACGGCGCGCTGCGCCTGGTGCCGCCGCACCTGGAGTTCGTGCTGTTCGACCGCACCTGGTCGTTCAACATCCTCATCCCGCTGATCGCTCTCGGACTGTTCATCGTGCTCGTCGCGATCTACCCCTTCATCGAGGCGTGGATCACCGGCGACAAGCGCGAGCACCACATCGCCCAGCGTCCGCGCAACGCTCCGACCCGCACCGCCATCGGCGTGGCCGGCGTCATCTTCTACGCGGTGCTGTGGGCCGCGGCATCCTCCGACCTCATCGCGACCCACTTCCATCTCACGATGGAAGGCGTCATCCATGCGCTGCAGGCGCTCCTGTTCCTCGGACCGATCATCGGCTACTTCGTCACGAAGCGCCTGTGCATCGCGCTGCAGAAGAAGGACCGTGAGATCGCCCTGCACGGCTACGAGTCCGGTCGCATCGTGCGCCTCCCCGGCGGCGAGTACATCGAGGTGCACCAGCCTGTCGATGAGTACGAACTCGTCAAGCTCGTCGACTTCGAGACCAGTGCGCCGCTCGTGGTCCGTCCGAACGACAAGGGCCGGATCCCCTGGCACGAGAATCTGCGGGCGTCGATCTCCCGCTGGTTCTTCGAAGACCGGCTGCAGCCGCTCACCCAGGCCGATGTCGACGCCGCGCGTGCACACCAGCACCACACTCTCGACCACATCGCCGAGGAGGAGGCCTCCGAGCTCCAGGGCGCGCACGAGCGCGCCGGCGTTCCGGACGCTCCCCTGCACCCGATCGACGACGGCCACAACACCGAGACGGCGAATCGTCCGTCGAACGTGATCATCCCGGACGACGACGCGAAGAGCTGATCGCCACAACGGCAGGAAAGCGGCGAGGCATGACCGACACGGTCAGCCTCGCCGCTTTCGTCGTGGCGTACCGTCGATGGCATGACCGATGCACTCTCCTACTTCTCCGCCCGCCTCGCGCACGAGACCGACGCCTCCGACGCCTACGTCGCGCAGAAGAACGGCGAGCCCATCGCGATCGTCGATGTGCGCAGTGAGGATGCCTGGAACCAGGGACACATCGTCGGCGCGATCCACATGCCGTACAGCGAGATCGCCACACGAGCCCCGCAGGAGCTCTCCGCCGACGTTCCCGTGGTCGTGTACTGCTGGAGCCCCGGCTGCAATGCCGGGCAGAAGGGCGCCGTGGAGTTCGCCAAGCTCGGCTACTCCGTCCGCGAGATGATCGGCGGCTACGAGTACTGGGTTCGCGAGGGCCAGCCCGTGGAGAACGCTCAGGGTCCGCTCCCCCGCGTCTTCGATCCGCTGGTCATGTACGTGCGCCCGGCGCAGTGACCATCGTCCGGTCCCTGAGTGCCGCGCCGGCGGGTCAGCCCGCGAGCTCTTCCAGGCCCTCCTGGAAGCGCGCGGCGGCGGCACCGGAGAACACCGGGGCGAGGGATGCCGGCGCATCGGCCTCCACGATGTCGCAGACGATGGCGGTGACGTTGTCGCGTGACCCTGCCTCCAACGCCGCGTCCGCGACCAGCAGCGCCGTCTCTGCGGCATCCGCGGACCCGCGCACGATCGCGGCGATCACGTCGTCCGGCAGGTAGTCGCTGACCCCGTCGCTGCACAGCAGCCATCGGTCGCCGACGACGGGCACCCGGTCGCTGACGCGGACCACATCGCCTGCGTCGCCGCGTAGCGAAGCGGTGATGATGTTGCGGCGCGGGTGCATCATCGCGTCCTCAGGGCGCACCACGCCCTGGTCGACGAGCGCCTGCACGAACGAATCGTCACGCGTCTGCCGGATGAAGTGGCCCTCGCGCAGCAGATACGCCCGCGAGTCGCCGGTGTGCGCCAGCAGCAGCCCGTCGGCTGCGGTGAGCCACAGTCCGGTGAAGGTCGTGGCCATGCCCGCCAGCGCCGGGTCGCGGCGTACGTGGGCGCCGAGATCCCAATTGGCCTCTCGAATCCGTCGAGCCAGCGCGTCGGCATCGTCGACAGTGGGGCCGCCCGCGACCAGCCGATGGATCAGTGCCGCCGCGGCGAGGTCGCCGGCCGGTCCCCCGCCGACGCCGTCGGCCACAGCAGCGCCCCAGGGCGCCGTGAAGGCGGCGTCCTGGTTGACCTCACGGTAGCCGCCGACTTCGCTGGCGACACCGGCTCTCAGCCGCAGCGGCATCGATCAGCGGGCGAAGTATCCGCGGTAGTACTCGTACACCCAGCCGACGATCGCGATCACGAAGACGCCGAGGCCGATGGGGAACAGGAACTGGCCGACCGCAAGACCCAGGATGCCCAGTGCCGCGGAGAACGCCAGCACGAGCGGCCACCACGACCACGGGCTGAACTCGCCGAGCTCGGGGTCACCGTCGTCGATATCCGCCGTCAGGACGTCCTCAGGCAGCTCGCCGCCTTGTGCGCGGTGCACCCGGTTGACGTAGAACGCGATCATCGCGGACATGAAGGCGACGAACAGCAGCGCCACCGTGCCGACCCACTCCACCGCGTGGTACCAGTCCAGGCCGGGGTGCTCGATGATGCTCCACACCGTGTACACCACGGCCATGAGGAGGAAGAAACCGGTGAGGATCCACCAGAGGTTGACGTTGGTCTTCACTTACTTGACCTCTCCATCAGCCAGGTCGACGACGGGCGCATCGGGCGCGTCCTTGGCCGGTCCGACACCCACCGGCACCGCGGCCTCGGGGTGGTTCAGGTCGAACGCGGGGCGCTCGCTGCGGATGCGCGGGATCGACGTGAAGTTGTGCCGCGGCGGCGGGCAGCTGGTCGCCCACTCGAGCGAACCGCCATAGCCCCACGGGTCGTTGACCGTCACCTTGGGCGCCGTACGGGCGGTGACCCAGACGTTGAGGAAGAACGGGATCATCGAGGCACCCAGGATGATGGCGCCGATCGTGGAGACCTGGTTCTGCCAGGTCCAGCCGTCGGCCGCCGAGTAGTCGGCGTAGCGACGCACCATGCCGTCCACGCCCAGCCAGTGCTGGATGAGGAACGTCATGTGGAAGCCCACGAACAGCATCCAGAAGTGCACGACACCCAGGCGCTCGTTGAGCATCCGCCCGGTCCACTTCGGCCACCAGAAGTAGAAGCCGGCGAACATGGCGAACACGAC
>Ga0182744_1001190_pt1 | contig 23198 bp, 24 predicted proteins | sample eDN3rd30CKraftMG_FD_128525 | JGI IMG/M metagenome (GOLD analysis project Ga0182744, IMG submission 128525) | Enriched Miracle-Growth compost microbial communities from Emeryville, California, USA - eDNA 3rd pass 30_C Kraft MG (version 2) (version 2) ...
CTCGGCGTTCTCCTTCTGCAGCCGCTTGATCTCCGCCGCCGCATCGGTCGTGAGCCCGGGCTTCACCCCGGCGTCGACCTCGTAGCGACGCTGCCAGAGGCGCAGCGTCTCGGGGCTCATCCCGAGCAGACCGGCCACGTGACGGACCGCGCTCATCATGTTCGGGTGCGACGGCCGCGTCTCCGCGAGCATCCGCAACGCCCGCTCACGCATCTCCGGCGAATACTTCCTGTTCATAGAGTTCCATCCTTGCTTGAAGAACGGAACGAAAGTCAGGCCGATTCACTCAATCCGCACTGAAACATTGGTCCAGTCAGATTCTCCTAGTGAAAATTCCCGCGTTGCAATCTTCGTCACATTGTCTCCGCACGCGGACCACGTCGCGTTCCAGAAACTGATCGAGCATGGGCCCAGCTTCGACATCGCCATCACGTTGAGTGCCGGTGACGGACACATCGATTCGTCTGCGGCAGGTAGCCTCAGCAAGGCGCTGATTTCGAAGGTGCGCGAGGTTGCTTCGACGTTCGGGAGATCGGAGGTCCACTTCGCCTATCACGGCCCATACGGACTCGGCGTATTGCTCGGACGTCACCTAAACACATTGCGCACTGTCGTCTACGAATGGAACGGCGACCCGAGCAGTGAGATGAAGTACGTTCCTGTCATGACTCTCGAACCCGGCGTCGGTGGAGGACCCATTGTCGAGGTGCACCTCAACGACTAGTGACAACATCGCTGGAAGGCTGCTCGTCGGTCCGACGGCAAGCTAGTGCTGGGATCTCACGAACCCGCTCCAGCGTCTTCCTCACCGAGTCCCGGCTGGCTCCGATCGTGCGGGAGATCCCTCGAAGCGATTCGCCCTGTCGGAACAGTCGAACAGCTTCGGCAGCTTCCCATCCGTGGAGCCCGGCCGAGCGCCGCGCCACTCCGTTATCGGTGAGGTGCCGGGAGACGGTGGCGCGGTGCACCTCGTACTTGAGCGCGAGCTTCGCGACCGTCGCTCCGCCGAGGTAGTCGTCGACCAACTGGTCGACCTGAGCGGGTGTCAGAAAGGTTTGAACAGTTGCAATCGTCCCCACCACGGGCCCACGAACGTCGCTGATCGGGGCCTCCGACCCCCTCTGTGAGGTGCGGTAAACACCCCGCTTCCACCGCTTGATCAGGGCATTCTGTCCGGGGGTAAGGTTTGTGAACAGAAGCCTCAGGGACCCCAAGGAAGGCCGAATGCAATCGAGCTTGCTCGTATTGTTGAGGCCAACGTAGGGGTAGTAGGCGCGAAGCGCCGAACACCCAGATAAATAAGCAGGTCAACCGCAGTAAGCGGGTGGCCTGCTTTGCTATCGTAACCACGGACTAGGGAGGCGTGGGCTGGGACTGAGCCGACTCGTCGGGAAGCATAGCGAGAATGCCACTGCACATGCGATGACGCGGCACTACCGCGACCCTTGGATCAGTCGGATTCAAGGAATCCGACGAAGAAGAATCAGCATCAGGTGGGGGAGGTCGATTCAGACGATCTCGACGATCGCTTCGCCTAGGATGCGTCCGTTGACCTGTATCTCAATGCGATGAGGGCCGGGATGGATTTGTCGTATGGAGACGTGAGCGAACCGGTGCTCCCGTGAGAAGTGCACCGGTTTGCCTGCGGGCAGGTCTTTGACGCTCAGTTTGAATACCTTTCCTGCTTTTGTTCCTCGTGCGCCCTGGTAATGGATGACGTAATCGATGGCCGCTCGGGTTGTTGTAGCAGCCCGCAGGGTGAAGGTGAGAGTGACCGCATCTCCGACGGCGATGGTGGATGGGGAGCAAGTGAAGTCGGTGATCTCGATGGGGACATCGGGGTTGAATCCGAGGACCGCGAGAGCCTGCGGATGACCGCGCTTGATGAGTGTGCGCAAGCCATGGCGCACCACGAACTCACCCTGTGTACTGCTTGTTGCCCAGCGCCTCGCAGTGGCAAGCACTAGCTCAGGATGATCCTTGGCAATGTCATTAAGGTGGTTCGCCACCGAACGGCGCACATACAGCGACTCATCATTGCGTAAGGCTTCCAGCAGCTCAAGCGTGGGCGCGGGATCTTCTATGAAGCGCGTAAGGCGTTGTCCCCAGGGCAGCCGAGGCCGGCTGCCCTCCGACACGAGCCGACGCACATGCTCGTCGGGATCATGAACCCAGTCCCGCAAAAAACGCATGGTGGCCTCGTACTGCGCGTCAATGAACGGACGAATAGCGAACTCGGCCGAGTTTCGAGGGGTTAAAGCTGCCAGCAGCGGCAAGCCGATATCGGGGCGATCCAACATCGCTTGAGAAACGTAAGTATTGACCGGCATAGATGCCCATCCATGTAGGCCGCCATTGGCCAGAGCCGCACGGATCACCTGGTCAGCGTCCTCAGGCACCGGCGGCATCGTCTCCACGAGTGCGCCGGCAATCCAACCCACTCGCGCCATCAGCTCACGTTCATCGAGACCTTCGATCGCGATCCGTTCAAACGTTGCCTGATCGAATAACGACGAAACCCCGCCAAGAGCACCACCCAACTCATTGCCAAGACGCATTACGAGTTCTGGTGAGAGCTCATCCTTGAATGCTGCCAACGCACTATCCCTTCCCTGAGACGGCTACTTATTCTGACACGTACTCATCTATTTTCCCTGTGGGTAAAGGGCCCGATTCTTATCGGAGATGATGGCGAGTCAGGGTTCCACCTCAACTGGCACATAGGGCAGGAACCTTTGGTTTTGTGAGGGGTGTTGCGCGGCACGGACGCCGTTGAGAATGACAAACACTTCTGCAGCTTCGTGGATGAGAACTATGCCGGCGAGCCCCAGCATGCCGGACAGTGCGAGTGGGAACAGCGCCACGAGGATCACGAGCGCGAGAATAATATTCGTTCGCATGATGCGTCGCCCGCGCCTTGCATGTGCGAGGGCTAGTGGGATGAGGCGGAGATCGTGACCGGTGAAGGCAATATCGGCGGACTCGATTGCGGCCGCGGAACCCGTCGCACCCATTGCGATTCCGACCGTTGCTGTGGCCAAGGCGGAGCGTCGTTGATTCCGTCGCCCACCATCGCAGTTGGTGAGACTGCAGCAAGTAGATCGATCGCGGCGGCTTTGTCCGCTGGTAGTTGCTCGGCGCGCACATCCATAATGCCCGCTTGCGTTGCCAAAGTGCGTGCAGTGTGGGCGTTATCGCCGGTAAGCATCACAGTGCTGATCCCAGCGGAATGTAGCATGGTGATTGTCCCAGCGGCCTCCGGGCGAAGCTCATCTCGCACACCGATGATGCCAGCGATGTTCCCATCTGCCTCGACGACCACGATTGTCATGCCTGCCTCGGATAGAGAGGCTGCATCAGAGCCAAGCGCCCCGGGATCAATCCAACGAGGGTTGCCGACACGGATGTGACGTCCGTTGACGACCCCAATAATCCCGTGTCCAGCTTCTTCGACGATGTCTGTGGCCGCGAGCGCGACCGGCGCAGCCGCGGCTATGGCGGCCGCAAGAGGATGGCCGCTATGTGCTTCTAGTGCTCCAGCCCATGTCAGAATGTCGAAGTCCCGGTATCCGGGTGCTGTACGAGTTTCTACGACCTTGGGTGCGCCTTGGGTGAGAGTCCCAGTTTTGTCGAATGCGACAGTGCGAATAGTGCCAAATTGTTCGAATGCGGCTCCAGACTTAATGATGACGCCAAGCCTTGATGCGGACCCGATTGCGCTGATAACGGTGACTGGCACAGCAATCGCAAGTGCGCACGGCGATGCCGCAACAAGTACTACGAGTGCCCGCTCGACCCACATCCACGGATTGCCAACGACGAAGCCGAATACGCAGATCAGTGCAGCAGTGATGAGCACGGCCGGGACCAGAGGTTTTGCGATGCGGTCGGCGAGTCGAGCCTGTTCACCCTTGCGGGCATGAGCTTGTGTCACGAGCGTAACGATCTTTGTCAGCGAGTTGTCGCGGCCATCGGCGCTCGCCTCTATTCGCAATGTTCCGGCTCCGTTCACAGATCCCGCCATGACGGGGTCGCCTGGACCGGCTTCGACAGGTATTGACTCACCCGTCACCGCTGCTGTGTCGAGGCTGGAATGTCCCTCGACGATTACGCCATCAGTGGCGATGCGTTCACCCGCACCCACAATAAGGATGTCGAGTTCACGGATATCTGCCACCAAGATCGTCTGCTCGCCGTTGAGTCGTGAGATCCGAGCGGTCTCAGGGATAAGCGAGAGGAGCGAGCGTAAGCCTTCCTTTGCTCGATCCATGGCCCGGTCCTCTAGTGCTTCAGCCAGGGAGAACAGGAAAGCGAGTGCGGCCGCTTCGCCCACATGTCCTAGAAATACTGCACCGATCGCAGCGATCGTCATGAGGAGACTCACTCCGAGACGGCCGCGGACTAGGCGACGGATAGCGCCCGGAACAAAAGTGTATGCACCTACGAGGAGTGCTATAGTTTGCAAGACGAGCGTGTACGCGTGAAAACCAGCCCAATCCAGCGTGTAAGCAACCGCAAGGAGAAGACCAGAAATAACCGAAGGTAAGAGTGCGAAGTCCCTCCACCAAGGCGGACGCGATTCGTGTATGGCACCGGGCTCGGCTGTTCGCTTTATCTGGTTTGGACCGCAACACACATCGCCTTCGTCCATGAATTCTGGGGCTCTCGCTCCGAATTCTTCAGGGATACTGCAGGCGCATTTATCATTCCTGTCCGAAGGTGGAGGCATACTGAGCGTGAGACGTTGCGGGTTCCCGGATTTCGTTACTTCGGTCCGAGTGCGCGGCTTATCGGGACTGCAGCATTCGTCGCTCATTGTGTGCCACCGAGTGCTGCTGTAGGGCCGCAACAACCTGGTACGGCGCACTCTGGGTCTTTGCAACCAGCTTGCTCATCGACTGCGAGCGTTACATCTACCAAAGCTTTGAGCGCCGCCGCTAGATGAACATCGGAGATCTCGTATCTGGTCTGTCGGCCTTCCGGCTCGGCTATTACGATCCCGCATCCTCGTAAGCATGAGAGATGGTTAGAGACGTTTGTACGAGTTAGTTCAAGGTCTCGTGCGAGCTGCGCCGGGTATCCGGGAGCGTCGAGGAGTGCAAGTAGGATACGGGAGCGAGTACCGTCGGCCATTGCCCGGCCCAATCGATTCATCACGTCCACGCGGGATGCAATAGTCAGCATATGGTGACTATACACTGTAGGCTGACCAATGGGAGGAGTGGGAATGAGTTCAAAACACGAGCGCGCCGGCCACGGCCACGGCCACGGCCACAGCCACGACCACAGCCACGACCACAGTCACGGCACCGCGACGACATCTCGGAAGCGGCTGCTGATCGCGTTAACAATCACGGGTTCGGTATTTGTGCTTGAAGTGATTGGTGCTGTCCTGACCGGAAGTCTGGTGCTCCTCGTTGATGCTGCGCACATGCTCACTGACCTTGTGGGGCTCATCGTTGCCGTTACTGCCGCGACGCTGATGCACCGGCCACCTTCGGACCGATACACGTGGGGCCTGCAACGTACCGAGATCCTTGCCGCGCTCGGTCAAGCCGCGCTTCTGCTTGGTGTTGGCCTCTTTGCACTGGTAGAGGGCGTGCAGCGGCTGTTCGTGCCGCCTGAAGTCCCGTCATCCTTGCTACTCATCTTTGGCGTTGTGGGCCTCCTCGCAAATGGTCTTTCAATCCTCGTGCTCATGGGTGGACGAGGCGAGAACCTCAACATGCGGGCCGCATTTCTCGAAGTGGTGAATGACGCGCTCGGTTCTGTTGCCGTCATTGTCAGCGCGGTACTCATCGCAACGCTGGGTTGGGTGCGGTCGGATGCGGTCGCGGGTATCTTGGTGGCTGCGCTTATTGTGCCGCGTACCCTGATCTTGTTGCGGGCCTCTGCAAGCGTACTCTTAGAACGGACTCCACCCGGGCTCGATCTCGCTGAAGTGCGTAAACACATTCTCGCGCGCCCTGGAGTAGTGGCAGTCCACGATTTGCACGCGTCACTCGTAGCCACAGACCTGCCAACGCTGACAGCTCACGTTGTGATTGATGACGAAGTCCTCACCGGAGCGCGACGCGACGAACTCCTACACGATCTGCAGTCCTGCGTAGAGCAGCATTTCCCCGTCCGCATCGAACACTCAACGTTCCAACTCGAACCCAAAAGCCACGGCAACGAGCACGGCACACACGCGTAAAGGGCGGGCATCAGCCCGAAACAGCAGGCTGCGCTGCTGCACTAACCCCACGATCACCCCTAGGTCACCCCGCACGGCCCTAAAGTTCTGGCAACTTCGCGTGAAACTAGTGCCTAGCTATGCTGTGGAGTCGCTTTTGAAGGCTAGTGAGTCAAATGCGCTAGATGGGTTGAGTATCACCGCGCGGCCGTCCTGCGGGGTATTGCTACGGCACACTTGACCGCAACAAGTGTCTCCATGATCAAAATGTGGCTACAACGTGCGGTCCAAACTGAATAACTACCTATTTGCTATGCGCATGAATGACCAGTTGAAAACACTGTTGTAGACGTCGGTGGGGAGCGTGGGGATCAGTGACCATAAGTACTTTGGCCAACAAGCCTGAATCCACTGTGGCAACACCAGCACCAAAAACGAGACCAAAAGCGAGGCGTTTGCGTATTGCCTTAATTGGAGAAGGCACCTATCCCGTAGTCACCGGGGGAGTCAGTACGTGGTACGACCAACTGATCAAGGGATTGGAGGAATACGAGTTTGAGATCGTCACCATCGTGGGTGAGGATCGTGAGCCGCGCTGGGACCTGCCCGCCAATGTAGCAGGTTTGACGCTCCTGCCCATGTGGGACCAACCGCCGCATTCGTCGATTCGCGGTAGACACGCTGAGGAGCAACGTGTCCGCAAAGCCTTGGACGGGCTCTGGTCAGCGGTACTGTGCCCAACACAATCGAATGAGCAAGACATCTTGGCCGTCCGGTCGGCGCTTCAAGACCTGTCACATACCGCGAGCGGCCAACCGCTAGGGGCAACGCTGCAGCGCATCTCAAGCGCACCATCGGTGGCTGATGCGTGGGAGAAAGCCCGCTCCGTGAATCCCGAGCTTCCCATTTTGTCCCTTTCGCAGTCTGCGAGAGTGGCGCACTTTGCTGATCGCATATTGGCCATGCTGGATGCTGACTGCCCACCGGCAGATCTCATCCACCTGACAACAAACGGTCCCTCGGCGCTCATTGGTTTGGCCAGACACTGGCGTGATGGAACCCCGCTTGTGCTGACCGAACATGGCGTTTACCTGCGCGAACGCTATCTCGCAGCAGACACCATGGACCCTGACTACTCGGTGCGCTACGCTCTGTTGACTTTGATGCGCTTGATATGTCAGGTGACGTACCGGGAGGTCCAAGAGCTTGCCCCGGTCAGTCACTTCAACGCGCGCTGGGCTGAGCGGCTGGGCGCTCCAGAGTCACGGACTCGTCCGATCCACAATGGGGTGGATAGTGAAGCCTATTCGGTTATCACCACAGTGCCAGAAGTTCCTACCGTCTCCTTTGTTGGGCGCATCGATCCACTGAAGGATTTGGCCACGCTGATCAACGCATTCACAATGGTCACTCAGGAAATCCCGGAGGCAAAGCTCCGAATATTTGGGCCGATACCCGCGGAAAACGACGACTACTTTCAAGAACTCCAAGATTTAGTGCGCGAGTGCAAACTTGAAGAATGCGTCACCTTTGAAGGACGAGTACCCTCAGCCCGTATTGCGGCTGAAGCCGGTCATGTTGTGGCCCTTTCGTCCATCTCTGAGGGTCTGCCGTTCACCGTCATCGAATCAATGATGTGTGGTCGGGCTACAGTTTCAACCGATGTTGGAGGGGTCAGTGAGGTGACCGGGCGTGACCGGGTGGCCGGGATACTGGTCCCGCCACGGGCTCCGGAGCACCTTGCTAAGGAACTCGTATTTCTCTTAGTGGATCATGCCGCACGGGCTGCTATGGGCGAAGCTGCTCGAGCACGTGCCGCGAGCATGTTCGAGTTATCGAGTTTCTACAACAATGTCCGATCTCTCTATACCCGCTGCTGCGCTTCGCTGGCTCCTACAGGCGCTTCAGGCGCACCCTCCGGCGCGCAACACGCGCCCTCCGGCGCGCAACTCGCGCCCGCCGGCGCGCAACTCGCATGACTTCGAAGGGATAACGCCCGCATATGTCCACTTCTGACCAGTACGATTCGTTCCTGCAATCTCAAAGCACAACGGCGACTGTGCCCGAGAGTCTCGACGTTACAGTTGAGCCTGCAATTGACCTTTTTCATGCTGCTGCGGCCTTGGAAGTGTCTGGCTATGGTGATGCTGTTGCCTCGCAGATGGGTCATCGCGATGTTTTTACTCTGGCCTCGGCGTTGTGGAGTCATCATAGGGTGCCTGAGCAACCGCCGTGGCATGCCGCGATGGCTCCTCGGATGGTTCAGTCGTTTGACCGTGCGCTGCTGATCATCATTGGTGTTCTTATTTCTTTGGCTTGTTTGCCGCAGCATTCCAGTACGTCGGCCATTTTTCTAACTGGCGCGTTTGGCTGGATTAGTGGTCAGGCAACGTCTGCTGGTGCGTGGCAGGCACTTCATAATGGTTCAAGTTTCGCTGCGGCGTCGGTGTTTCGTGCGGCTCCTCTGCTGTTGGGTTTGGCGGTGGTTGCGAGTCATTTCACAGGTATGTTGGCTCCACTTGCGTGGACTGTGTGGGCGTTGTCGGTGTCAGTGTTGTCGATTCCTCGTGTTCGGCTTCGTCACCTGATCATGAGTTTGTGTGCGGCATTGTTTGTTTCGTTAGTTTCGTTTTTGGATCATGAGTGGGGTGTAGGTGCCGGGTTGATTGCCGTTTTTGGCGCGGCAATTTTGGCGGTGGTTACTGCGGTGCGCTCGGGAGCTGGGTTTCGACTGCGGTCAAGCCATGTCTTTAGGGCGCAGCTGTTGGGCGCAGGGCAAGCCGCTTCTCATTTGGGTGTGCTGTGGGTGTTGTTGATGATCAATGGCGCCAATGGTTTTGGCGCTATTGCTATTGCAGGACTTCTTGTCGGCGCGTTGAGTGATCCGTTGCTTGAGGGCACGCAGTCACTGGTTTATGAGCTGGCGATTCGAGCTAATCATTTGCGGAGGGCGCGCTTGCTGGCAGCGTGGATTGGAGTGTGCGGGGTTGTGGTGATTTTGGCTGTTGCCGTGGTTACGGCCGTAGCGATGAGTTCTTTCACCGCAGCTTCCATTGACGATTCCGTTATTGTTTTGTCCACGTGTGTGGTGGCAGCGATGGCCGCGACGACTGGCTTGTTGCAACGGTGGGGGCGGCCTGTTGCTGCACTTCTTTTCTCTGCGCCAGTTGCTGCCGTGGCGTTTTTTGGCCTTTTTGTGGCGTTAGAGTCTTTGGCATTGCAGGCGTTGCCGTTTATCGCTTTGTTGGCTGCTGGCGCGGCTCTGTGTGCGTTTGTGGTTGCGGCGCGCGCTATGTCCCGTCCTGCTGCGTGGTTTGCGTGAGAACTTTTCCGGCGAGGCGTCCGGTAATGGGTGCGCCTTGGTATGTTCATCCGGCTGAGAATCCGGCGGCGTGGGATGACTTGTTGACGGTTTCGCATGAGGGTTTTGCCGTGGTCAATATTCATAATGGCTTTCGCCCGGATGACCCTTATTATGCGCCTTTGCTTGCGCGCTCTGCGGCCACTGCGTTGCTGGGGTATGTGGATGTTGCGTATGGTGATCGCCCGGTTAGTGAGATTTTCGACGAGTCGGCAGCTTGGTTAGATCAACTCGCCATTGTGGGTGTCATGTTTGATCGTGTGCCGCCGGTTGTTTGCCAGCGTTGGTGGGACGTGCAAATTCTCGACGAGGTCCGCGGTATTGGGGCGCAGATGGTTGCGGTCAATCCTGGGGTAGTGCCGCAGCAAGGAGTTGTGGCTGCCGCAGATGTTACGTGTGTTGCGGAATTGGCGTGGCGGGATTTTCGCAGGTGGCAGGGTCCCAACTGGCTGGCAAGCGTTGATCGTCACAAGGTGTGGATGCTTTTGCACGGCGTCCCTGCTGCGCGGCAAGCGGCGGCGCTTGAACTATGCGGTAAGCGTGGCGCGGGGTATGCGTGGGTCACAGCAGGTACCCTTCCTAACCCGTGGAGCACCCTGCCTGATGTTGATCTTTGAATCGCTGATTACGCGGCGTGATTACCTGACTTAATCTCCAGGTGAGAAAATGCCAAACTGAGACCATATCGTCGAGTGGCACGGTACGTGGCGCACAACCACGCATGTGCCGCGACAAAAACTTGGAATAGGACGTAAAAATGGAAAATCCAATGCCGAGCGTTCTGTTCGTGTGCGTACACAATGCCGGACGCTCACAGATGGCTGCCGGGTTTTTGCGGTACCTGGGCGAGGGCCGCATTGAGGTGAGATCCGCAGGTTCCATGCCCGCTGATCGCATCAACCCAGTTGCGGTTGAGGCGATGCGCGAGCACGGAATCGACATCACCGCCGAGCAGCCCAAGGTGCTCACCACGGATACTGTTCAACTCTCGGATGTCATCATCACGATGGGTTGTGGTGATGCCTGCCCGATTTTCCCCGGGAAGCGGTATGAGGACTGGAAACTCGACGACCCTGCCGGGCAGGGGATCGAAGCAGTACGCCCTATCCGCGATGAGATCAGGGCTCGCGTGGAAGCCCTCATCGATTCGCTCGTATCCTGAGGGCAACTTAACTGCGCGCCAGCCGCGCGCCAGCCGCGTCCCAACTGCGTACTAACCGGGTACTAACCGCGTCGATATCGCTGCAGCCACTCTTGGATTTGGTCCCCAGATCAAAGGAAATGCCATGACTCCAACGCTTGCCGTGACCGGCTAAACCGGGCATGTGGGCGGGCTAGTTGCCTGTAACCTTGCGGGCGTGGGAATAGCGCAGCGCTTGCTGGCGCGCACGCCACGCAACGCGCCCGAGCTGGCCGGCGCGCAGGCGGTGCAGTGCGAGTTTGAGGATTCAGAACAGTCCCGCGCGGCGCTCGCAGGAGTCGAGGTGCTGTTTGTTGGCGATGACAACGTGCTGCGTGGCCCCGCCGGTGACGGCCGCGTTGCCGCGGTGACCAGGGGCAGACGTTGCTGCAGTGGCGGCTGAAATCCTGAAAGACCCGCGCGATCATCGCGGCGCAACATACAACCTGACCGGCCCGGAAGCCCTCACCCTAACTGACATCGCGCAAACGATCACGCAGGAAACCGGCCGCCTGGTGACCTTCCACAACGAGTCCGTTGCGGAGGCCTACGAGTCCCGCCGCAGGTGGGAGGCCCCGCAGTGGCAATACGACGCCTGGGTCTCCACTTACACCGCAATCGCTGCGGGCGAGGTCGCCACGGTCACCAGCGATGTCCACGAGTTGATCGGCCGGCCTGCGCAGAGTCTGCGGGAGTACTTGCGCTCGTTGAGCGCGTAGTTTTTCTTTCCGACGATCCTGCCGCCTTCCAGCACTGGCGCTGGGTGTGCGGAAGGCTCGTCGGGAATCAGAGGCCGACCACCTACGCGCGATGTCCACCCAAGCCGATATGTCCACCCACGCGAGACGCCTGAACACCTACGCGAGACGCCCACCCGCCCTATTGAGATTCCCGAAAAGTGTTGTGGTTCCCCGGAAAATCCGGGGAACCACAACACAAAACTTTGATCTCGTTGGGGTGAGACTCTAGTTACTGCGCGCTACTTCTTCTTTGCGGCGGGCTGCTTTCCAACAGTCTTGATTTTGACGCTGAACGTCGTGGTGCCACCAGTCTTACCTCGCTTGACCTGGAAGTAGTCAATTGCAGTGACAAGATCGCCAAGCTTTGCATATCCCCAGTTGCGTGAGTCAAAGTCGGGCGATTGCTTCCTAATGGTTGAACCGACTGCCCCAAGATTTGCCCAGCCGTCGTCGTCGCTGCTTGCGGAGATTCCCGCACGTAGCAAGTTCATGAGGCGTGTATCGCCACGCAGTTGGGTGCTGGTAAATCGCTTCGGTGTGGCCGTGTTCGTGGATGTGGGCGCTGGTGTTTGAGCTGGCTTCTTGACTGGATCTGGTTTTGGTTCTGGTTCGGACGAGTCGTTGACGGTGAGAGCATCAAGGTAAGTGAATGCATCACACGCGTTGACAAAAGGCGAGGGTGTCTTACGTTCGCCGAATCCAAAAACCCGTGCGCCGGACTCTCGCAAGCGTGAAGCAAGGCGGGTGAAATCGCTATCTGATGACACGATTGCGAATGCATCCAAAGAATTTTGATGGAGCAGATCCATTGCGTCAATGATGAGCGCACTGTCCGTTGCGTTCTTACCGGTGGTATACGCAAACTGCTGAATTGGCTGAATGGAATACTCATTGGCGGCCGCCTTCCAACCCTTTAATTGATCAGAAGTCCAATCCCCGTACATCCGTCGGACTGAAGCGGTTCCGTATCGGGCGAGTTCCGCCAGCACATGGCCTATTTGTTCTGAACTGACATTGTCAGAGTCAATGAGTAAGGCAATGCGTGTCGAGTCTTTGGACATGACCCAAAGGGTACATTAATCCGCTTGGTAGCTCTCGTGTTGTTTCGTTTTTATTTTCGACGAGTGGGCTGGGTTCCAGCACCGGCGCTGGGTGTGCGGGAGGTCCGTCGGGAATCAAGGGCCGAACACCTACGCGAGGAACTCACCCACGCGAGACGCCCACCCGCCCTATTGAGATTCCCGAAAAATGTTGTGGTTCCCCCGAAAATCCGGGGAACCACAACACAAAACTTTGATCTCGAGGGGGAGTGGCGAGCGGGGTATGTATGGGCGGTGCAGGCAGAGGTGCACCGTGTCGCCTGCTGGGGAGGTCGTTACTCGAGGAGCATCGAGATGTTTGGCTCGGTCGTGTTGAAGCCAAGCTTGCGGTATAGCGGCTGCCCAGCTGGTGAGGCAACGAGCGTGATGTAGGGCTCGCCCTTGGACCTGGTGCGGATCTCGTTGATGAGCCAGTTCATGACCTGTTCGCCGAGACCCTGGCGCTGGTGATCGGGATGCGTCGCAATGTCCGCAATGTGGTAGTACCAGCCGCCGTCACCGATGACGCGACCCATCGCCACCGGAATGCCATTCTCGTCTTGAATATGACAGAACGCCCAACTACCGCCGATCGCACCCGCGGCCTGATCGGGGTCCTTAAGGGATAGTCCGGCAGATGCGCGCAGGGTGATGTACTGCTCGAGTTGTGGGGCGGTGGGGACAAGGCGGTAACTACTCATGAGCCGATTTTCTCACTGTCCGTCAGCACTCACGTCAACAATGAACGGCTGTGGGCGTAACCCTGGGCCCACACTCGCACTGCCCGGCCCTTGCCCCGCACCCCGCTTCATCCCCTGCTTCACACCCGGCTTCACACCCTGCTCAGCCGTTGCTTTCTGTCCCACATTAATGCTGCACATACATCAAAAATGATGTATGTGCAGCATTTTTCGTAGATATGAGGTGCTGGGGTGAGGTGCGAGGTGGTGGGTGGTGGGGCGACGAGGGGAAGGGCCGTCGTCTACTAGACCAGTCCGCCGTTGGTGCGGATGATCTGGCCGTTGACCCAGTGGCCTTCCTCGGAGACAAGGAACGCGATGACGCGTGCGATGTCTTCTGGCTTGCCCAGACGCTCGAGTGGTGGCACCTTGGCGAGGGTTTCGATCTGCTCGTCGCTCTTGCCGTTGAGGAACAGTTCGGTGGCGGTTGGGCCGGGGGCCACGGCGTTGACGGTGACGTTACGGCCGCGCATTTCCTTGGCCAGAATCATGGTCATACCTTCAACAGCGCTCTTGGATGCCACGTATGCGCCGTAAGTGGGGAATTGGGTGCCTACCACGGAGGTGGAGACGCCAACGAATGAGCCGCCGTTACGCACGCGGCGGGCGGTCTGCTGTGCCACCACGAATGCGCCACGGATGTTGGTGCGGTGGAGTTCGTCGAGGACGTCGAGGTCCTGGTCTGCGATGGTGGATAGGGACATGCGGCCTGCGGAGTTGACTACTACGTCTACGCCGCCGAATTCCTGCTCGGCGCGATCGAACATAGCGGACACGGCAACTTCGTCTGCCACGTCAGCTTGGATGGCGATGGCGCGTCCGCCTGCTGCCTCGATTGCTGCTACGGTCTGCGCTGCGGCGTCCTGCCCGCCTGCGTATCCGACCACGACGTTGAAGCCGTCGCGGCCTAGTTGTTCGGCTACTTCGCGGCCGATGCCGCGGGATGCTCCGGTGACGATTGCTACGCGCTGTTGGTGCTGGCTCATTGTGTGTCCGTTCTGTTGGGGACTTGGTGAAGACGTATGTCTCATCAAGTGTTATCGGTGATCGTATCGTTGATATGAAACAGCATAGCACCGCTAGTATCAGTGATGTCAAGTGGGGTAGGATAGTCGGGTGACACAGATTATCGACGACCCCCGCCAGCAACTGCTCAACGCCGCCATGGAGCAACTCACCTCTTCAGTGGACGGCGAACTCTCCACGCGCGCAATTTGTGCGGCCGTGGGAGTGAGCCAGCCCGTGCTCTACCGCATCTTCCGCGATAAGCAGGGTCTGCTCGATGCACTGGTAGCGGAGGGGTTGGCTCGATACACCGAACGCAAAGCGGGACTAGAAATCACCTCTGACCCCGTGGCAGACCTAACCGCAGGGTGGGATGATCACATCGCTTTTGCTCGAGAAAACCCGGAGCTCTACCGGCTCATGTTTGCCACGCGTCCCGCACCCAATGGCGCCGACTCAGCTGCACGAAAAGGAGTGCTCGAACTCCTCAAGGGATCATTGCGCCGCTGCGCAAGCGCTGGCGCCTTACTTATAGAGGTTGACCAAGCCGCTGCCATTATCTTCTCGGCAAACATCGGCCTGGCACTCAACATCCTTGCCGATCCAGAGACATACGGACCACAAGCGGTATCGGACGCCATGCGCTCGGCGCTCTTCTCCACAATCCTCAACGATGTGCGCTCAGACAAGGCCACTCCCCGGGGTGCACATAACAGTGCCCAGAGCACCCTCACGTCGAGCGCCCTCACCTCGAGCACACTTGCCATGAGTGCGCGCACGCTCGCCGCACAACTCGATACCCAGAACATTCCCGAACTGATCGCAGAGGAACGTGCACTCCTACGAGTGTGGCTGGGACGATTGAGCGCGCACTGACCCAGCCGGATCGTCGAAAATCAACTCACACAAGCAGCCCACACATCAAAGCGCTACCGAACAAAGGTGCAGCAAAACAAAATCGCACCAAACAACCCATCGCACCTGACAGTGAAACCCCAGTTGTTCGGGCTAATATGGCGTTACAAGGCAGATAAACAGGAGGTCACTATGACCGCGGAAAAGCACACCCACGAAGGCGCGCACACGCACACGCACCTTGGCGTGGATGCTTGGCTAGAAACCAAAGATGAGGACGCCTCATCGGAAGGATTCACCTCCGCCGCACGGATCCTCGCAGGTGAGGAACCCATCGACGAAGGCAAACACGCCGAGCGAGACACAGAGCAACAGAACTAAAACAACTGAGGGGGACGCGTGGGACCGGCAAACCAGCACGGGCGACACCCAAGCATCGGTGCGTCGGTATATGACATTGTCAAAGACCTGCACGCCGACGTCGAGTCCCTCACGTTCCCCATCCCGGTTGAAAACGCTGACGAAGCACGCGAACAACGAAGCCTGCTGCTCGCACAACTAGAAGACCACCTGCTGCCACGGCTCGCAGAACTCTCTATGCCCGCCGTGGTAGTCATCGCTGGATCCACAGGCGCAGGCAAATCCACCCTGACCAACTCCATCGTTGGAGAAGAAGTCAGCCCCGCTTCACTGCTGCGCCCAACCACCGTGGAACCCGTACTCGTGGTCAACCCGCAAGACCGCGACCTCATGGAACAATCAACGCTGGCTCAGAGCGTCAAAATCACCGAGCACAACGCAATCCCCCGAGGGATCGCAATACTGGACGCACCAGACCTCGACTCAGTGCGAGACGACAACCGAGCCACTGCACGCCGCCTGCTCGAAAGCGCAGACCTGTGGCTGTTCGTGACAACAGCCCGACGATACGGTGACGCCCTGCCCTGGAAAACCCTCACCAGCGCAACCGCGCGCGGAACATCCGTGGCGATGATCCTCAACCGAGCTCCCAAAGACTCACTCTCAACGGTCCGAATCGACCTGCTGCGCCGCCTTGCCGAACATGGCATGGAAAAAACACCACTCTTTGTCATCGAGGACCTGGGCCCGCACGAGGGACTGCTGCCCGAGAAAATCGTTAAACCAGTACGCACCTGGCTAGCCACACTTTCAGGTGCAGACCAAGCCCGCGCAGTTATCGTGCGGACCCTACGCGGCGCGCTCGAAGCGCTCCCGCCGCGACTCATTGAACTCGCAACAGCCACCGACACTCAGGTTGCTGCCACCGGGCAAATCAACGCGCATGCCAAAGAAACTCTCATGGCGAGCGTCGCACAAATACGCGAATCTATCGTAGAAAATGAACTGCTATCGGGTGCCGGAGAAGCACAGTGGTCACTGCTGGAAACAGCGTCCCGGTACGACAAACTCATCGGCCGCAACGGATATGCCAAAGCCTCATCCACCCTACGCAAACGGCGGAGCGAAGCGGCCGAACGAGCGCTCGCAGGGTTTAGACAATCTGCCCAAGCGGTGGGCGCCGACTCAATTGAAGCAGCCCGCAATGAACTGACCCGGGCGCTGAAAAACGTGCCGGGCGGCCAATTCGTTGATGTCTCCGAATTCCCTGTACGTACCCTTGACGTCTCGGCAACGGTTGCCACTTGGCAGCGGGAACATTCCAACCTTGTTGAAACGTTCCTCAAAGACCACACCAGCAGACAGGTAGCGGCCGCGACTCGCGCACTCGATACCGCAAGCATCCAGGCCATAACCATGGCTGCCGCCTTGGGTATCGCTCCCGCACAAGAACTCGCGCGCCGACTACTTGGAAACGAGGTTCAACCGGTGATAGAAGCGTCAACGGCAGCGCTCGCCGACGCCTACGATCAGTTGATCTTGGGGGAGTACCAGCACGTGTGCACATCGCTCGACGCGCTGGGACTAACGGACGGAGCATCCGCGCGCATTAGAGTACGCGTGGCTGAACTGAGAAAACTGCGCTAATCCGCGACACACGGAGGGGTCTCATGGGAACCGATAACGAGGCACTGTATCGCGCACAGGTGGCAGACCTGCGCAAAGCGCTTGAAATAGGTAAGGCATACCTGCCAGTCGAGTTGCTCAAGCAGGGCTACGAATCACTGGGCGCAATAGAAAAGCGACTCAACTTGGGTGTTGGGCACACTATTGTGGCGCTGGCTGGGGGAACCGGATCAGGCAAGTCATCCACGTTTAATGCCATTTCCGGACTGGAATTCGCGGACGTGGGAGTACGCAGGCCCACCACAGCCCGACTTGCCGCCTGCACATGGAGCTCAGATGCCACCGAACTTCTTGACTGGCTGGAAGTTGACTCTGATCGTCGGATCTCGCGCGACACCGCCCTCGATGGTGAAGACCAAGCCGCGCTCAACGGCATGATCTTGTTGGATCTTCCTGACCACGACTCGGTGGCTGAGCAGCATCGCAGGATCGTGGACAAGGTTCTACCACTCGTTGACGTTCTCATCTGGATCGTGGACCCACAAAAGTACGCCGACGAGGCCCTCCATGCGGGCTATCTGCGCTCGCTTGTGGGCTCGGAAGCCTCCATGATTGTGGCCCTCAACCAGATAGACACAATTCCTTCTGGCGGCCAGTCCGCGATCTCCACCGACCTGAAACGTCTACTGGGCCTAGACGGCCTTGACGCCGTGGAAGTTCGGGAAATCTCAGCCAAACAAGGCACCGGAATTGCAGCGCTACGTGAAGACCTACGCAAGGCCGTGGCTAGGCGTACCATGGCATCGCGACGGCTAGAAGACGAACTGACCAAGCTTGCGCGCACCATCTCCCGGCACGTGCCAGCCTCAGTTGAAACCAAACTTGATGGGTCCCTGCGCGCAGAAACGGATCGCTACCTGGTGGCGGCGGGAGTTCCCGCAATTGCCGACGAAATCTCCGAGCACACAGCCCAAGGTGGCGTTGCGGGCGAACCGCCTGCCGTCAAAGCACCCTCGCTTACTGCACTGGCCGGATTGCGTGGACGTTGGATCGAACGAATCACGATCAACATGCGTGAGCCGTTTGCCAAGGCTGTGGCGGCAGCGACCGGAAGCGCGCAGGACCTGCACGATGAACTCTCGAAGGCGGCAACCGAGATCCCAATACCGTGGGGTAGACCAAATGGAATCTCACGTACCCCGATTATTGTGAGTGCGATTGCAAGCGCACTGTGTGTAGCGTTGGGCCTCCTCGCACTGACCGGCGTGATTTTCACGGTAATTTTGGGCGTGGTGCTTGTGGCCGTTGGGATAGTGCTTGGTGGTATGACCATGGGTCTGGATAGGTCCTACCGTGCGCGCTTACGGCGTGCCGGACGCGCTAGAGCCGAGGAGTTCAGGGAGTCCGCTGCCGATGCCTTTGGCAAAGCACTGACCACCGCACTGTTCCAACCAATCCAGGGTGTCCTTGATGAACATGACAGGATTTCCGCGCTCGCGTTTGGGGTGCAAAATCCTCCCGGGCGCGCATATGAAAAATCCGACTCAGATGAGCAGGAATTCGCTGAATCTCGCGGCTAGTCCGGTTTCCACAATTCTTGAAGAACTGAACTAGAGCGGCAAAATCCCCAGCCTGTGCACCTTGTTCAACACGATGAGGCGGGGGGTGGTGTTCCTTGGTAGTGCGTGTGCACAACGCACGCGCTCTCAACCACAGACCAAGGAGCACCATGTCATACGACGCAAACGTCACCGTTATGGGCCGCATCGGCTCGGAACCACGATTCTTCATGGCCGATGGAGACGCACCTGACTTTGTCACCTTCCGGATGGCAACAACTCGCAGCTACTTCAACCGCAGCACAAACGCCTGGGTGGATGGCGCAACTACGTGGTTCACCGTTAAAGCGTGGCGCACGCTCGCCACCAACATTCGGACCAGCCTGAAAAAGGGAGACGCTGTGATCGTGCACGGCCAACTCGACACCCAGCGGTGGACAACCTCCGAGGGTATCGAACGTGAATCACTCGTCATCGAAGCCCAAGCCGTTGGACCGAACCTGCTGCGTGGCGTGGCGTCCTTCCGTTCCAGTAACTCGGCAGCAAGCCCCGCAAGTGCTTCGGGAAGCCAACCGGCAAGGGTGGCGTGGCCAGACGCAGCGCCAGAAGCACCAGCAACCTCGAACTCATCACGCACAGACTTTGACGATGCAGTTGCAAGTCTGCGTTCGGTGGGGGACGGCCACTACCTCAGCCCAGGAGACCAAGTGGATTCGGACCTGAATACCGCTGAGAACGACAACGTTGGTGTTGTTGCAACAGGAACATTTGACGACGAGTCGCTCACAATTACGGCTGAGGATGAGCGGGAAGACGCGCTGACCGCGTAATCTGGTGTGTTGAGTAACATTAGTTGGAATCTCGCCGTGCGGGTGGCGGCTCGTGAGCGCCTTCGGTGGACACATCGGGGCTGCAATGCGGGCAACGAACACCACCCGCCGGCGAGAACACAACCATTGTCCTGCGAGCACATCAGCTCGAACACCTTTCACACCAGAGGCGGACGAATAGCCAGTGGCTGAGTTCATTTACAGCATGTACAAGGCGCGGAAGGCGCACGGCGACAAGGTCATCCTTGACGATGTCACCTTGAACTTCCTTCCCGGCGCAAAGATTGGCGTTGTTGGACCCAACGGCGCCGGTAAGTCAACCATCCTCAAGATCATGGCGGGCCTAGACCAGCCTTCCAACGGTGAAGCTCGGCTCTCGCCTGGTTACACAGTGGGAATTCTGCTCCAAGAGCCACCATTGAACGAGGAAAAGACCGTTCTTGGCAACATTGAAGAATCAGTTGCCGAGATCAAGGGCAAGTTGGATCGCTTCAACGAGATCTCCGCACTCATGGCGGATCCGGATGCTGACTTTGACAAACTGCTCGCGGAAATGGGCGAGTTGCAAGAAGCCCTAGACCACGCAAACGCGTGGGACCTGGACAGCCAACTCGAGCAAGCCATGGACGCATTGCGCTGCCCACCCGCAGATGCTGACGTCACGGTTCTCTCCGGTGGTGAACGCCGCCGCGTTGCGCTGTGCAAGCTCCTGCTGGAAAAGCCGGACCTGCTGCTCCTTGACGAGCCCACTAACCACCTTGACGCGGAATCCGTGCTGTGGCTTGAGCAGCACCTTGCCACGTACCCAGGCGCAATCCTGGCCGTTACCCACGACCGTTACTTCCTAGACCACGTAGCCGAATGGATCTGTGAAGTAGACCGCGGACGCCTTTACCCATACGAGGGCAACTACTCCACGTACCTAGAAAAGAAGCGTGAGCGCCTTGAGGTTCAGGGTAAGAAGGACGCAAAGCTTGCCAAGCGCCTGACCGAGGAACTCGACTGGGTGCGCCAGAATGCCAAGGGCCGCCAAACTAAGTCCAAGGCTCGTTTGGCTCGCTATGAAGAGATGGCTGCCGAGGCGGAGCGCACTCGTAAGCTTGACTTTGAAGAGATCCAAATTCCACCAGGACCACGTCTCGGTAACGTGGTTATTGAGGCAAACAACCTCAAGAAGGGATTTGGCGAGCGTGTCCTGATCGACGGACTGTCATTCTCCCTGCCCCGCAACGGCATTGTGGGTGTTATCGGTCCAAACGGCGTGGGTAAAACCACCCTGTTCAAGACCATCGTGGGCCTTGAACCACTCGACAGTGGCGACCTCAAGGTTGGCGAAACCGTCAAGATCTCCTACGTTGACCAATCCCGTGGCGGCATCGATCCAAACAAGACTCTCTTCGAGGTTGTTTCGGATGGCTTGGACTACATCAAGGTGGGCCAGGTTGAAATGCCTTCACGCGCTTATGTGGCAGCGTTCGGATTTAAGGGCCCAGACCAGCAGAAGCCTGCTGGCGTGCTTTCCGGTGGTGAGCGTAACCGCCTTAACCTCGCATTGACGCTGAAGCAGGGTGGAAACCTCCTGCTCCTTGACGAGCCAACTAACGACCTCGACGTGGAGACCCTTGGATCGCTGGAAAACGCGCTCCTCGAGTTCCCAGGTTGCGCCGTTGTGGTCTCGCACGACCGCTGGTTCCTCGACCGAGTAGCCACGCACATTCTCGCCTATGAAGGCACCGAAGAAAACCCATCGAACTGGTACTGGTTTGAGGGCAACTTTGAGTCCTACGAGGCCAACAAGGTGGAGCGTTTGGGCGCCGATGCGGCTCGTCCGCACCGCGTGACCCACCGCAAGCTGACGCGCGACTAACACGGTACGCACAGCGACTAACGCAACGCGCATCTAGCCTCAGATGCTGGCTGCCAGCACTGTACCAAGCTGAGAGGGCCGGGACTGATCGTTTTAGATCAGTCCTGGCCCTTTCGTCGTAAATAAACAGCGGCAAATCAATATAACCACGGTGGCACACGTGCCACAGACGGGCTGTGGCTTGCTAGCGTTAAGGTATGCGAATTGATATTCCCGTGTACCTACGCTGGTCAGACATGGACGCCTACGGTCACGTCAACAATGTGGACATGATGCGCCTGCTAGAAATCGCCCGAATTGAGGCGTTCTGGACCTCAGAAACCTCGACCCACCACACTGGAATCCTCGACGCCTCACCAGGCGCGGCAACAGCCACCTTTGTGGCGCGCCAAGAGATTGAATACGTGACCCCGCTGGCCTACCGCCGCGACCCCGTAATTGTGGAATTGTGGATAGGCCACATCGGCGGCGCATCCATAGACGTGAGCTACGTAATCAAAGACGCAAACGAAACCGGCGGCCACACCATCTACGCCAAAGCCGCAACAACGCTGGTTATGGTGGACACTGCCACAGGTAAACCACGGCGCATCTCACCCGCAGAGCGCGAGGCGTGGGAACCATATGTGGAAGAACCTGTCACCTTCCGGCACCGGCGTTAAAACGCTCAATCGCTCGTTGCCAAAACGCCAAAGCGCTACAGCGCTACACTGCGATTCGCCGCCATGCCACAACCCGCCAGCCGCATCACGGCAGTCGAATCATGCCCTCTTGAGCGGTTGTAGCCACCAGAGTGTCGCCTTGGAACACCCGGGCGGTGCCCAAGCCGCGCCCACCCTGAGCCGACGGCGTGTCTTGAACAAACAGGAACCAGTCGTCCACATAGACGTCGCGGTGCCACCAGATTGCGTGGTCTAGGCTGGCCACCGAGAGCTTGGGGGAGATCCAGCTCGCACCAATTCCGCGCAGTACGGGCTCGAGCATGATCTGATCGCACGCGTATGTCAGCAGTGCGCGATGTGTGAGTTGATCTCCCTTGACCTTGCCGCGTGCCCGCATCCACACTGCCTGATGTGTACCGCGAGCTGAATCGGCTGCCAGGTAGATGGACGGGTTCACGTGCCGGATCTCGAAGGCGCTCTGCCTGGTCCAAAATGCTGCAACCGGGTGGTCAATTGCGCCGAGGGTTTCGTCGGTGGACGGGAGGTTCTCGGGCGCTTCAACTTCGGGCATGGCCGCTTGAAGTTCATGTCCGTCTTGGACCTCTTGGAAGGACAGAATCCCGGAGAGGATCGCGTGGCCAGACTGGTATGCCTGTGCGCGCCGCGCGCTAAACGATCCACCATCACGCAACCTATCTACGGCAAAGTCAATGGGCTGGTGGATGTCGCCTGCCCGCAGGAAGTAGCCGTGCAGGGAGTGTGGGTTACGTGCCGGATCAACGGTGCGACCCACCGCCATAATTGCCTGTGCAAGCACTTGGCCGCCGTACACGCGCCCGTTGGGTTGGTGCATGGACTCGCCCGAATACACGTCCTCACCGGTGACGTCCCCGTGGTATTCGAGGTTCAGTACGCGCAGCAGGTGGGCTAGTGGATCTTTTTCAATGAGTCGCACATCCGGCGTGTAGGTGTGCGATTCGTTGTGCTCGTGTGGTTCGGTCATGGTGATCCTCGTTCCCTAAAGTTTTGCGTTCTGGGCTAGTCGTCAAATGAGTTAACTAGCGAGTATGCGGCGCGTTCGAGGTAGTCCCACAGCATGGAGGAGTACATGGGAGCGAGGTTCAGTGCGTCCACGCCGGCGCGCATGTGGCGCAGCCAG
>Ga0182744_1001193_pt1 | contig 23126 bp, 20 predicted proteins | sample eDN3rd30CKraftMG_FD_128525 | JGI IMG/M metagenome (GOLD analysis project Ga0182744, IMG submission 128525) | Enriched Miracle-Growth compost microbial communities from Emeryville, California, USA - eDNA 3rd pass 30_C Kraft MG (version 2) (version 2) ...
GAAGAGTTTTACAGAGGTGCAGGATCGAAAATCGTAGTTGGCAGCAGACTAGGAGTATAAAATGACCAATAAGAAAAAGAATGTGCGGGAAGCCGCAGTGGATTTACTTGAAGCAATTGAAAAGAATCAATCTTATAGTAACTTACTGCTTAATAGTACAATCGAAAAAAACAATATTTCATCGATTGATACTGGGCTATTAACGGAGTTAACCTATGGAACCTTACAGAGAAAAATGGCACTAGATTACTACTTAAAGCCCTTTATTAAAAATAGTAAAAAGTTAGAAAAATGGGTGCTTCAGTTATTACGAATGACCCTCTATCAAATGGTATATCTAGATAAAATCCCGGATCGGGCAGCTATTTTTGAAGCAGTAGAAATTGCAAAGAAGCGCGGCCACAAGGGGATTTCAGGGATGGTAAATGGTGTATTGCGGAGTATCCAGCGTCAGGGACTTCCTTCACTTGAGGGAGTAAGTGATCCCATTGAAAGACTATCAATTGAAACCAGCCATCCTGAATGGCTTGTAAAGAGGTGGGTCAGCCAGTTTGGCTTTGAACGAACGAAGGAAATGTGTGAGGTCAATCTAACGGCACCTCTGCAAACGGCGAGAGTCAACCTTACTAAAACGACCATACGTGAATGTATTGAGGATCTTGATGAAGAAGGCTTTCTAATCGAAAAAAGCCCAATTATTCCTGAAGCTATCCGGTCAATGAAAGGAAACTTAGCTTTCTCCAGGGCGTTTAAAAAAGGTATGATTACCATACAAGACGAAAGTTCAATGCTGGCAGCCTATGCATTAGGACCCCGTGAAAATGAATTGATCCTGGATGCCTGTGCCGCTCCTGGTGGTAAAACTACTCATATTGCTGAAACAATGAAACTAACAGGCGGAGTCATCTCGCTGGATTTACACGAACATAAAGTGAAATTAATTAATGAAAATGCAAAACGTTTAGGTTTGGGTAATATAAGGACAATTGCAATGGATTCAAGAAATGCAGGAGAACAGTTTGATAAGGAATACTTTGACAGAATCCTTCTCGATGCCCCATGTTCTGGATTGGGCGTAATGAGAAGAAAACCTGATATGAAATATACAAAGAAAGAACAAGATGTTTATCAATTAAGTACAATTCAGCAGAATTTATTAAACTCTGTATCACCATTAGTCAAAAAAGGTGGAATTCTTGTCTACAGTACGTGTACAGTAGATAAAGAGGAAAATGAAAATACTGTCAGCCAGTTTTTACAGGAGCATCCAGAGTTTGAAATGGATGAAACATTAAAAGATAGAATGCCTGAGGCGATTCAACCGCTGGTAACAGATGGATACTTACAAATTTTCCCTCAGGACTTTGGGTCTGACGGATTCTTTATCGCAAGCTTAAGAAAGAAGGTGTAACAGTTGGAACAATTAAATACAACTGAGAACAATACAACATTGGAAATGAAAAAAACTTCTATTTATTCACTGCAGCTTCATGAATTAAAGGATTGGCTTACGAATAATGGTGAGAAGCCTTTCCGAGCAGACCAAATTTATGACTGGCTGTACAAAAAAAGAGTATCTACTTTCGAAGATATGAATAATTTATCAAAAGGTTTACGCGACAAACTTGCGGAGAATTTTACCATCACCACATTAAAAACCGTCATCAAACAATCTTCTTCTGATGGTACCATTAAATTTCTCTTTGAACTGCATGATGGGTACTCCATTGAGACTGTTTTAATGCGTCATGATTATGGTAATTCAGTATGTGTAACCACACAGGTTGGCTGCCGGATTGGGTGTACCTTCTGTGCTTCAACACTTGGAGGGCTTAAGCGTCACCTAGAAGCAGGAGAAATTGTTGCTCAAGTTGTTACAGTGCAGCAGGCTCTTGATGAAACCGATGAGCGTGTAAGCTCGGTTGTTATTATGGGAATAGGAGAACCTTTTGACAATTATGATAATATGATGTCGTTTCTAAAAATCATTAATCATGATAAAGGCTTGATGATCGGTGCACGTCATATAACCGTATCCACTAGTGGTATTGTTCCGAAAATTTATCAATTTGCAGATGAAAATATGCAAATTAATTTTGCGATATCACTTCATGCACCTAATACTGAATTAAGGTCTCGTTTAATGCCAATCAACAGAGCATATAAACTTGATGAATTAATGAAATCTGTAAGGTATTATATCGATAAGACGGGGCGCAGGATAAGCTTTGAATATGGACTTTTTGGCGGTGTTAATGATTCTGTTGAACACGCGGAAGAATTGGCAGATTTGTTAAAAGGGTTAAAATGCCATGTTAATCTAATCCCTGTTAACTATGTTCCAGAGAGGGACTATGTACGGACTCCGAAGGATAAAATTTTTGCTTTTGAAAAGACGCTTAAAAATCGTGGTATTAATGTGACGATTCGCAGGGAACAGGGTCACGATATTGACGCAGCATGTGGACAACTTCGTGCAAAGGAGCGGAAAGAAGAGACGAGGTGAAAGGGTTGAAAGCTGTTTTTATGACTGACCAAGGCAAAGTCAGGCAGCATAATGAAGATGCTGGAGGAATATTTGTTAATAAGGACGGTCACCGCTTAGCCATTGTTGCAGATGGTATGGGCGGTCACCGTGCTGGTGACGTTGCCAGCGAAATGACCATATCACAGTTAAAAAACGACTGGGAGGCTTCAGAAGGGTTAGTAACTGCTGGTGATGCAGAAAGTTGGCTTAAAGAACAAATTACAAAAGTAAATAGTAAGATTTTTAATCACGCAATGAACAACCTAGAATGTGATGGAATGGGTACTACCATTGTTGCGGCAATAAGTAACGACCGATTTGTAACGATTGCACACATAGGTGACAGCAGATGTTATTTACTTAATGAGAGTGGGTTTAAACAGGTTACAGAAGACCATTCTTTAGTAAATGAACTCGTGAGGACTGGACAAATATCAAGAGAAGATGCCGAATATCACCCTCGTAAAAATGTACTTTTACGAGCGCTCGGTACCGAAAAAACAGTTGAAATGGATATTAAAACGATTATATTCGAGGAAGGGGATATCCTCTTATTATGTTCTGACGGCCTTTCAAATAAAGTGAATGAAAATGAAATGACCGCTATTCTTACGAATGAAGAACCCTTGGAGCAAAAGGCAGTCAGACTTGTCTCGCTTGCAAATGAGTATGGTGGAGAGGATAACATAACACTTGCGATTGTAGAGTTCTTTGATACCAGCGAGGGTGATGAATAATGTTGATTGGGAAACGTTTAAGCGGTCGCTATAAAGTACTAGATATGATTGGCGGGGGTGGTATGGCCAATGTATATTTAGCTCACGATATGATTCTAGACCGTGATGTAGCCGTCAAGATGCTTCGCCTTGATTTTGCTAATGATGAGGAATTTATTCGCAGGTTTCATAGAGAGGCTCAGTCTGCGACAAGTTTAGCGCATCCTAATATTGTAAATATCTTTGATGTTGGTGAAGAAAATGACCTTTATTATATTGTTATGGAATATGTTGAGGGTCAAACATTAAAACAATACATACAGCTAAATTCACCTTTACAGGTCGAAGAAGCACTTGAAATAATGAAACAGCTTACTTCCGCTATTTCTCATGCACACCAAAATCATATTGTTCACAGGGATATTAAGCCGCAAAATATTCTCGTTGATCGTTTTGGAAATGTAAAGATAACTGATTTTGGAATTGCCATGGCCTTAAGTGCCACAAGCATTACCCAAACAAATTCGGTTCTTGGCTCGGTTCACTATTTGTCGCCAGAACAAGCTCGTGGAGGCATGGCGAATAAAAAATCAGATATTTATTCCCTAGGAATTGTTATGTTTGAATTATTGACTGGAAGACTCCCTTTTTCCGGTGAATCAGCTGTTTCTATTGCATTAAAGCATTTACAATCGGAAACCCCCTCTGTTAGACGGTGGAATCCAAACATTCCTCAGAGTGTTGAAAATATTGTGTTAAAGTCGACGGCAAAGGATTCTTTTCATCGATATAATTCTGTAGAAGAAATGGAAGAGGACTTAAGGACTGCACTTGATGCAGAGAGAATTAACGAAACGAAATTTGTTATACCCATTGATGACGAAGCAACAAAGGCAATCCCAGTCATTACGAATGATCGTCGTCCTCTGCAGAATCTAGATGAAACGATGGTACATCCTCAGGAAAAAAACAAAGATAATGGTGCCGATTCAAAAGGAAAAGTACAGAAAAAACGTAAAAAGTGGCCGGCTATCTTAATTACAACTTTCTTGGTGTTATCATTATTAGGGTTATTTACTTTTCTAGTACTGCCAGGTTTAATCTCACCTAAAGATGTTACCATTCCTGATGTTAGCGGCATGGAGGCAGATGAGGCAATTGCAAAGATAGAATCTGCAGGATTGCAGGTTGATGAAGAAATAGAGAGTACCCATGAAGAAATTGAAGAAGGCAAAGTAATAAAAACAAATCCCGAAGAAGGAAGTACAGTAAAGGAAGAAACTGGGGTAACTCTTTATATTAGTATTGGAAAAGAAAAGTTTGAATTATCGGATTACACCGGTCGTAAATACGGTGATGTGCTGCGTTTATTAGAAAACCAAAACTTTAAAGATATTAAAATTACAGAGGTATTCGACGAGAGCGATCCTGGAACAATCCTAAGTCAAAATCCTGAAAATGGCGAGGAAGTAGTCCCTGAAGATACCATCTTAGAATTTGAGGTTAGTAAGGGACAGGAAAAAATAATCTTAAAAGACCTAACGCAATCTAATACAAAGGGTGCCCAGGATTATGTTGAGTCTGTCGGGCTAACACTTGATGCCTCTGAGGAGAAGTACGATGATACCATACCTGCAGGAAATATTATATCTCAAACACCTGCTCCAGGAACAGAGATGAAAAAAGGTGACAGGGTTTCTGTTGTTATTTCAAAGGGTAAAGAAGAGAAACCGCCTAAACCTGTTTCAATTGATATTACCATTGATTATACAGGAACAGAACCAGAACAAGAGCAAAAGGTTATCATTTACATTGAAGATGTTAATCGCAACATGACTACTCCAGCAGATACCTTTACGATTTCAGCAACAACCAAAACAAGGATTGAGCTTCTAGTTCCATTTGAAGGTGGAGCAGGATATAAAGTGATAAGAGATAACACGGTAGTTGCCGATGAGTCTGTGGAGTATCCAAAGTAATGCTAAGAAATTGCAAGGAGTGTGGCTATGCCTGAAGGGAAAATTGTAAAAGCATTAAGTGGTTTTTATTATGTACTTCATGATGGGGAAATGATTCAATGCCGGGGCAGAGGAGTTTTTCGGAAAAATAAGATTACCCCGCTTGTCGGAGATGAGGTAGTCTTTCAAGCCGAAAATGACCGTGAAGGTTATATTATGGAGGTTAAGGAAAGGAAGAATGAACTTGTTCGTCCGCCTATCGCGAACGTCGACCAAGCCATTCTTGTTTTTTCTGCTGTGGAACCAGAGTTTAGTACCGTCCTTCTAGACCGGTTTCTTGTTCTAGTTGAATATAATCGGATTCAACCACTTATATGTGTTACCAAAATGGACTTAACCAATGAGCAGGAAAAAAAGGCTATAATGGAATATGCTGATCAATACAGAAGTATTGGGTATGAAGTTTTACTTACCTCATCCGAAACAGAAGTAGGGATAGAAGCATTAAATCCACATGTTGAGGATAAGATATCCGTCTTTGCCGGCCAATCAGGTGTGGGAAAGTCTTCTCTTTTAAATGTATTGCGGCCAGATCTTGAACTTAAAACCAATGATATTTCCTCCCATCTAGGCAGAGGGAAGCATACCACTCGACATGTTGAACTAATTAGTATTGGGAATGGCTTAATCGCAGATACACCAGGATTTAGTTCATTAGAATTCACTACTATTGAGGCAGAAGAATTAACGCATTGCTTTCCGGAAATGGCGCGTGAAAGTGAAAATTGTAAGTTTCGAGCCTGTTTACATATTAGTGAGCCTAAATGTGCCGTGAAGGCGGCAGTTGAAGCACAGAAAATAACTCAATATCGCTATCAACATTATGTTGATTTTCTCCAAGAAATAAAAGACAGAAAGCCGAGGTATTAATAATGGTGAAGATTGCACCTTCCATCCTATCTGCAGATTTCGCAAGACTAGGCGAAGAAATAACTGCAGTTGAAAAGGCTGGGGCTGATTATATTCATATTGATGTAATGGATGGTCATTTTGTTCCAAATATCACAATTGGACCATTAATTGTGGAGGCGATTCGTCCTATAACGAAGCTTCCCTTGGATGTCCATCTTATGATTGAAAACCCAGACCAATATATAGAAGCATTTGCTAAAGCTGGGGCAGATTATATTACAGTACATGTTGAAGCGTGCCGGCACCTTCATAGAACGATTCATCATATAAAATCTTTTGGTATAAAGGCAGGGGTGGTGTTAAATCCAGCTACTCCTGTTGAAAGCATTCAGCATATACTTGCGGATATTGATATGGTTTTGTTAATGTCTGTAAATCCCGGATTCGGCGGTCAAACGTTTATTCCAGAAGTTCTTCCTAAAATAAGGAAAGTAAAAGAAATGGCTGACCTAAAAGGTAAAGAAATTGAGATAGAAATTGATGGCGGTGTTAATTCGGAAACTGCAAAGCTGTGTATTGAGGCAGGGGCAAATGTCCTTGTTGCTGGATCTGCCATTTATAATCAAGAAGACTATGAGGCAGCAATATCGTTAATAAGAGGTTAAATAATTAAAAAGCCGGCTATTCGCTGGCTTTTTGTGTAGCAAAAAGGGGGATACTTGGTGCGTATAAATATCTTAGCTGGAGGTCCTGTGGAACTTCTTCCTAATTTGAATGAATATAAACAAGTAAACGAGGTATGGGTTGGTGTCGATAAAGGGGTATTTACACTAATAAATATGAATATTACTCCACAAATCGCTTTCGGAGACTTCGATTCCGTATCTAAACAGGAATTTATGGTCATTGAAGAGAATGTGGAAAATATGAAGATTTATAAACCAGAAAAAAATGAAACCGATATGGAGCTTGCTTTAAACTGGGCAATAGAACAAAGGCCAGACTTAATCAGAGTCTTTGGGGCAAGTGGCGGACGGCTGGATCATTTCTTAGCGAATATCCAATTGTTAATCAAACCATTAATGGAAGAAAAAAATGTAAAAATTTTTCTTATAGATAAGCAAAATATCATATCATTAAAAGGTCCCGGCAGTTATAAAATTAAAAAGAGGCCAGATAAAAAATATATTTCTTTTGTACCTCTAACCCTTACTGTAAAAGGGCTGACACTTGAAGGGTTCAAATACCCATTAAAAAACCGTCATATTTCCATCGGCTCTACATTATGTATTAGTAATGAACTTGTTAGTGATAATGGTACTTTTTCATTTTCAGAAGGCATATTATTAGTGATAAGAAGTAATGATTAATACGATTTTTAGAGGTACTGATTTCGTTCGTAAGAATAAAATACTAAGTGCGTACGAGAGAAGTTTAGATGTGTGAGATGGTGAGGAGGGACATTATGAAGTTTTATACAATTAAACTGCCAAAGTTTTTAGGTGGACTTGTCCGAGCGATGATTGGTGCATTTAAAAAGAATGAATAGAAGATCTGTCTAAGCACCTATTATGGGTGCTTTTTTATTTTAATAAAAGATGGTAAAGATAATGAGAAAGGGCACCCTATAAAGGATGCCCAAACATATTAAACGCGTTCTACTTTACCAGCTCTTAACGCTCTTGTAGAAACCCAAACACGCTTAGGCTTTCCATCAACAAGAATACGTACTTTTTGTAGGTTAGCACCCCATGTACGCTTGTTAGCGTTCATAGCGTGAGAACGTGCGTTACCAGTTGTAGTTTTCTTTCCAGTTACAACACATTTACGTGGCATAATGATTCCCTCCTTAATACCCAAAGCTTTATACAGCATTTACGTTATTGTCTAAAGATACCTTAATAATTTATCATACAACCAGTTTGAATGCAATAGTGATTAATAAACGTTTCAAGAAAAAAACCTTGACATGCATAATTATTGTTGTGTAAAAACTAATAAGAATAAAGTATCGCTTTCAAATTTTTCTTGACTATAGTAAAATGGCTTTAGTCAAGGAGCAATTTCCAAAAGGGGGAACGATTCATGTCCATCGAATTAAAAACCAAGTACGGACAAATTGATATATCAAATGAAGTAATCGCCACCATCGCTGGAGGAGCCGCTATCGATTGTTATGGTATTGTCGGTATGGCATCCAAGAGTCAAATAAAAGACGGTCTTACAGAAATTTTAAGAAGAGAAAATTTTACTCGTGGAGTTATTGTTCGCCAAGAGAATGAAGAAGTACATATTGATATGTATATAATTGTCAGCTATGGAACAAAGATTTCCGAGGTTGCTCATAACGTGCAATCAAAGGTGAAATACACACTTGATAAGACCGTTGGACTTGCCGTTGACTCGGTAAATATTTACGTTCAAGGAGTTCGTGTAACGAACCCGTAAGTGGTGTAACGAACCGCAAGTAGAGGAGGAAAGTTTGTGTCTATTACAGCTTTAGATGGAAAACGTTTTGCAGAAATGGTGATTCAAGGTGCGAATCACCTAGGTGCAAACGCAAAAATGGTTGACGCGTTAAACGTTTTTCCTGTGCCCGATGGTGATACTGGAACGAATATGAATTTATCAATGACCTCAGGGGCAAAGGAAGTTAAAAATAATGTTCAAGAACATATTGGTAAAGTAGGAATAGCTTTATCAAAGGGTTTACTTATGGGTGCAAGAGGAAATTCAGGGGTTATTCTGTCCCAATTATTTCGTGGATTTTCAAAAGCAATTGAAACAAAGGCAGCAATATCTGGTAAAGAATTCGCACAAGCTTTAGAGACGGGCGTTGAAACAGCGTATAAAGCAGTAATGAAGCCAGTTGAGGGAACAATCTTAACAGTTGCTAAGGATTCAGCAAAAAGTGGTGTGCAAGCTTCCCAAAAATCCAATGATATCATTGAGATTATGGAAGAAGTCTTAAAAGAAGCAAAAGCATCACTAAAGCGTACACCGGATCTGCTTCCGGTTTTAAAAGAAGTTGGAGTGGTTGACAGCGGCGGGCAAGGGCTTGTATTTGTTTATGAAGGATTTCTTGCTGAACTAAAGGGTGAACAGCTGCCTGATTCACCGCAGAGCTATCCTTCTATGGATGAAATGGTAAACGCAGAACACCATAAAAGTGTTCAAAGTCATATAAATACAGAAGATATTGTATTCGGTTATTGCACTGAATTTATGGTGAAATTCGAAGATGCCAAGCTCGCAAAGCATCCATTTGATGAACAGGTTTACCGAAATGATCTTAGTAAGCTAGGAGATTCACTGCTAGTGATAGCTGATGATGAGGTTGTAAAGGTACATATTCATTCTGAACAGCCTGGTGATTGCCTTAGCTACGGACAGAAATACGGCAGCTTAATCAATATTAAAATTGAAAACATGAGGCAGCAGCATACCAATATTGTTGGAGAGACACACACTCCTTTAGTTGCAGATAAGCCGCAAGTTCCTAAAGAACAGCAGGAGTATGGAATTGTTACGGTTTCAATGGGTTCCGGGATAGCTGAGTTATTTAAGAGTATCGGGGCACATGCTGTGATTGAGGGCGGACAAACAATGAATCCAAGTACAGAGGATATTGTAAAGGCCGTAAAAGAAGTGAATGCAAAAAAGGTGTTTATTCTTCCGAATAATAAAAATATTATCATGGCTGCACAACAAGCAGCGGATGTCTCAGATGAAGATATTTATGTAATTCCATCTAAAACAGTTCCACAGGGTCTCTCTGCACTTTTAGCATTTAATCCTGCTGGAGATGTTACAACAAATGAAGCATCGATGACAGAAGCTATGCAGCATGTTAAGACGGGTCAAATTACTTTTGCAGTTCGAGATACCCAGATTGACGGGTTAGAAATCGAGAAAGATGATTTCATGGGAATTGCTGAAGGAAAAATTGTTGTAAAAAACAAAGATAGAGTAAAAGTTGCTGAAGATTTGATGGGTAAAATGTTGGATGATGATTCGGAAATTCTAACCATTATTTATGGTGAAGATGTTTCAGAGGATGAGGTCAATAATCTTGTTGCCTATGTTGAAGAGCAATTTCCTGATGTTGAGGTTGAACTCCATGATGGAAAACAACCATTATATTCATTTATCTTTGCAATTGAATAAGTGATAAAATAGAAGGGGAGATAACCCTTCTTTTTTCTTTTTTCTGTGTTATAAATAAAGATGGATAACGAATGAGAATTATTTGTCGAGGGGAGAAAGACGAATGAAATATAGAAGTGTGTTCGACATAATTGGACCTGTGATGATTGGACCTTCCAGTTCTCATACTGCTGGTGCTGCTAGAATAGGCAGAGTTGCCAGGAGTTTATTTGGCAGGGAACCAAAATGGGCAAATATATCTTTATACGGCTCATTTGCCAAGACGTATAAAGGGCATGGTACAGATGTTGCAATTATTGGTGGGTTATTAGATTTTGACACCGATGACGAAAGAATAATAAAAGCAATTGATATCGCGAAAGAGCGGGGAATTAAACTCCGATTTATAGAAGAAGAGGCTATAACTGACCATCCTAACACTGCGAGAATAATCATTGGTGATGATAAAGGTGAACTAGAGCTAGTCGGAATATCAATTGGCGGCGGTAAAATTGAAGTAATAGAGCTAAATGGTTTTGAATTGAAATTATCTGGAAACCATCCTGCTATATTAGTTGTTCATAATGATCGTTTCGGAGCAATTGCCAGTGTTTCAAATATATTAGCAAAATATGAAATCAATATAGGTCATATGGAAGTTTCTAGAAAAGAAATTGGAAAGCTTGCTCTAATGACAATTGAAGTTGACCAGAACATTGAAGATAAAATCCTTCAAGAACTTGAAAAACTTCCCAATATATTAAAAGTCACTAAAATTGTAGATTAGTTAGAGATAAACAACAACGAGGGGGAAAACAATGTTTCGAAATGTTGCTGAGTTGGTAGAGCTTGCAATAAGCAAGAATAAAAAAATCTCAGAAATTATGATTGAGCAGGAAATGGATGTTACTGGACGGAGCCGGGATGAAGTTCTTGCTTTTATGGATAGAAATTTAAAGGTCATGGAAGAAGCCGTTGAACGTGGAATTAAGGGTGTAAAATCACACTCTGGATTAACCGGGGGGGATGCGGTTCTTCTACAAAAGTATATTGAAAAAGGCAACTTCCTGTCAGGTAAAACCGTTCTTGACGCAGTCAGTAAAGCGGTAGCGACGAATGAAGTAAATGCAGCGATGGGAACAATTTGTGCTACACCAACTGCAGGTTCTGCAGGGGTCGTGCCTGGTACATTATTTGCAGTAAGAGAAAAACTAAATCCTACTAGAGAGGAAATGGTAGCATTTCTTTTTACAGCAGGAGCTTTTGGTTTTGTGGTTGCGAACAATGCTTCAATCTCAGGTGCGGCAGGCGGGTGCCAAGCAGAGGTTGGTTCAGCCTCAGGAATGGCTGCGGCAGCTATCGTTGAAATGGCTGGAGGTTCACCAGAGCAATGTGCAGAAGCAATGGCTATTACATTGAAAAATATGCTTGGACTGGTATGTGATCCTGTTGCTGGGTTAGTAGAAGTCCCGTGTGTAAAAAGAAACGCAATGGGTGCTGCAAATGCCATGGTCGCGGCGGATATGGCTTTAGCGGGTATTACTAGCAGAATTCCATGTGATGAAGTTATTGATGCAATGTATAAAATAGGTCAATCAATGCCTACAGCATTGAAAGAAACCGCACAGGGAGGGTTGGCGGCAACTCCGACAGGTCGTGAACTCGAGGCTAAGATCTTCGGTATTGGCGCGCGTGTAAAGTGAATCATTATCTTAAACAATCAGTAACCGTATTAAAAGGTATTGGGGAAGAAACAGCTGAGAGTTTAGCAGAAATGAAAATCTATACTGTTCAAGATTTATTAGAGTACTTTCCATACCGTTATGAAGATTACCGTCTCCGAGACCTAACAGAAGTTCAGCATGAAGAGAAAATCACAGTGGAAGGGAAGGTTCATAGTGAGCCTTCTCTTACCTATTTTGGTCGTAAGAAATCGAAGTTAATGATTAGAATGTTCGTGGGGCAATACCTTATTAAGGTAGTATTCTTTAATCAGCCCTACCTAAAGAGTAAGCTTGTCATGAATGAAACCATCACAGTAACAGGGAAATGGGACGCCCATCGCCAGACGATTACGGGAAACGAAATGCAGGCAGGACAAAATACTAAAGGTAAAGATTTTGAGCCTGTCTACTCACTAAAAGGAAAAATTACAACAAAAGGAATGCGGAAGTTTATTTCCATTGCATTCCAACAATTCGGGCAATATATTGAGGAAAGTCTTCCGAATACGCTTGTGACAAGGTATCGTTTGTTGAACCGATATGAAGCTTTAAGAGCCATGCATTTTCCAGTTAACCAGGAGGATGTAAAACAGGCCCGCCGCCGTTTAGTCTATGAAGAATTTTTATTATTTCAGTTAAAAATGCAGGCATTACGGAAATTCGAACGGGAACACTCACCTGGAATTGAACATCAATACCAAGAAAAAAAGGTAGAGAAATTTATTACTTCGCTGCCATTCCCTTTGACGAATGCACAAAGTCGGGTCGTAACGGAGATATTAAGTGATTTAAAATCGCCGCTCAGAATGAATCGTCTATTGCAAGGGGATGTAGGCTCAGGTAAAACGGTAGTAGCAGCTATTGGCTTATACGCAAGTGTTACTGCAGGTTATCAAGGGGCTTTAATGGTTCCGACAGAAATATTAGCTGAGCAGCACTCGGAGTCGCTAAAAAGTCTATTAGGACCTTTTGGCCTAAGTTGTGAATTATTAACCAGTTCTGTTAAAGGAAAACGACGAAGGGAAATTCTTCAAAATTTAGCAGAAGGGAAAGTAGATATTTTAATAGGGACACATGCTCTCATTCAAGATGAAGTAACCTTTAAGAAACTGGGATTTGTGATAACTGATGAACAGCATAGGTTTGGTGTTGAGCAGCGAAGAGTGCTGCGCGAAAAAGGAGAAAATCCCGATGTTCTGTTCATGACGGCAACTCCTATACCAAGAACTCTTGCTATTACTGTTTTTGGTGAGATGGATGTATCGATCATTGATGAAATGCCTGCGGGTCGAAAAGCGATAGAGACATATTGGGCAAAACCAGATATGTTGGCAAGAGTCCTGTCTTTTATAGAAAAAGAATTGATAAAGGGACATCAAGCCTATGTGATTTGTCCGTTAATTGAGGAATCAGACAAGCTGGATGTTCAAAATGCAATTGATGTTCATACTGCTCTAACACACCATTTTCAAAATCGATATAAAGTTGGACTGATGCATGGCCGGTTAAGCTCCGAAGAGAAAGATACCATTATGAAGGCATTTAGTATCAACGAGGTCCAAGTATTGGTATCCACAACCGTTGTTGAAGTAGGAGTCAATGTTCCGAACGCCACCATGATGGTGATTTATGATGCGGAAAGATTTGGTCTGTCACAGCTCCATCAGCTAAGAGGGAGAGTAGGAAGGGGAAGCGACCAGTCCTATTGTATTTTGTTAGCAGATCCAAAGTCTGAAGTAGGTCAGGAAAGAATGAGAATTATGACTGATACAAACGACGGATTCGTTCTAAGCGAAAAGGATCTTGAATTACGGGGGCCAGGTGACTTCTTTGGCAGGAAACAAAGTGGAGTCCCTGAGTTTAAACTTGCAGACATGGTTCATGATTATCGTACCCTCGAAACAGCTAGAAACGACGCTTCAATCATGATCCAATCTGCGCTCTTCCGGAACGATAAAGAATACGAATACTTAAGAAACCAGCTTGACGACACAGGTGTCTTAGAAGGCGAAAAGCTTGATTGATTTATAAAATTATCTTTAAGCAGATTGCAAGAATAAAAACTTATTCTTGCAATCTGCTTTTTCTAATTTTATACTACTATTAGTACCTAGTCATAATAGCTCGGACGGTGTTTGATATGAGAAGAACAAAAAAAGAACGTCAGCAGATGTTGAAAGAGACCATAAAGGAAAATCCGTTTATCACGGATGAAGACCTTGCAGATAAATTTCAAGTGAGTGTACAAACCATTCGCCTTGACCGTCTGGAATTATCAATTCCTGAGCTACGGGAAAGGATAAAATATGTTGCAGAGAAAAAATTTGAAGACGAAGTACGATCACTGCCAATTGAGGAAATAATTGGTGAAATAATTGATATTGAATTAGATCAGAGTGCTATTTCTATATTGGATGTAAAAGCAGAGCATGTTTTTGTCCGTAATAAAATTGCTCGCGGCCACCATCTTTTTGCACAGGCAAATTCACTAGCAGTAGCGGTAATAAATGATGAATTGGCACTAACAGCGAAGGCAAATATTCAATTTAAGCGTTCCGTCAAACAAGGCGAACGTGTCATTGCAAAAGCAAAGGTTCTTAAAATTGATGATGGCCTTGGCAGGACAATTGTCGAAGTAATGAGTTATGTTAATAACGAACTTGTCTTTAAAGGTGAATTCGATATGTACCGTTCAGAAAAATCATTAAAGGATGAGAAAATATGAAATTAGCTATCGATGCAATGGGAGGCGACCATGCTCCTAAAGAAATCGTAATCGGTGCAATGAAAGCAGTGGAAGCATTTTCAGATTTACATATAACCCTCGTTGGGGATGAAACGAAAATAAAAGAATACTTAACCAAACAAGAACGTATCAGCATAATACATACAACCGAGGTAATACTTGGTACGGACGAGCCGGTAAGAGCAGTACGCCGCAAAAAAACGGCCTCCATGGTATTAGCTGCCCAACAAGTAGCCGAAGGGAAAGCAGATGCTTGTATATCTGCCGGAAATACTGGTGCATTAATGGCTGCTGGATTATTTGTTGTCGGAAGGATTGAGGGGATAGAACGTCCTGCCCTTTCTCCGACATTGCCTACCATCGGTGGAGAAGGTTTTCTATTATTGGATGTTGGCGCTAATGTTGACGCTAAACCTGAGCATTTGCTTCAATATGCTATTATGGGTTCCATCTATAGTGAAAAAGTAAGAGGAAAAGCTAACCCTCGAGTGGGACTTCTTAATATTGGTACGGAAGAAAAGAAAGGCAATGATCTTACCAAACAGGCATTTGAGTTATTAAAGAATGCAAATCTTAATTTTGTTGGCAATGTAGAGGCAAGGGACCTGCTTGATGGTGTTGCTGATGTAGTGGTGACAGATGGATTTACAGGTAATATGGTGCTAAAAACAGTGGAGGGTACAGCCCTTTCTATGTTTAAGATGCTAAAAACTACGTTAATGAGCAGTGTGAAAAGTAAACTTGCTGCTGCGGTATTAAAACCAGAATTCAAAACGTTAAAAAATACATTGGACTATTCTGAGTATGGTGGAGCAGGCCTTTTTGGCTTAAAAGCGCCTGTTATTAAAGCACACGGTTCCTCAAATGGACAAGCAATCTTTAGTGCGGTTGTGCAAACGAGAGAAATGGTGGAAAGTGATGTCGTCGGGCTTATCAAAAAGAGCTTAGAAGAAGAGAAATTATCTAAAAAAGAAGTGTAGAACGGAGGGCGAATATGGGAAAGATAGCTTTCGTATTTCCAGGACAAGGCTCACAAACAGTAGGTATGGGGCATCAGCTCGCTGAGCAGTATCCTGAGGTAATGGAATATTTTAAAAAAGCAGATGAAACACTATCTGCTGAGCTAAGTAAGCTTATATTTGAAGGACCACAAGAGGAATTAACCAAAACCATAAACACTCAGCCAGCGTTATTAACGACAAGTATGGCGATTCTAGAAAGATTCCAAAAGTCTGCAATCACTCCTGATTATGTAGCTGGACATAGTTTGGGGGAGTATACAGCACTTGTAGCAGCTGGTGCATTAACTTTTGAAGATGGCGTCTTTGCCGTTAGAAAAAGAGGCGAATTTATGGAAGGTGCTGTTCCAAATGGTGAGGGCTCAATGGCAGCAATATTAGGGCTTGACCGTGAACCCCTGACTGAAGTAACATCCGAAGTTAGTAACTCTGGCTTCCCGGTTTCATTAGCGAACTTGAATTGCCCAGGTCAAATTGTAATTTCAGGCTCTCGAAAAGGTGTGGAGCTTGCTGGGGTAAAAGCGAAAGAAGCCGGTGCAAAAAGAGCGATTCCTTTAGAGGTCAGCGGACCATTCCACAGCTTATTAATGAAGCCGGCTGCAACTCAATTGCGTGAGGTTCTGGATGGACTTGATATGCAGGAAGCACGTATCCCTGTTATTGCAAATGTGTCAGCAAATCCAATGACAACAGCGATAGAGATTAAGGAAAATTTAATTGAGCAGCTTTATTCACCCGTTTTATGGGAAGATTCAGTGGTGAAAATGATCGATTTAGGTGTTGATACCTTCATTGAAATTGGTCCTGGCAAAGTACTTTCAGGATTAATCAAAAAAATAAACCGCAGTGTTAAAACCTATTCGGTATCTGATGAGGAATCCTGTCAATCTGTTATCGAGGCGTTGAAGGAGGAAAATCTATGACATTAGAAGGCAAAGTCGCCTTAGTTACAGGTGCGTCAAGAGGGATAGGCAGAGAAATTGCCCTCGAGCTTGCTAGACAAGGTGCAAATGTAGCAGTAAACTATGCTGGCAGTGAAGGTAAAGCGAATGAAGTGGTGGATGAAATTAAAGCCATTGGGAAAGAAGCTTTTGCAATAAAATGTGATGTATCCAATAATGAAGAAGTATCTGCAATGGTGAAGGAAACAGTAGATCGATTTGGTAAATTGGATATACTTGTAAATAATGCAGGGATAACAAGAGATAACTTGCTTATGAGAATGAAAGAAGACGAATGGGATGATGTGATAAACATTAATCTTAAGGGTGTATTTCTCTGTACCAAGGCTGTAACACGTCAAATGATGAAGCAGCGAGTTGGTCGTATCATTAATCTCACATCCGTGGTTGGTGTAAGCGGGAATCCCGGGCAGGCAAACTATGTTGCCGCCAAATCAGGTGTAATTGGGTTAACAAAAACGACAGCAAAAGAACTTGCTTCCCGAAATATCACAGTTAACGCTATTGCACCAGGATTTATTACAACCGATATGACAGATAAATTATCGGATGAAGTGAAAGCTGAGATGTTAAAACAAATTCCGCTAGCCCGTCTAGGTCAGCCTAAGGACATAGCAAAAATGACAGCTTTCTTAGCCTCTGATGACGCTTCTTACATTACAGGGCAAACACTTCATATTAATGGCGGCATGGTAATGTAAATAGAAAAGCGAAAGCCCCTAGACATTTCTCAAAGTTTAGAATATATTTTTGTTTTTATAAAAGTATATTATTTTTTTGATATACATTATAATAGCTTGAGGGGAGGTGAACGACAATGGCAGAGGTATTAGAACGTGTAACAAAAATCATCGTTGACCGTTTAGGTGTAGATGAATCACAAGTTAAGCTTGAAGCTTCATTCAAAGATGATCTTGGTGCTGATTCCCTTGACGTAGTTGAACTAGTTATGGAATTAGAAGATGAGTTTGATATGGAAATTTCTGACGATGATGCTGAAAAAATCAGCACAGTTGGTGATGCTGTGAACTACATAAATAGCAAAAATTAATTCGTTGGATTTTCTTCAAAAGCTCCGTTTTCAAACGGAGCTTTCTTCTATCTAGTTGCGGACGCTTTGTGGGCTCGAGGATTAAGCCAATCGCTTCGGAAGGCAAAGAGCGCCTTCTGTCAGCGCTCGTCTTAATCTTGTCGCCCCTACCCCTAGCGCCTACACATTTAGTACTGTATTATTAGACTTGGCAGCTTTTGAAAAATACTGCCAGGTTTCTTTGCGTTTTGAATGGAATTTACTTAAACTAATGGTAGTTGTGTGAAAATATATGCAAGGTGGAGACTTTAATGCGCAGAAAAGGTAAAGAAAAAGAAATGAACAATCGCGCAAAAGAAAATCAATTTAAGGATTTTCAAGACAAGATCGGTATTCATTTTGAAAATGAAAAGCTGTTAAAACAAGCTTTTACACATTCATCCTATGTGAATGAGCATCGCAGAAAGCCTTATGAAGATAATGAGAGGCTTGAATTTTTAGGAGACGCGGTTCTAGAACTTACTGTTTCAAAATTCCTATTCCTGAAATATCCAATGATGAGTGAAGGAGAACTTACGAAGCTCCGCGCTGCTATTGTATGTGAGCCCTCGCTTGTAACCTTGGCAAATGAACTATGCTTTGGCGCATTAATCTTGTTAGGAAAAGGTGAAGAAATGACGGGCGGCAGGGAACGTCCTGCGCTTTTGGCTGATGTATTTGAAGCGTTCATTGGAGCGCTATATTTGGATAAGGGACTTGAGGTAGTAAATGAATTTCTAGATAAAATAGTCTTCCCGAAAATTAATCAGGGTGCTTTTTCTCATGTGATGGATTTTAAGAGCCAGCTTCAGGAACTAATTCAAAGAGATGGGACAGGCGTGATTGAATATAAGGTGTTAATCGAAAAAGGTCCTGCTCACAGTAAAGAATTTGTTTCAAGAGTTTCATTAAATGGGGAAGAACTAGGTATCGGTACAGGTAAATCAAAAAAAGAAGCAGAACAACATGCCGCCCAAATGGCGTTGGAAGTACTAAAGCAAAAACATCATAGTTAAACATCAAAAGAATGCTAAGGAAAGATTCCGGCCAAGCTCTAGGGAGGAAAAGAATATGTTTTTAAAACGGTTGGACATCATTGGCTTTAAATCTTTTGCAGATCGTATTGGAGTGGATTTTGTTCAAGGAGTCACTGCTGTAGTAGGTCCAAACGGAAGTGGTAAAAGTAATATTACAGATGCAATTCGCTGGGTGTTGGGAGAGCAATCTGCTAAATCACTTAGAGGCTCTAAAATGGAAGATATCATTTTTGCGGGAAGCGATACGAGAAAGCCTTTAAATTATGCGGAAGTGACCTTAACACTCGATAATCAAGATGAAGGATTAAACATTGATTACAACGAAGTAAGTGTAACAAGACGAGTCACCCGTTCTGGGGATAGTGAATTTTTAATAAATAAGCAGCCTTGCAGACTTAAAGATATCATTGATTTGTTCATGGACTCTGGTCTTGGCAGAGAAGCGTTCTCCATTATCAGCCAAGGCAAAGTAGAGGAAATTCTAAACAGTAAGGCAGAGGACAGAAGAACGATTTTTGAAGAAGCTGCGGGTGTTTTAAAATATAAGAATCGTAAGAAAAAAGCAGAATCTAAACTAGTAGAAACACAGGATAATTTAAATCGAGTCAATGATATCCTCCATGAACTTGAAGGACAAGTGGAACCGTTACAGATTCAAGCATCAATAGCAAGAGACTATTTGGAGAAAAAAGAAGAGCTTGAAAAAATTGAAGTAGCATTAACTGTTTATGATATTGGAGATTTACATGAAAAATGGACAGACCTATCCAAGCAGCTTGAAGAACATCAACAGGAAGAAATAAGGCTTTCTGCTAAGCTTCAGGTAAAGGAAGCTAGAATAGAAGAAACAAGGGATCATATTGCGGCGCTTGATGAGTCTATTACTGACTTGCAGAATGTTCTTCTTCATGCTAGTGAAGAATTAGAAAAGCTAGAAGGCAGGAAAGAAGTTTTAAAAGAACGAAAGAAGAATGCTTCTCAAAATAGAGCACAGCTTGAAAAGAGTATCGCAGAGCTTACGGATAAAATCTCTCAACTGAAAAGAAATAAAGCCATACAGGATGACCTAGTTAATGAGCTGACACAAGAAGTGAATTTACTACAATCTCAGTTAAAAGAAAAGCAAGAAAAATTAGCATTATACACGGAAAATATTGATGAGAAGATTGAATCCCTTAAAAGTGAATATATTGAACTGTTAAATGATCAAGCTAGTGCAAAAAATGAGCTTAAATATATTGATCAGCAGCTCGAACAGCAGGAAGCAAAAAGCGTACGCCTAGATTCAGATAATGTAAAGTTCATCGAGGAAAGACATATAGCTCAAGAAAAGATGTTACAAGTTCAGACAGCACTTGATAAAGTACAAAACAATCTTTCTGAGCAGGTTGCAATTTTCAGGGAAAAACAGCGGAAATATGAAAATGCAAAAAACAATTACCAAAAGCAAGAAAAAACGCTATATCAAGCCTATCAAATTCTTCAACAGGCAAAGTCTAGAAAAGAAATGCTTGAGGAACTGGAGGAAGATTATTCAGGTTTCTTTCAAGGTGTAAAAGAGGTGCTAAAAGCAAGGGGGAAGAAACTTCAAGGAATTGAAGGAGCTGTAGCTGAGCTTATAACTGTGCCAAAAGAGTACGAGACAGCACTTGAAACCGCATTAGGCGGTGCCTTGCAGCATATCGTCGTTGATACAGAACAAAATGCGCGCAGTGCAATCACCTACTTAAAACAAAATTCTTTCGGGCGTGCTACCTTTTTACCACTAAGTGTTATTAAAGGGAGGACATTGACCTCTGCACAGCTTTCGTCGATTCAAAACCACCCATCATTGGTAGGAAGTGCTGTAGACTTAGTAACCTTTGAAGCTAAATACTCAGAGATTATTAGTAGCCTCTTAGGTAATGTTGTTATTACAAAAGATTTAAAAGGTGCTAACGAGCTTGCTAAAATTCTGCAATACCGATGCAGGCTTGTTACTTTGGATGGAGATATTGTGAATCCAGGCGGTTCTATGACTGGCGGAGCACAAAAACAAAAGACTAGCTCACTTTTAACAAGAAAAGGGGAGCTTGAAGGTTTAAAAGAGAAACTTGGAGTAATGAGCGAAAAAACATCCAACTTAGAAGGACTGGTTAAGTCCTTAAAAGAAGATGTTAAAATTGTTGAACTAGAGTTAGAAGCAATGCGGAAATCTGGAGAAGAGCTAAGACAAGAGGAGCAAACATTAAAGGGTGACCTCCGTGAAGCTGAATTCCAGGTAAAGAATATTAATGAACGCTTGGCAATCTATGATTTAGAAAAAGGGCAGTTTTTAAAAGAGCGGGAAACGTTAACAAACCGTAAGAGTAACCTCTTTGAGGCAATAGAGAGTTATAAAGAGAAGATAGCAGCTCTTGACCTGCAAATAGCGAAGCTCACTGAACAAAAAACAATTGATATCTCATCAAAAGAAACATTAACAAAGGAAATTACAGATCTAAAGGTCGAATATGCTGCTAAGAATCAGCAATTCGTCAATACAAAAGAACGACTTGCATTGATAGTCGAAGAATTAAGTGAAAGTGAAGAGAAGCTTTCTCTTCAAACTGAGGATTTAATGCTGCTTACATCTGAGATGGAAGGCAGTAGTTCCGGAGAAGAACAGTTGGAAATTTCAGCCAAAATAAAGCAGCAGGACAAGGAAGAAACGATTGCGCTTATTTCCTCGAGAAGGCAGGAACGTCTTCAAATGCATTCGGAACTAGAAGATGCCGAGCTTGAAGCTAAGGAAATAAAGAGGCTTCATAAGGGTATGGTGGAAGTTTTAAAAGATGAGGAAGTAAAGATTAATCGCTTAGATGTTGAACTTGAAAATAAGCTAGCACATTTAAGAGAGGAATATCTACTCTCATTTGAAGGAGCGAAGGACCAGTACCCACTCCTATTACCTGTGGAAGAAGCGAGGAAAAAGGTAAAACTGATTAAACTTGCAATTGATGAACTGGGCAGTGTTAATCTTGGGGCAATTGAAGAATATGAGAGAGTCTCAGAAAGATATGAATTTTTGAAGGAACAAAAGACTGACCTTCAAGAAGCGAAGGATACACTTTATCAGGTTATTGACGAAATGGATACTGAGATGAAAAAACGTTTTGAGCAGACGTTTGTTGGTATTCGTGAGCATTTTGATCCTGTATTCCGGGCATTATTTGGCGGAGGAAGAGCGGATTTAAAATTAACAAATCCTGAGGATCTATTAAATACTGGTGTAGAGATTGTAGCCCAGCCGCCAGGGAAAAAGCTACAGAACCTAGGATTATTATCGGGTGGAGAAAGAGCGCTAACAGCAATTGCTCTGCTATTTTCCATTTTGAAGGTACGGCCAGTTCCATTTTGTATACTAGATGAGGTTGAAGCTGCTTTAGACGAAGCGAATGTTTTTCGTTTTAGTCAATATTTAAAAAGATTCAGTGCAGAAACTCAGTTTATCGTCATTACACACAGAAAAGGCACAATGGAAGAGGCGGACGTTTTATATGGTATTACCATGCAGGAATCAGGTGTCTCAAAACTGGTTTCCGTTCGTCTAGAGGATACTAAGGAGCTTGTAGAAACTTAAAAAATAGGAAGTGAAGAAATGAGCTTTTTTAAGAAGTTAAAAGAGAAAATAACGAAACAAACCGAGGCAGTAACAGAAAAATTTAAAGATGGTCTTACGAAAACAAGGGATAATTTTTCCGGAAAAGTAAATGACCTTGTTGCAAGGTACCGCAAAGTGGATGAAGACTTTTTCGAGGAATTAGAAGAAATATTAATCCAAGCAGATGTGGGCTTTGATACAGTTATGAAACTCATTGAAGAGTTGAAAATGGAAGTTAAACGTCGTAACATACAGGATCCCGGGGAAGTTCAAAGTGTAATTTCCGAAAAGCTAGTGGATATTTACAATTCAGGTGAAGAACAAACTTCAACATTAAATATTCAAGAAAATGGGCTTACTGTCATTTTATTTGTTGGTGTGAATGGGGTGGGTAAAACCACAACAATTGGAAAACTTGGACATAAGTTTAAAAGTGAAGGAAAATCGGTCTTGTTAGCAGCAGGAGATACCTTCCGTGCAGGAGCAATTGAGCAGTTAGAGGTTTGGGGAGAAAGAGTAGGTGTTGACGTGATCAAACAGGCTGAAGGTTCTGACCCTGCAGCTGTTATGTATGATGCGATTAAGGCTGCAAAATCCCGTAAGGTTGATATTTTAATTTGTGATACAGCAGGACGTCTGCAAAATAAAGTGAACTTGATGAAAGAGCTTGAAAAAGTAAAACGAGTGA
>Ga0182744_1001196_pt1 | contig 23047 bp, 27 predicted proteins | sample eDN3rd30CKraftMG_FD_128525 | JGI IMG/M metagenome (GOLD analysis project Ga0182744, IMG submission 128525) | Enriched Miracle-Growth compost microbial communities from Emeryville, California, USA - eDNA 3rd pass 30_C Kraft MG (version 2) (version 2) ...
AATCTCGTTCCACGCTGAACCGGGCCGCTACCTTGCGTTTATTGGCCGATTGACTGCAAACAAGGGTATCGACACCGCAATACGCGTAGCGCACAGCGCCGGTCTTCCCCTGAAGATCGCCGGCAATGTCTCCGACGAAGCCGGCGATCTCGAATTTTTCAAGCAGCAGATCGAACCTTACCTCCGCGATACCGTCGAATGGATTGGCGAAATCGGCGACGATAAGAAATATGAGTTTCTCGGTAAGTCCCTGGCTCTGCTCGCGCCGATCCGATGGGACGAACCGTGCGCCAATGTCGTGATGGAAGCGCTCGCCTGTGGGACACCCATCATTACCACGCGCAAAGGCTCGATGCCCGAACTCGTCAAAAATGCCGTGACGGGATTTCTCGCGGCAAGCGAATCGGAACTGACGCGCGCCGTTGGCCGCATTCACGAACTTTCACGAGACGCCTGCCGCCGGGAGGCCGAAATCCGCTTTTCCAGTGAGGATATGGTGGAGAAATATCTCGACGTCGTTCACGCGCTCGTCGCACGAAAAACCGCGGTCGCCGGCATCCCAGCCCGTAACCGCGACGAGCAACACTCCCGGCCCGAACGTTCCGCGCCCATCACAACCTCACAAGAGTAAAAGAAGGAGGCTCGTATTATGCCCTCGACACTCCGGTCCAACATGCGCGACACCGTGCCGTTCCCGATCTGGCAAACGCTCGGATTCATCCGCCGCATCCCAAGTTATTGGCGCATGGATCGCAGCGAGGCGCTTCGCATACGAAAAAGAACGCCTGGACTCCCGCTTTACGTCCAAAGCGGTCTCAACGTCTTTCCGCCCGAAAGCGTAACGGCCTATCTCAATTGGCAACACCACGGCATCGAAATCAATGAGTCATCGACGGAAGCGCGCGAATTTCTCGAGCTTTCGAATGGACGGACGGCGCTTATCGATATCGGCGCACAAACCGGGTTCATGTCCGCACTCTTCGCGCGATCGCGATCCCGGCCCAGCCGCATCCTCTCCGTCGAACCCGACCCGCAGGTACTGCCGCTCCTGCAGCGCGCAGTCGCATTGAATACAGCGGACCATATCGAATGGACGATTACGCCATCAGCGATATCGGATTTGTCCGGCCGACTGGTCATGCCCGTCAGCAACCGCCTTCATGAGAACGCGGCGAGGGTCGTCAAGATTTCAGAAATCGAGGTCCCCGTCATGACGCTTACGGAACTTCTAGATTCCATCCCTTGGGCGCCGGATATCATCAAGATTGATGTCGAGTCCTTTGAGCACGAAATTCTGTGCTCCTCCTTGGCGACAATCGAAAAGCTGAAGCCCGCATTGCAACTCGAAGTTCATTGGAAAATGCTTGAGGATCGCAACAAGGATCCAGCCGACTTTCTGGCGCCGCTGGCATCAATGGGCTATCGCGGCCTCCGCTCGGTTTACCGCGATTTCGATCGATGGATGCGTGCTGGCCGTAGCGAGGCGGTCTCTCGGCTGTCGCTCAATCCCGCGTAACTCGTCAGGCCTCATAGCCGTCGCGCATCCATGACACTTCGCCTGTATAGAGCCGAGGATTGCGGCAAGACCACCGTCTTGATCGTCGTTGACTCACTGGCGGCCGAAGGAACGCCGCGACTGGCCTTCGATATGAGCCGGCTATGGATTGAAGCCGGCTTACGTCCCATCGTTGTCATTCTTCACAAGACGCCGGAAGATCTGCTTCCTGAACTCCACGAACTCGGCGTCGACCACATTATCCTCGATCTTCCGTCCTGCGGATACCGCCGCTATCTGGCGTTGGCTCGCCACATATTCACGATCTCCCGAAAATATCGCGCCGTTGCAATGTTATCGATGCCGCTTGGCTGGCACGCCTTCATGGCCATCGGGGCAAGGCTCGCAGGCGTTCGGTGCGTAATCGCTCACGTCGGCAATTATCCCAACGCAACAGCGGGCAGCGCATTTCGAAAATTCCGGCTGCTCGTTCAGATTGGCCGGCCATTCACCGACGCCCTGGTATGTTGCAGCCACTACGTTCGCGCAGGAGTGATTCAACACTTCGGCATTCGCGAGCATGAGACGAGCGTAATATACAATGGCCTGCCGCTCAGCCGCTTCACCGATCCGGAGCACATCGATGGGGACTGCAAGTCCGCCGACGATCCGTTCATTATCGGCATGGTTGCTCGCCTGGAGCGACACAAAGATCAGCCGACCTTGATCAAAGCCATTAGCATTCTACGCAAACGCAAACGAAATATCCGGCTTTGGCTGATCGGTGAAGGCAGCCGACGGCAAGAGCTTGAACATTTAATCGCGCGAGAAAACTTGACGGACATTGTCGAATTGCTTGGAACCCGCAATGACGTATCCGCACTTTTAAGCCGGATGAATCTGTTTGCGTTCTCCACAACAGCCGATGAAGGCTTGGGTATTGCACTTATCGAAGCAATGGCTGCCGGCGTGCCGGTCATCGCAAGTGACGTCGGCGCCTGCCGCGAGGTTCTGGATCACGGACGTCTGGGCAATCTCGTGACGCCAGCAGACCCTCTCTCACTTGCCAACGCAATCGACACTCTCTCCGCGAACCGCCAAATAGCCGTCGAACGTGCGGACGCAGTCCGCCGCAAAGTGGTTCAAGACTTCTCCATTGAAGATATGGCGCGGCGCTATGCCGAGCTACTGGCTTTGCCGACACACAACGCGGTTGCGCAGTGCCAAAACGAGACGTTTCCAGCTCTCGCCACGTGAACAAACTCCTGCACGTCATAACAGGGCTTGGAACCGGCGGCACCGAAATGATGTGCCTGCGTCTCGTCCGACATTGGCAACACCGCTTCGAACAGAATGTCGTTGCATTATCGCCATCGACGCGCGCGCTTGAGAGGGACTTCGATAATATCGATAATTGCACACTCAGCGTTGGCACATGCAAATCGCAATCATACTTCAAACAGTGGATTTGGCTTCGCGAGACCATCTCTCATCATCGGCCGAATGCCGTGGTGATCCACTGCTTCGGCGTCCCTCATCTATTGGCTGCGTCTGCCGCACGCGCGATGGGTGTAAAATCCCTGATTGCGTGGGCCGGAAACCCGCCTCCGGAAACCGAAGAGCACCGGTACCGCTGGCGAAGTATTCTTATGATCTCGCGGCTCCTACGGTGCCCGATTGCCTCGTGCTCCAAAGCCGTGGAACGCGAACTGAAGGACCTTGGCGTCGGTCTTCCTTCGAGATCGCTCGTAATACCCAACGGGATTGACACATCAAACAATACCGAGAAGACAAGCCAGGGACGTCGACCGCGCACCGGCATCGGCCCGGTCATCGGAATGATCTCGCGGCTTGACGCAATCAAGGACCATAAAACTCTCCTACGTGCGTTCGATCTGCTTCGGCGCCGAATTCCCGAAGCGAACCTTTGGATCATCGGCGACGGAGTGCTGCGCCAGACGCTCGAAGCAACCGCTCATGACCTTGGCATCTCTGCTTCCGTCAAATTCTTCGGAAACCGCAATGACGTGCCGAATTTGCTCGGGCAAATCGATACGTTTGCATTCAGCACGACACGGAACGAGGGATTTGGAATCGCATTGATCGAGGCTATGGCCGCAGCGGTTCCGATCGTCGCCAGCGATGTCGCCGCCTGCCGCGAAGTTCTTTCCGACGGCGAGGCTGGACTGCTCGTGCCACCTGCGGACGCAAACGCCCTGGCCGAAGCAATAGTCCTGTCTTTGGAGGACGATCGAATTCGGGAAATTCTGACACAAGCCGCCTTGAGATGCGTTCGATCTCACTACAGCATAGAAGCGTGCGCTGAGCGCTTCGAGACGCTACTCTTCAAGCCATCATCGCCACGACGCGAGCTTACCGAATGCGCATCTTGACGTGCATCGGCGATGCGACTTCGCCAACAACATGGAGCGGGACACCTTTTCACCTCCTCGAAGCTGCGCGACGCGCAAACTTTCTCGACGCCGGGTGGAAGCTCGATCCGAAGCGATTGAAAGCCCACAGAATGTTCTGGAACGCCTGGCGCCGACTGCGGCGCGGAGAACACGGCGGATTCCAGTATAGCTCCACCTTCCTGAGCAAGCTGATGAAGCAGGCGCCGCCTTGCGGACCGAACGTCGAAATCGTTAGCCACTTTCCGCTCTTTCCACCGCCCGAATGCGGCAGCGAAACGAGCTACTATATCGACGCCACACTCGCCCAGAATTTCAATGAATACGGACTTGCGAGCGACGGCGTCGTTACCAAAGGCATTGCCGAGTCCGCGATGGTTCTAGAAAGACGCCAATATTCCGCAGCCAAGCACATCGTCTGCATGAGCGCCTGGGCCGCCCGTTCGGTCATCGAGACCTACGGCATTGACCGGCATAAAGTTCATATCGTGCCGGCGGGATCGAACATCGACGACCATGTCATCATGCCGGGAAAATTCACCGAATATGAAACATTCACCCCCCTGAGATTGGGATTTCTCGGTAAGGATTGGCGGCGCAAAAACCTTCGTATCGTTTTGCAAATCGCCGACGTCCTCCAGTCACGCGGCATAGATACAGAAGTTCTCGCCGCCGGATTTTCGCCGCTTGACGCTCCGCACCATCCCCGCTTGAGAGCACTCGGTTACGTTGACAAAAGTAGCGAACTTCAACGTTTCGTCAGCTTCATCCGCGCGTGCCATTTTACCTGCCTCTTCTCTTCTGCGGAAGCCTTCGGAATATCCAATCGCGAAAGCCTGCGGCTCGGCGTCCCCGTTCTCGCACGCGACGTCGGCGGAATTTACGATACGGTCCCCGCCGGATGCGGACATCTATTTTCCCCAGAAGCCGATGCCGGCGACATCGCGGACGTTATTCAGTCCTATGTAAAACACCCCGCACGATATCGCGCGTTGCGTGCCCACATCGCCGCGCAATCTGAAGAATTCACATGGGCGACCGCCGTGCAAAAGCTAAAGAGCATTTGGAGCGGATCGAACACATACTCCTACGCGCAAGCGGATCTCGCGCATGAATGACAGCGACGCCCTTCGCTTCGCGGTCGTGCAACCCGGACCTCGACTCCACTACGCCGTTCCAACGCTGCTTGAACGCGCAGGGATGTTGCGATGCTTCTACACAGACATTTGCGCCAGCGTTGGCCCGTTGCGCATTCTGGATCAGCTCTGGCCTGGAGACCTTCGACCTCCGGCAATCGAACGCATGTTTGGCCGCAAATTGCCCTCCGACTTGCCGCGGGCCAAGGTGCACCAAATCGCCATAACGTGCCTCGGCAACGCGCTTGCGCGCAAACTCGGAGTTTTCGATACCACCTCGTCAACAGCAAAGTTGCTGCTGAAGCGCGCTCTTGCTGAAAACCTCGGCGGCGCCAACGCTATTTATACCGTCATCGTCAATGAAGATCTCGAGTTCTGCCGCCAGGCGAAAGCGCGCGGCTGCCGTATCGTTCACGAGGTCATGCTCAACCCGGACATCGGGCTGCATCTCGACGAAGAGCACCGCCGGTTTCCGGAGGTTCCATGCGGCCTTCCCTCACTTGCGAAGATCGAATCCGGCCGGGATCGCGACAGACGCAAATACGCGATCGCCGATCTGATCCTTGTCCCCTCGTTAAGCGTCTTCCACTCGGTCGTGGCACTCGGCGCCGATCCGAGCAAAGTCGCAATCGTGCCTTACGGGATCGACGAGAGCTGGCTTCATCCCACGCCTCGGCCCGTGCCTGGGCGCGTCCTATTTGTCGGCTCCGTCGGGCTTCTGAAAGGCAACCACTACCTGGCGGCGGCCGCCCGCCAGCTCGCGAGCCGGAATCCGAAGATCGAAATTCGTGTCGTCGGTCCGATTTCGAGCGATCTGGCGCACATGCCACTCTTCGCGGGCCCGCATTACGTGGGACAAGTCCCCAGATCCTCGGTGCAGAAAGAATTTCTCGCCGCCGACGTCTTCGTGCTTCCAACTCTGTGCGAAGGCTTCGGGCTTGCTCACCTTGAAGCCCTCGCGTCTGGCGTGCCGGTGATTACCACGCCAAATTGCGGATCCGTTGTCCGTGATGCAGTTGACGGCTTCATTGTACCGACGCGCGATCCGGCTCGATTGGCCGGTTCCATCGAACACATCGTTTCGGATCGCAACCTCCGCGCCAAGATGTCAAAGAACGCACGTGCGAGAGCGAGTCAATTTACATGGGCGCGTTATGGCGCGCGGCTGATCAATGCCATTTCGCGATTGCAGTCTCCGCCTTACACATCGCCGCTCGTGCAACCGGAACTTTCCGGCGTAACTCCAACCTCCGTAAAGATCGCGTAAGCGAACGCATGTTTTACGGACTTGCAGGGTTGCTCGCCGCATACGGCATATGGGTGATGTTCCGGGATTGGACGCGATGGCGCGACGTCTTCCATCCGACAATCTTCTGCGTCCCACAGTTGCTATTTCTCTATGTCGCACTGCCGATCTATGGCCTGGAAAACGACGAGTTCGAATTTCTGTCGCGCGCCGGCTACTGGGAGAAGCTCTCCGATTTTCAGTTCGTCGCCGATATCATGTGCATTGCGCTGATCCTGGGAATCGCTTGGGGCAGCCGACGAGCGCGAAACGTTTCCCCGCCCCTCCTCGACCAAAATCCAAGAATGATCCTCGCGATTGGCGTCGCGTTCGGGGTGATTGGCTCGCTTGCTTGGATCGTTGGCGTCATCAACGTCGGAGGCTTCGAAGCCGCCTACGGCCACGCATACGGCGGCGGATGGGATGATAGCGGTTATGTGCGAGAGGCGGCCCAGTTCGGTTTCGTCGCAACACCGTTGGTCATCCTGGCACGGCGACACGGTGGCATGCGCCCGCGCCATTGGGCGCTCGTACTGATCTTCCTCCTGCCTCTACTCGTTCAGGGATTGCTCGGCGCTCGACGCGGACCGACATTCCTAGCGCTAGCCGGTATCGCGGGAAGCTACATCCTCGTTTTTCGACCACGCATCCCGCTCCTTGTCGTGATCGCAGGCGGATTGGCCGTCGGCCTCCTGCTTCTTTGGCTCGTCGCCAATCGCAGCGCCATCTATCTCGGCTCCGATGAAAAGCTGAACGGCTCCGTCTCGATGATGCTGCAGAATTGGTCGGGCAATGAATATCTGTATAGCTCCGCAATCGTTCGCTACGTTCAGGAGACGGGCGAAACATTCGATGGAATGCGTATCCTCGCACACATGAGCGCCAGGATCGTTCCACATTCGCTTTGGCCGACAAAATACGCCGATGTCGTGTCGGCTCTCGGATTAGACATCGATTTGACGCGAGGTGCCGGGATTCCGGTCGATCGCATTGCAGCCGTCACAGGATGGGATATCGCCGTCGGCGCCGCTCCAAGTATTGTTGGAGACTTCTGGCTCGAATTTGGAATGTTCGCTCCGGTCGCGATCTTTGCAATCGGATGGTTCTATGGCCGCCTGTGGTCGCTCAGCCGTATCGACCCGCGCGTTCAGCCCGCTTATGTCATGCTTGCAGCGTTATCCATTTATCTCTTCACACAGACCATCGAGGCATGGCTCTTTAGAGCCTTGCTTTTCGGTCTTCCGGCGCTTCTCGTTCTACGACTGCTGGCACAACGCCGCCCGGCCATAGTCACTCTGCGGCGGCGAACGGCCTGACAACGACACCTTAAATCTTTCCAGAAATGCGCATCGCTCTCCTGTTCAGAAGTTACGGGCCCTATCATTTGGCACGCCTTCAGGCGGCGCGAGCAAAAGCGTCGATCCTGGCGCTCGAGTTCTCAAATGTAGACAAAGAATACGATTGGAACGTAGCGGACAAAAAGCGTGAAGCCGAAGTCAAATGCCTCGGTCGTCGCGACGGCCGCCAAATCATGCACGACCTAACCATCGAACTGCTTCGCTTCGCACCGAATGCCGTCGCCATACCGGGATATTCCGAAGCGCTATGCCTTCAGGCGGCATGCGTGTGCCACAAGCTCAACCTTCCCGTCATATTGATGAGCGACTCACATGCTCTGCAACAAAATCGTAGTCCTTTGCGCGAGGTACTGAAGCAAGCTCTCTTGCCGATCTTCGATGCCGCGCTGGTCGCGGGAACGCCCCATGCAGACTATCTCGAACGTCTCGGCTTTCCGCGCGACAACATCGCCACCGGCTACGACGTCGTCGACAACCAGCATTTCGCGATAAAGAATGACTCTGGCGCAAGCTCGGCAAGACAAGACCTGCCAAAAGATTACTTCTTTTGCTGCTCGCGTCTTGTCGAAGGGAAAAACATCGACGGACTGATCGATGCATTTCACAGATATCGGCGCACATCGGGACGAACCGCGTGGGATCTGGTCATCACTGGAGACGGCCCCCTCCGCGAGGCCATCCAACGCCAAATCGAACGTTTGTCGCTCACCGAATGCGTTCACATGCTTGGACGGAAAACCTACGATCAACTCCCGCAACTCTACGCATCGGCCAGCGGCTTCATCATGCCCAGCTTCGCGGAAACCTGGGGGCTGGTCGTCAATGAAGCAATGGCCGCTGGCTTACCCGTTCTGGTTTCGCAGGCTGCAGGCTGCCGTACCGACCTCATCAAAGAGGGCGTGAATGGCCACGTCTTCGATCCGAAGAACACGCATCAGCTGGCGATGCTCCTTGCCAAGCTCGCGGCCTCTCCGCACCGAAAGGACATGAGCGACGCCAGTCGTCGGATCATCCGCGACTGGGATCTGCGTCGGTTTGCTGTGGGGCTCACCGAAGCGGCGCATATCGCCTGCGCATCGCGGACGCCGCAGCGACCGATCCTCGCCACTGCCATTGCAAAGACGTTATCCTACAAGAACTGACAAGCGTTATGCATCACGGCTTCACGCAGCAGCAAATTGTGATGCGCGGTATTTCACATGGGGCATTCCGGTGAGGACCGTCCTGGTGACGTCGTGCCTGTCTCAAACCGGCGGAGGTGTTTCGGCAGCCGTTGAGGCACTCTCTGCACACCTGAAAGCGGCGAGCACGGATGTGCATGTACTGGGCCTTCGCGATTCCAAATGGCTAGCTGAAGGTCATAAGTGGAGAGGTGCTCCGCCAATCCCCCTTAGCGTTCGTGGGCCATCGGCGCTCGGATATTCCCCGCGCGCGGCGTCTCACCTGCGGGACTTGAATGCTGACATTGCACACACGCACGGACTTTGGACGTACCCCTCGCGAGCCGTCGCTGCCTGGTCAGTTCAATCACGCCGGCCTTACGTTGTATCTCCGCACGGCATGTTGGACCCGTGGGCGCTGCATAACGCGCGCTGGAAGAAGAAGATCGTCGGCTGGCTATACGAAGATGCACACCTGCGTCGTGCGGACTGCCTACACGCCTTATGTGATGCCGAGGCCGTAGCCATCCGCAATCTCGGCTTAGCAAATCCCGTATGCATCATACCGAATGGCGTCGACATTCCCACCAGCGAACCCGGCGGCAGTCCGCCCTGGAATCAATACGTGGATGCCAATGCAAATGTGATGCTGTTTCTCGGCCGCCTTCATCCCAAGAAGAATATTCTGGCGCTGCTCGACGCATGGCCTACCGAAGCGGCATCCAACAGTTGGCATCTGATGATTGCCGGCTGGAACCAACGCGGCTACCGGGAAGCACTCGAGGAAAAAATCCGGCATCGGGGACTGAACAAACGCGTCCATATCCTTGGCCCGCTCTTCGGACTGGAGAAGCACGCAGCGCTACGCCATGCAAAAGCTTTCGTACTGCCGTCACTGAGTGAGGGGCTTCCAATGGCCGTGCTCGAAGCTTGGTCTTATGGCCTGCCCGTCCTCATGACCGACGCGTGCAATCTACCCGAGGGCATCGAGGCGCGAGCGGCCATGCGGCTGGCCTCCGACCCCAACGGAATGTCTCGCGATCTCGCATCGTTTCTCGGCCTGGACCGCACCCGTCTCGCAGAAATGGGCCGTAACGGCCTACGACTTGTCGAAGACCGCTTCGACTGGCCGAGCGTCGCGGCGCGAATGCGCGCCGTTTACACGTGGCTCGTTGCGGGCGGCACCCCTCCGCCAACGGTGCGGTTCCATTGATCGAGCGACCTTTCGCCATAAGCCTCGACAGCTACGACAACCGCGCCTTCGATCGCGGTCGTCCAAAATGGATCGAAGCCCTTTGGATAATTGCGCAATATCTTTTTATCAGCTCCGCGCTGCCGGGAAGCACTCATAGGCGCCTACTCTTGCGTCTCTTCGGAGCGCGCATCGGTAAGAGCGTCGAAATCAAGCCCCGCGTCCGAGTCAAATTTCCCTGGCGGCTGAGCATCGGTGCAAACAGTTGGATAGGCGAAGCGGTGTGGATCGATAATCTGGCGAACGTCGAAATCGGCACACACTGCTGCATTTCGCAAGGCGCCTATCTCTGCACCGGAAGTCACGACTGGACGCAGCCCCGATTCGATTTGATCGTACGTCCGATACACATCGGCGATCAGTCTTGGATTGCCGCACGTAGCGTTATCGGGCCCGGCGTCATCGCCGGGGAAGGCGTCGTCCTGTCGATCGCGAGCGTCGCGACGCACGACCTCGCACCGTGGTCGATTTACTCAGGCTCACCGGCCACTCTCACAAAAGCAAGACGGATTGCTCCAGCGAACATAGCTTTGACCTCATCCCAATCTAGGGACAGTGAGACACCGCAGTGAACCATCGGGAACGCAATGTTTCACGTCGCATCGAAAATTATCTTCTTCCTCCTCCAGCCATCGAATTTTGCGGTCTTCATGCTCGCCGCCGGACTGATGGCTCTCAAAACCTGGCCGCGAACGGCGAAATATATGATTGCAGCCGGTCTCGGCTGGATCGTTATCGCCGGATTTCTGCCGATCGGAAATGCACTCGTCCTGCCGCTGGAACAGCGCTTCGCCTCGCGTATTCCTGAACCCCCACCGAGCAGAATAACCGGGATCATTATTCTTGGCGGATTCGAGGATGGTTGGGTCACCGCTGGACGCGGCGGGCTTGCGTTAAACGAAGCGGCCGAGCGCTTGACGGAATCGGTAAGAACGGCGCGGCACCTGCCTGACGCAAAAATTGTCTTTACCGGCGGCGTGGGCGATTTATTCACCGGAGCCGACGCGGGTGCAGGCGTACGAAAATATCTCGAAGATGCCGGCATCGCTTCAGACCGCATCGTCATCGAGAAAGACTCCCGTGACACCTACGAAAATGCGGTTTTCACACGGAGGCTTCTGAAACCGGCCGCGCAGGATCGTTGGCTATTGGTGACCTCCGCCTATCACATGCCTCGCGCCGTCGGAGCCTTCCGCCGTGCGGGCTTCGATGTCATTCCGTTCCCCGTCGATTTCCGGACGCGAGACGCGCGCGATCTCTTTCGGCCGTTCGGCAATGTCGCCGCCGGATTGCAGCGCGCTGATCTCGCGGTCAAGGAGTGGCTTGGATTGATGGCATATTGGATTGCCGGACGCAGCTCATCCATGTTTCCCGGACCGTGATGCGTCACTGTCATTCGGCTCGATAGAGGACTGCTCACCCCCAGTCTTGCGCGCAATATTCATAAATCGCTTCTTCTATCCCGACCATTCGGCGACCAGCCAGATGTTATCGGATCTCGCATTCGGCCTTGCGAAGCGCGGCATGTCCGTGACCGTCATCAGCAGCAGGCTGACTTACGGATCGAGCAGCATGAACGCCCCATCGTTCGAAACCATCCAAGGCGTCACCGTTCGGCGAATTTGGACAACGCGCTTCGGCCGTTCGCATCTCACCCTGCGATCGATCGACTACCTCAGCTTCTACATCGCAGCCGTTTTGTCCTTGCTGCGCATCACCGGGCGCGGCGATGTCGTTATCGCAATGACCGATCCTCCGATGCTTTCATTGATTGCCACACCAATTGCAAAATTGCGAGGCGCGTTCGCGATCAATTGGCTGCAAGACCTGTTCCCAGAAATTGCCGAGGCGCTCGACGTCGGCGGAAAATTATCTGGCCGCCTGTTCGCTATGCTTCGTAAGCTGCGCAACGTCTCGTTACGCCGCGCGAACAGAAACGTTGCGATCGGCGAAGTCATGGCCCAACGGCTCGGTCAGGCCAACATCACAAACATTCAGGTCATTTCGAACTGGGCTGATTGCGATGCACTGGTTCCCGTCGCGCATGAAAACAATCATCTCCGCTCGCACTGGAATTTATCGGAGCGGTTCGTCATCGGATATTCCGGCAATCTTGGCCGCGCACACGATGTCATGACATTGATCGAGGCCATCGAAGCCCTCGAAAGGATGAGCGCTCTCAAAGTTGCGCATCGCCCGGTGCACTGGCTCTTTGTCGGCGGGGGACATGCGCTCGAGACCTTGAAACGCGAAGTGGACGCGCGCAAAATGAAATCCGTCACATTCCGCGCTTATCAACCGCGTGAACTGCTGCCGGAAAACCTATCGGCAGCCGACGTCCACATCGTCTCTCTTAAACCGAACCTCGAAGGGTTGATTGTCCCGAGCAAATTTTACGGCATCGCCGCCGCAGGCCGAACGGTTCTCAATATTGGTGATCGAAACGGCGAAATCGCGCGCTTGATTGATCGGCATGAATGCGGAACCACCATTGCAAACGGTGATAGCGCCGCGCTTGTCGCAGCCATTATCGCGTTTGCCAATGATCCACGTCGCTGTAGCGAAATGGGTCAGCACGCCAGAACGGCCTGCGAGGCGCATTACAGCAGGACAGCGGCGATCGATGCCTGGAGCCGATTGCTTGAGGACGTTGTTGTGGGAATCCGAGAGCAGGAAGTCAGCGCCACGCCAACGAATATTCACTTTGCGCCGAGTTTTGATGAGACGCAATCCGGACATAGCAGCTGATCCGGCGCGGAGCACGACGCACCACATCGGCATCACGGATACCGACGGCCGTAGAGTGATCAATCAATTGAGTTATCGTGGGCTCACGGACAGCAGCAGAGTCACACTCTAGCAGGCCGCAAGCTGATCTTCAGAGACTGTCACTTTGATCGGGCGGTTCAAGAGACTCATCAGCACAACAAGACGATCTTTCTCGCCCAGCGCAATGATTTCGCCCGCAATGCCTTCCAACGGACCGCGCGCCAGACGCACGATATGTCCGACGTTTCGTGGCGACGCCGGACGCACGATCACGCCATCCTTCTCCCGAATCTTCAACGCCTCGATGACAGTTTCACTGAGCGAACTTGGCTCGTCCCCATTGCAGACGATGGTTCTGACGCCCACCGTAGAAAGGATCGGCCGCCAACGCATATTGCAATCGCGCCACTGGACAAAGACATATCCGGGAAATAACGGCGCCGCGACTTCATAAACCCGTCGTGCATGGCGCGTTTGCTTACGAACGACGGGTGCGTAAACCTCATAGCCCTGCTTTCTGAGATTGTTCGCCGCAATCGCCTCTCGATGTGTTTGCGTATTCACGACGAGCCAAACCGGCTTCGCAGTCGAGAGGCTGTCCGCCGTCATGACGTCCGCTCCAGATAATTCAATCTGACGAGCGAACTAACACTAATTAGTCAAAAAAGGCGAGATTAGTCCTTAGGACACGCCTGGGTTGTCCACAGTCTCGCGTATTCCCGGATGATCAGGCTCATCCGGGACCGTATCGCACATGGGCGCTTAGTTGATCGTCCAACGGCCGGTGATGAGATAGGCGACACCGAATATCGCAAACATCGATAAGCCGATCGCACCGGCGATCTCGGGAATGACATTCACTAATTGAAAGAAACCATAGGTCACGGGGCAGGCTCCAGCAGATTTGGAGTCGCAACGCGCAACTCTCCCATTAGTTTCCGTCTCGAAACGACTTTCCGACAATTCTGTCAGGTTTTCCCGGCAGACGCGCCAGATCAATGCTGCGACACATACGCCAGGAAGGCGATAAGCGCATCGATGTCGGCATCCGGAATGCTCGCGGCATCGAATCCCGGCATCTTCTGCTCCGGCCAGGTGCGGACGGATTTCGGATCCCGGATGAGCGCGCGAAGGCCCACCCGCGTCATGTAAGTTGTGACGTTCATGGGACGCCCCAGGTCGGGCCCGACGGCGCTCTCGCCGGCACCATTGAAGCGATGGCAAGGGATGCAATTCTTGAGAAAAACGACTTGTCCGCGGCGCTCGGGAGCATTCGCCGGAAGCGAGGGATCGACGGCCAACTGCGGCCAGCGTTGCACCGGATCCTGCACGCCAGCCAATTCAGCTAGCGCGTAAGGCCATTGCTCGCTGGCGACGTCAGACCGCTCCGGATGTTCCCAAACGAGATAAAAGGGACCGGCGCTGACATCCCGGCCGGGGAGATTGGGCCACGGCGCGTTGGGATCTTCGATCGCCACCCAAGCAACGGCTCCCCCAGAAGCACCTTGCCTCACGAGCGATGCCGGTATTTGGGAGACGAAGCCGTCATTCGCCCGAGCTTCAATCGTATCGATGCTCTGCGCCGGGACATTTCCAATCAGATCGAGCAGCGGCACCGCCCGATATGTCATGCTCCGATGATAGGAAACGTCCTTGGGTATGGTGATCGACGCCGCGTCGGACCTTTCCAGAAGTTCGGCAGCCGTGACATGTCGCGCCTCGCCGCCGAATGACAGCGCCAACGACCGCTCGTCACCCCATGCCGACGCAACGGCAAGGCACCATATGAAAAAAGCGATCAAGAGTTTGATGACAGGGTCTTCCCGAGCTGACAAAGGAACCAGACGTAGAACGCGGCGGCTACAAAATCGATCTGAAGCACCTTGTCGTCAATACGGTCCATAGCGGACGGCCGATGGCCTTTGGCGTCGCCTGGATCGTCGGCCGTCAAAAAAACCGACACCGAATTGAGCAGGTACACGCCGGGCGACGGACCGGCTACATCTCCTAAGAACCCCGGGCTGGCGCTTGTCATCTCCACGACTCCACCCCACCTGTTCGCGGCGCGATCGTAACGGAGGCTCTCATGAAAGCTCTCATCCTGCCGATTGCAGTTTTGCTTCTGACGGCGAGCGCCGCCCGCGCCGAAGACATCACATGTATCTCAACGACGTTTCACCTGATCGGCGCCAACGATAAGGTTTGCATCAGCGCATTCGACGACCCCAAGGTTTCGGGCGTGGCATGCCACATCAGCCAAGCGCGCACGGGAGGCCTGAAGGGAACGTTCGGCTTGGCGGAAGATCCGTCCCGCTTCTCGATCTCCTGCAGGCAGGTCGGTCCGATCACAACCGACATCTCGAAGCTGCCTCAGGACGAAAAGGTCTTCTCGCAAAGCACGTCGCTGTTCTTCAAGCACACGCACGTTTTCCGCACGGTCGACAAAGCTCGCAATACCCTAATTTACACCGCCATCAGCGACCGGCTGATCGAAGGTTCGCCTCAAAACGCGCTGTCGACAGTTCCCGTCATGCCGTGGGGACATTAGCGCGCAGCATTTAGGCGGCAGCATTACTTCTGCTTCCGTGAAACATCGGGTTCATGTCGTCAACGACCTTGGCCATCGAGGTTTGGGATCTGAAACGATACCGGCGCCGTTCCCTCGGTTTCTTTTAGTGTTGAGCTTTGCTAGAGTCCTGGACATGTGGAACCGCCTCTATTGGCTGGCATGTCTCGCCGTCGCCGCGTGCCTGATCTCCGGCGCGGTGCCTCGGACGATCGGCCCGCACACGCAATCGTCGCAACCGGAATTCGCGTGGCGTTCGAACGGCGATCTCGCGGTTCTGTCCCGCCCTGAGCCGGCTTCGGTCGCGAGACTCTCTGGAAAGCCCCAATCATCCGCATTCCGGGCCCGAGGCAGCGCGCTCCCCGAAGCAGAGAGCATTCCTCAGCAGCCTAATGTTTATCGCCTTTTCTTGGCTTGCGAAGAAGGCGTCGACCGAGGTTCCGACTATCTCGAACGCTCGAACGATAATCCGCGCGCTCCGCCACTGACGCGGTCCGCCTAATCCCAAATCTAACAAGTTCGAACGATTGATCCGGGCGCACCTCAAACGGGGCGCTCCGGTGCTCACATATTTTCAAGGTTGAAAGATGAACGATATATCCCAAGGCGCGAACAACGATAAACCAGCAATGACGGCTCGCGAGAAGGAGCTTGCCGAACGCGCCGGCTCACGAATGCTCATGATTTGGCTTCTCGCAATGATCATAGCCATCCAATTGATGGTGATCGTTCACCTCGCGAAGTAGCTGGGCTCGCCGCAAGCGGAGGTGCTTGCTTCCGCTTGCGATACCCAAAGAAACGGGGCGGGCCTAATTCTGGTGGCCCGCCCTACACTCCGATTCCATACGAAACGTTAATCCTCCGGCAACGTTCGGCACAGGATATGAGCCGTAGGCTGATCATCGACGCCAGTGAAGGTCAGTCCGTAATGGATAGCGAAAAGCAAATTGTTCTGCGGGAGCAGGGAAAGCGCGCGCTCATCCGTGCTCTCATCGCGGTGGCGAATTCCAAAACGCACGACGAGGCCGTTACGATTGCGCAGCGGCAACTCGTCAAGGCGGGGCATACTTGGTATGTCGCTGCAGCCACGCGCGAACTCGGATGATGGCGGCGTGCGGCGCGCACGTTTGGGACTTCGGAAGCACCGATGCCCTTGAGTAGGCGCGCACCGCGCATGGCGTGGACAGCATAAGCTCACCAAGCCGCTTCATTTTTAAAAAGGGCTTTTCGGCGTCATCCCGCTACAGGTTCATATTCATCGGCGCGGGCAAATAGCGAAACCCATCGCCCTGCTTCACGAAATGGCCGTGCCCCGGCCACGCGAAATGATAGGCCAAAATTGGAATTCGCTTCTCCGCGAGAAACGTCAGCATCTTGAGACGCGTCTTCACGGCCTGCTTCGCGTCTGTATCGAAAAGGAACTCCATGCGGGGGTTTTCAATCAGAAGCACGGAATGATGTGAAACATCGCCAACGAAGAACAGCGACTGGCCATTCGACTGAATGTTAAACATCGTGTGGCCGAGCGTATGGCCAGGTGCAAAAATTGAGGTGATGCCCGGCAGGAATTCCTGTTCGTCCTTGAAAAACACCAATCGGTCTCGAACCGGCATCAGGTTTTTTTGGGCGTGGATGACGAATGCTTTCTTCCACGGTGAATCCATCTGCTTTTCATCGGTCCAGTAGTCGAAATCCGCCTGGCTCATGTAGACCTGAGCGTTGGGATACATCAGAGCCCCGCTGTCATCGACGATACCGCCGATATGGTCGATGTGACCGTGAGAAATCACGATCGCATCGATGTCCTCCCGCTTGATGCCGGCATCGTGCAGGCTTTTTGCGAGAAGGCCGCCTTTTGGCCCGAACATCTTCGATGTCCCGAGACCGGTATCGAACAGCACCACCTTGTTGTTGTTATTCACGACGAACGAATTCAGCTCGATGTTCATGTCGGACGGACTCATAAAATTATCCGTAAGCTCCTTGCGGACCTCGTCCTTCGGCACCCCTAAAAAGGAATTGGAGGGATCTCCGAGCATCTGCCATCCGTCCGAGACGACGGAAATCTCCGCGTCGCCGACATTGAAGCGATACCAATACGGTGCCTGAGCGCGCAGCTTCGGCGCCTTCGCCATTGCAGAACCTCCCATCGCTGTTAATCCGAGGCCGACGCCTGCGCCCGAACCTAACGCACCCATCGCCACTGTCATGCCGTCCGCGACGGCAAGGCAGCTTTTCGGCCTCAAAGCTGTTCCCTTGACGCCGTCACCGGGAACTTGGACGCTGTCCGTCCTACAGCGCAAGAGCGCGTATCGAACCGCCGCATCAAAGGCACTCGTCACAATACTGAAGCAACACCGCAACGACGCCAGTCTCTGATCCGCGAAGGCACTGTGCCGTCGCGCTTCCCGTCAAATGAAGAGGAGAGATGAATATGCTACGCCGTTTTCCTTTTTGGGGCGCTGATCTCCGGCGTCGTCGCCGTGGCGCAGGTAACCGCTGTCATGGCCGCCGAGGCGACGAAGGTCACGTCTCTCGTAACGAAAGACCTTAAAGGTATTCCGGGCAATGAAGGCGCGATGCTCTTCGTCGAATATCCCCCCGGAGGTAGCGACCACGTTCATCGTCATAACGCCTCCGTATAACGCCTCCGTCTTTGTCTACGTGCTCGAAGGCAGCGTGGTGATGCAGGTTCGCGGCGGTAAGGAGGTCACGCTGACAAAAGGACAGACCTTCTTTGAAGGACCGGATGACGTTCACGTCGTGGGCCGCAATGCCAGCGAAACGGAACCGGCGAAGTTCATCGCGTTTTTCGTCAAGGACAAAGGAGCGCCTCCAGTCATGCCGGCTGGATGACCGCCGCACAGTTCGTGACCAGCAGCACGTACGCCGCTGAAAGGTCCAAGGCGACCCGTCCCCAACTCCGTTTGCAAGCCCCAGTTGCGGACTGAACCCGAAAGCTGGCCGAAAATTATATGAAAGCAGACGTGCGTGGCGGAGAGAGTGGGATTCGAACCCACGAGACCCTTACGAGCCTACACGCGTTCCAGGCGTGCGCCTTCAACCACTCGGCCATCTCTCCATTCGCACAGTCGCGAAGCGGCGCGCACTATACCCATCGCTGCCCCGAGCGCAACTTGCACAGACAGGCCGATCGCCTGCAAGGCATGTGTCTCTTGACCACGGTCTCATAGGGCCACAAAAAGGTGCCGGTCAACCGGCAGAACGGCACCCCATGACCAGTTCGCGGCTTTTTAAGGCGTTTGCCATCCTATCGCTTCTTTGCGCGTCGATCGCTCTTTGGTACTGGCACGCGACGAGCCAGTCGCCGGGGCATGGATTGATCCGCATCGCGGCGGCATCGTTCTTGGCCGCGCTCGTAACGGCAATCGTCAATCCGGACACCCGGCCGCGGACCATGCTGCGCTTTCTCGCCGCTCTCTTCGCCCTTTTCGCCCTGATTGCATTTGCCGCAGATGTCTCCCGCTCGCCCCTCGACGGCGGGAACTTCGGCGCCACGTCGCTAATGCAACACCTTCAGACACTGGCGCCGTCGTTTGTCGCCACGCTCAAGCGGACGATCGAACAAACGATCAGTCCCGTCCTGTGGGACCCGATCCTCACCACGATTCTCGCGTTGCCGGCCTGGGTGGTGTTCGCCTTTTTCGCTGGTGCCGCCGGCTACCTGGGTCGCCCGCGCCGTCGCGTACGCATCTTCGCCAACGATTACTGAGCGGCCGCAACGTTTGGGCCTTCGGCAACGTATACTGAGTTGCATAACAAAAAGGAGCAAATCCATGTTCGCTAAGCGTAGCGCTCCGATGCCGACCCCGGAAACCGCACTCACCGGGCGGAGCACAAGCATTCTCCCCGCCACCGCCGAACACTACGTGTTTTCGCGCCCGTTGCATGGCCCCTATCCGGACGGCCTTGAGGTCGCAATTTTCGCACTCGGTTGCTTCTGGGGAGCCGAACGGCTTTTTTGGCAATTGGGCGATGGCATCTGGATAACGGCTGTCGGCTATACGGGCGGTTTCACGGAAAATCCGACGTATGAACAAGTCTGCTCAGGCCATACAGGACATGCCGAAGCCGTGGTCGTTGTGTTCGATCCGAAGATCATTCCCTACGAGCGTCTGTTGAAGACCTTCTGGGAAGCCCACGATCCGACACAAGGCTTCCGTCAAGGCAATGACGTTGGCACGCAATACCGCTCAGCCATCTATACGACGACACCGGCGCAGTTCTCAGCGGCGAAAGCATCCGAACGGGCCTATGCCGACGCCATCGCCGCGCAAGGCTACGGGCCGATCACGACCGAGATCAAAAGCGCCGGACCCGTCTATCTGGCGGAGGACTATCATCAGCAGTATCTCGCGAAGGTTCCGCATGGATACTGCGGACTCGCTGGCACGGGCGTCACCTGCCCCGGATCAACGGACGCCTGATCGCCCATCGTCTGCACCGAATGATGCAAAAAACGACCCGCCGGGAAGATCACTTCTTCTCGGCGGTATTTGTTTTTTTGCGCAAATGCGGACGTAAAGCCGGACGCACAGCCGACGCTTTCGCCGCAGGCACGGTCGCGATGCCTGCCCCCTTTGCGAAGGCTGCTCGGGCTTCTGCCGCCTTGGCAAGAGCTTGATGCACGGCAGCTTTGGTCATCAAGGCCCGGCTGGGTATCGAGACCGGATTGGGTTCTGCCGCCAGCACCGAGCGGCATTCCGGCGGCAAATCCGCCATCATCACCGGCGGTTTCGGCGGCCTGATGCTGATGGTCGGCGGACCGGAGACCGGCGGTTTCGTGCCCTCCTTTGCCGGGATCACGCGCGCCAGCCACTTGTCGACCTCTTTTCCGCAGCCATCCTCGCCCGTCGGCGGAATTTGAGGCTTGCATCCCGCAAAGCCCGCCGGGCATTTGATGCGCATATGGAAATGGTAGTAATGCCCATAGTAGGGCCGCACTTTCCCAAGCCATTTGCGATCGGTGCCGGCGGCCTCGCACAAAGCCTTCTTGATCGCCGGATGCACGAAAATCCGCTCGACCTCGGGATAGGAAGCCGCCCGCTTGATGAGCGCGACCTGCTTGCCGGTGAAAACCTTCGGATCAACGGCGAGCCCCGTCTTATCCAGCATCGAGGTGGCATTCAGTGTTTCGCGCTCTTTACGCGTGAGACGCCGCTTCGGCATCGGCGTCAGCCAAATATCGGCATCCAGACCGACCTGATGGCTGGCATGCCCCGATGCCATCGGGCCGCCGCGCGGCTGGGCAATGTCGCCGACAAGGAGACCCGGCCAGTCACCCGCACTTTGCGCCTCTTTGGCGAACCGTTCGATGAGCGCAATCAGCTCGGGATGACCCCAGTTACGGTTGCGCGAAAGCCGCATTTCCTGCCAGGCCGGACCATCGATCGGCAGCGGCACTGCGCCGGAAAGACACCCGCGCGAGTAATAGCCGATGGCGCGCGAGGCGAGCGGAGCCGGCTTTTTGACTTGTCCGAATAGATTCTTCGCGCCGAAGAATTGCGGCCATTTGGGCAAGCCGCTTTTCGACTTCACACTTGATGTTTCGGTCGCGCCGTTTCCAAGGATCGGCTCGGTCGTGATCGTCACGGTCCGCCGTTGCGAACTGGCGGAATTCTTGGGATCTTCCGTTCCCGAGGTCGGTTGACCATCAGGCTCCGACGACGCGTCATCGTCGTCAGCGGCAAGTTTGAACTTGCGATTACCGGCTGCGAAATCGGGCAAGCCGCTCTCAGCGGATTTTGATGTTCCTTCGGTATCTGAAGGCGAGGCTGACTTCGCGGCAGATCCTGAATCAGCGAGGGCAACCGGCGACAGGACAGCGGACCCGACGGGAACGAACCCAGCCAAGCCAAGAGCAACAACCACCGCGGATAGCCTGCCGGCCCTCATTACGATCCCGCAATTACCTAAGGTGTCCGCCCCTTATACTCCATAGTCGGGCAAAAATCAGACCCTCTCGAAGCCCGCCGGTTCCGGGTTGCTGTGGCGTGGCTAAAAAAGCTTGAAACATCGCGCGCAACGCCGTTCAGAGGTATGACGCTGCCCAACATCGGCGGCTCAAGCACCACATAGGACATCATCCTGACACTCATCACCGAAAGCGAACCGGCAAACGCCGATTGTCGTCTTGTCCTGGCCCACGGCGCCGGAGCCGGGATCAATTCGCCATTTTTCGAAACGATCACGCCTTTGCTCGTTGCGCGCGGCATTGCCGTGACCGCCTTTGAGTTCGCGTACATGGCCGCGCGACGCACCGGCGGATCGAGACGTCCGCCTCCGAAAGCTGAAACACTGATGTCCGAGTATCGTGATGGCGTCCGATCGCTCGGCAAACGCGAGAGCGGCACAAAACTTGTCATCGGCGGCAAGTCGATGGGCGGGCGCGTTGCCAGCCTTATCGCCGGCGATCTTTATGAAACCCGCGAGATCGACGGGCTTGTCTGCCTGGGTTACCCGTTTCATCCACCGAACACGCCGGAAAAGCTGCGCACCACGCATCTGGAAACGCTGAGTTGTCCGGCGCTCATTGTTCAGGGTGAGCGAGACCCGTTTGGCAACCGCGCTGAAGTTGAAGCTCTCTCGCTGCCGCCGGCCATTGGTGTCCGCTGGATCGGAGACGGTGATCACGACTTTGGGCCGCGCGGACGATCCGGCTTCACGCGGAAGGGCAATCTTGCCAATGTCGCCGATGCGGTTGCGGCATTTATCGCGGGCCTGCCAGAGCCGCGTTGACGCCTCAACGAGCCCAACCTACGGTGCCGTCACGGAATTTCGTCTCCCGGTGGGACGCTCAACCTCTCCAGCCAACCTCAGCTAGCAATCGCACCCCAATGACCTCTCTCGCCTTCACGCCCGAGCAAGCCGCCGCCAGCCTCGAATCCAAAGCCTGGCCGTTCGAAGAGGCGCGCCGGCTCATCAAGCGCCTCGAACGCCTGCCGGGCGGCGGAGAGAAAACCGTGCTCTTCGAAACCGGCTACGGGCCGTCCGGGCTGCCTCACATCGGCACGTTCGGCGAGGTCGCGCGCACGACAATGGTGCGGCGCGCCTTCGAGCTATTGACGGACGGCAAGCGCAAAACGCGCCTCATCTGCTTTTCCGACGACATGGATGGGCTTCGTAAAGTCCCAACCAACGTGCCGAACCAGGACATGCTGCAGCAGCACCTGGAAGAGCCTTTGACGCGCGTCCCCGATCCCTTCGGAAAGTACGAAAGTTTCGCGCACCATAACAACGCGATGCTGCGCGATTTTCTTGATCGCTTCGGCTTCGAATACGAATTCTTCTCGGCAACGGATTGCTACAAGTCCGGAATGTTCGACGCGACGCTGCTCAAAATGCTCGCCGTCTACGACAAGGTCATGGACATCATCCTGCCAACGCTCGGACCGGAGCGGCAGGCAACCTATTCGCCCTTCCTGCCGGTGTGCCAGCGGACCGGGCGCGTGCTGCAAGTCCCGATGGTCGCTCGCGACGTTAAAGCCGGAACTGTCACGTACATTGATCCCGAGACTGGCGAGAAGATAGAAACGCCGGTCACAGGCGGTCGCGTCAAATGCCAGTGGAAGGCCGACTGGGCCATGCGCTGGAC
>Ga0182744_1001199_pt1 | contig 23014 bp, 14 predicted proteins | sample eDN3rd30CKraftMG_FD_128525 | JGI IMG/M metagenome (GOLD analysis project Ga0182744, IMG submission 128525) | Enriched Miracle-Growth compost microbial communities from Emeryville, California, USA - eDNA 3rd pass 30_C Kraft MG (version 2) (version 2) ...
ATCCAAAAACGTCAAAAATGGTATTAAGTGTTCGACTTTAATGCCCGTCAGCCTGCTAAGTTTTTTAACATTTGATTTGCAATAGTTTGCAGCGTTAATAGTAAATAGTTTAAACAAAAACTATTAATTACTATTGCAAAATTAATAAACTATTCGTTTACGAAATTCTACCATTACGGCGGCGACACTTCTAAGAGATGGTTAGTCGGTTTTGCTTTCGATGGCAAGCGCTACCAGATCAGAATGGGCCTAAACTTCCTTAAAAATATTGATAGGTTTTCATTAGGCAAAGTTATTTGTCGCCTGGTAGATTACGCTTTGCAAGAGGGATGGAACCCGTGTTTAACGTCAATTGATAAATACCTTTTTCTATAGAGGCAGAGGAACGAAAATGCGGAAATATAAACCGCCTTTCCTTTGAAGAAGTGCTAGATTTCGCGCTAGAAAAAGGCTCATGGGCAAAAAAGACCCGTTTAGGTTTTTCGAGGCATCAGCATCCAGATAAAAAAATCCGGAAAAAAAGTATGCTACACATAAATACAATAGCATATATTTGATCTGATAGAATTTATGTCTACACAAAGAGCTCTATGACGGTTCACTCTTTATTACCGAAAACGGTGCATTGTAATTTACCGATCACAAATTCTAAAAATGGCTAATGTATGAAATGTAATTCATAGAAACTATAAAAATGTGGTTATGCATGGTATTTCATTCGCTATTCGCCCTCTTTAAAAATCAAAAATCCATAATCTTAAAATTTAATCAAAACCGTGGGGCCGTCAGAAAACTAAGCCGAAGAGCAGCGATTGATTCAATTAGTGACCGCCAATTCAGGGAGGTATTGCAAAAAAGTGGCGTACGCTTTGACAATTTGGGATCGATGAATCACCATTTGCCTATAAGGATATCCACAAAGTGATGCAGGCATACCAAGGGCTGGTAGATGTCATTGGCAGGTTTATCCATAAAATTGTAAAAATGGATGGCGCCAGTCACAGAACTTGGCCGCAAAAGTGAAAATTGAATGAATTGACCTGGTAAATTTTAAGATTGAATAAATCATTTGGCTGGTTGAGTCGTATAAAATCGGGAATGCCTTTATACCGACTCCTTTTATTGTTTTTTTTTTTACTGTCCAGACTTTTCATAAAAGCGATAATATCACTTTGCTCTTCGGATGTTAGTCCCAGGCTGTCCTTAGGCAGTGTTTGATTGGGCAAGTTTATGCCCAGACCGACTGCCCCGGCATTGTTATAAAACTCCATTACTTGCTCCAGCGTTGTATAAACACCGTTATGCATATAAGGGGCCGTTTTGCTGATGTTGCGGATGGTTGGTATTTTAAAAGCATGTTTATAGGCGTCTACACCGATAATAGCGTAATAGCCTAAATCCGGATCCAAAAGGGAATCTGTGAGCGTACGGGGAACGCCAATAATTTCTGTTTCGCTTTGAATGAATTTGGGCGGTGTAATGCCGTTAAACAGTGGCATAAAATGACAGGTGGCACAACGCGCCTTGCCCATAAACAGGTTAAAACCACGGACCTCTTGACCGGTCAGCGCATTGTTTTGTCCTCGCATAAAATCGTCAAACCGGCTGTCGAGCCTGACAAGGCTTCGGACATAAGAAGCCAGCGCATTTGTTAGTTGATCCGTGTTTATGGTAGAATCCCAGTCATCAACCGGGAAGGCCTGATGGAATAACTTTTTGTAAGTCACATTATTACTGACATAAGCAACGGCCGCTGTCAAAGAACCATCCATTTCATGCTTATTCCTAATTACGTCACGCACCTGATCTTCGAGTGTCAGGGCCCGCATATCGTAAAAATAATTTGATTGCAGGGCCGCATTTATCAAGGTGGGCGCATTTCGGGCCAGATGCTCAGTTGAATCATGTATATCCACCGGGGTGGGGAGGCCATCCGTGTAATCAAGTGCCGGTTGGTGACAGGTGGCGCAACTCCTGGTCTTGCTGCCAGAAAGCATTTTGTCAAAAAATAATTTTCTGCCCAGAGCCACTTTGGCTGGCGTAATATCGAATTTCGCTCCAGGTGTAAAGGCATTGACATTAAAGGCACCGGAATCAAAAAGTGTATTGACATTCTGGTTGAGCAGCCGGTTATATTTGATTTTTGGTCCGGATAGGCTATTGTCCAGCGCGGCAATACTACCAGTGATTCGATTGGCATATTTTGTAATAAACGCGGCCCTGTCAAAGCTGTTAAAATCTTCGTGGCTGGTGAGATAGTCAGCGGCTTGCTGTAAGGTTTGAATTAAGGCCGGCTGCTTTTTTTTGTTGGTGTAATATTGCATGACCTCTTTCAGGCTCTGCAATGAAACGGCTGCCTCCTGCATACTGTTAAGCGATAAGGCGGCATCAAAACCAGTAATACCAAGTGTTATGATCCGGAATACTTCCAATTTGGCGGCATCTAAAATCCGCCAATCAACAAAATCATGATCTGTATAATAATCGATCAGATAATTTGTATTGGTAATCAAATAACCAATTGCAGTGATCAGGCGTTTTTGGTTTTTTTCAGCAATGCCCGGGTAGATAAGTTCTTCAATGACTTGTAAACCCATTGGATCCTGGCCTCTGGCAAGGACCGGATCCAATAAGTCAGCATTTTCAATTTCTTCTACCGGCGGCCCGTTGATCCGTTTGGCTAAATCAAAGGTGAAATAGGTCGCCGCCCATTCAAACCTTTTATACAAAAGCCTGGACCGGATAAAAGCCTGTTCAATCTGCTTTTGATCTAACTGCTTTTTCTGAACTACAGCAAGTAAGCTGTCCTGAATATAATCATGGAAGTCGTGAATTTGCTGTAAGACCTGCCTATGGATTTTTTTTGATCTTAAGTTGCCGATAGCGTTTTCGCTCGATTCAATGGAAGTGAAACTTACAATGAAAAGTCCGAATAAAAAAAGTATAACGATACCCGTCTTGCGATACATACGACTGCCTCTTAACTGATCTGCACGTATTAACTTGCTTTTGCCTATTTAAAGATTAAGGCGTTTCTAAGCGGGCTGGCATTTTTATCACGCTCAGCCAGCGGTGCTAATCCCCATCTTTTTTCAATAAATGCCAGCAGGCTTACGGTTTCATATTGTGTGTGGTCCACAAATTTCTTTTTGGCAAATGGTCCAATGATAATTGCCGGGATGCGGCTGCCTGGACCAAACCGATCGATTTTCGGCGGATTGACATGGTCAAAAAATCCTCCAAACTCATCATAGGTCAGGATGACCAGTGCGTCCTTACCATTGGGTCCGTTGAGCACATCATTGATCAGGTTAACGGCTAACTGTTCAGATGAATAAACGGCAGAAGCACCGGGGTGTTCATCATTGCCTGATCCTGGTTTTACAAAACTGACGCTTGGTAATGTACCTGCTTTGGCAGCTTTAATAAAATCGTTCTGATCCTTTAAGTGCTCACGCCCTTTTGTTCCTGGTTTGTAATTGTCAAAATACAAAAAAGGTTCATGGTTATAGGCAAAGTTATTTTTCCTGCCTGCTACAGCATCATCCCAGCCTTCAGAATACCATGCCCAGGAAATGTTCTTTTCACTCAGGCGGTCACCGATGGTCGGAAAATTTTGTGAAGGTAAAAATTTAGAAGTATCGGATTTAACCGGATAAGGCCAGTTTCGAGAAAGCACGTGGTTGATGGCATAACCATCGGGAGAAACAACGCCGTCTTTAATGATTTTGCCATCAGGCCCGATTTGAGCTACCTGCGACTTTGGGGCATTCGGCCAGGTAGGTACACCCGCAGAAATTAAAAAGACATGGTTAAAATAGGATCCGCCAAAAACGCTCTGGAAAAAATTGTCACATAACGTGTAATCGTGCGCAAACTGATACAAAGGTAATTTTTTGGTACTGTAATAACCCATCGCCAGTCCTTTGGAATCGTTATAGGCTGCAAATTTATCCATCTTGCCACCGTCTATCTGCAGCTGGTTATGGTAAAACCGGTGGGTCACATCAGGAGTTGGTTTATCGTTAGGCACATATTGATCGATATTGAATAATTTATTGGGCAGGTTAGTCGGAAAGGAATTATTTCGGGGGATGGCCGGCAGGTATTGATAAGGTTTGCCCTTTTTATCAACCTGTACATAATTACCTTTAATCGCATTTTTGATGCCATTGGCGCCTTTAAATTCGCCATAAAGGTTGTCAAAACTGTGGTTTTCCATGTAAATAACCACAACGTGTTTAATTTGTTGGATACCATCATCAAAGCTGGTCTTTCTTTGCTGTGCTTTTTTAGCTGTACTGCAACTAAAAAATCCAACTCCAAGTGAAATCAGAGTCACATACATTAACCGTGATGAACGCATTTTGTGTTTAATTTTTATATATTTTTAAATGATAGAAATATTCTATATAGAGCTGATCATTAGATCTGGGAACCTGAAGGCCCCAGATCAACAGATGATGGATCGATGTCCGATATTTCCGATGTTATTCAATTTCTTCCTACAAATATAGGGTTTTGGGCTTGCTTAAATGTTATCTAAATGCAATTAACCCAACTGCAAATAAGCATGTCTGAAAGTTCTTTTTCAGGACTGAGCCTTCCTTAATTGAGTGGCTGGGGACAATTTTTAAGTTTTAGACAATGCTAAATAATGGAAAATCAGACTTTTAGATAAAAAAAATGATAACAGATGGTAGTTATATTATTGAATATTTTCCTCCCATATGTTTAATTGGATTGATGTACCTTAGAGACCGATTTTACTAACTAAGGCCGAATGAAATAGGAGGTAAGTTCGGCAAAGAAATAGAATTGGCGTCTTATTATCTGTGGGGCAGTAGATTTTAGGGTAATTTATCTGTAGAGTTCAATCGAATCATCCAAATGTTAATGACAAATGCGTAAATCACATTTTGAAAGAATCCATGTGCTTGTGACTCTTCTGTGCATATTTAGCAGTAGTCTGCTGGCACAAGAAAATAGTGCCTCAGACATTAAAGTGATCCCTGAACCGGTTACCGTTACCAGGCAGACAGGCTATTTTAATTTGCCGTCCCTGATTAATGTGAATTATACTGAGCGTGGTTCCAGCGATACAAATGGACTTGGCTATATTCAAAAGGAATTTAGCGACAGATTGAAAAGATCAATTCCTGGAACAAAAATTATTGCTTCGGATATAACGCGGGCGAATGTCCGCTTTGTATTACTGCAGAAGGATAAAATTGATACCACTTTAAAATCAGAGGGCTATCGTCTGCGTATTGGTATGGAAAATGGGATCACCATTACCGCCAATAAACCGGCAGGATTATATTACGGTATTCAGACCCTGATGCAACTCATGCCGGTAAATAGTGTTGCTGCAGGCAAGGACTCCCCGATTCAGTTGCCCTGTGTTGAAATTACAGATTATCCCCGGTTTGGCTGGCGGGGACTGATGTTGGATGTTGCCCGACATTTCTTTACCAAAGAGGAAGTCATGAATTATATTAAAGAAATGTCCAGATACAAATATAATATGTTTCATTGGCACCTGACAGATGACGAGGGTTGGCGTATTCAGATAGATGCCTATCCGAAACTGACCAGCGTGGGTGCCTGGAAGGTTAAAAAGATAGGATACTTCGGGACTTTTTCTCCGGTGAGCGCAAAGGATAAATACGACTATGGCGGGTTTTATTCCCAGCAAGATATAAAGGACATCGTTGCTTTTGCCAAAGCGCATTTTGTCAATATTTTACCAGAACTGGATATGCCCGGGCACAGCATGGCAGCAATAGCCTCCTATCCTGCACTCTCCTGCACACCGGAAGCGAAGCATTATCATGTGAGGTCCGGTGAAGCGGGTTTTATGGATTGGACCGACAGCGGTATTGTAGCCCATTATGATAATACCCTTTGTCCGGCAAATCCCAGGGTCTATCAGTTCCTGGACAAAGTGTTTGATGAAGTGGCCAAGTTATTTCCTTTTCCCTATATTCATATTGGCGGAGACGAATGTGCCAAGACCTTCTGGAAAAAAAGTGCGGAGATTGCTGAGCTGATGAAAAAGCAGCATTTGAAAAATATGGATGAGGTGCAAAGCTATTTTGAAAAAAGGGTGGAGAAAATTGTCAAGTCCAAGGGTAAAAAAGTAATTGGCTGGGATGAAATCCTGGAAGGAGGCGTCGCGCCCAATGCTGCAATTATGAGCTGGCGGGGCGAAAAAGGCGGCATTGCTGCCTCGAAAATGAAGCATGATGTGGTCATGAGCCCAACGACCTATGCCTATCTGGATTATATGCAGGGTGACCCTGCCATAGAACCGCATGTATATGCATCCCTGCGGTTAAACAAGGCCTATCAGTTTGATCCGGTACCTGAAGGGGCGGATCCTGCCTATATTAAAGGCGGCCAGGCTAATTTATGGTCAGAACAGCTTTATAATATCCGTCACGCAGAATATATGACCTGGCCCAGAGGTTTTGCCATTGCAGAATGTCTTTGGTCGCCTAAAAGCAGAAAAAACTGGGCATCTTTTGTCACCAGGGTTGAAGCTCAGTTCCCCAGGCTGGACGCTGATAGCGTTAAATATGCCCCCAGTATGTATGATCCCGATATTACTGTTTCCTTAAATTCCGACAGCACCCTGGAGATTACTTTAAACAAGGAACTGGATGATCTCGATCTCTATTACAGTGTAGATAATTCATTCCCAGATCGTTTCTATCCCAGGTATACCGGGCCCTTTCAGCTACCGAAGGACGCTGCGATGTTAAGAGTCATCAGTTATAGAGGGGACAAGCCCATCGGCCGGTTAATATCGGTAGATACGAAGGCACTTAAGAAGAGAATAAAAAAATAGCTATCATAGGTAGCTTTCTTATCCTTGGAATGCCATTAGCGAATATAGGTTCGCCCCGCAAGATTGCAGCAGCTGCTTACGTCCCTTAAAAAATAAAGCAGGGCAGCGGCAGATTTAATAATAAATCCGGGTATACTGCCCGACTTGTTTTACCGGTATAGTATCATTTGTCAAATTCAGGAAAAGGAAGGCCTTTTCCAGTTTCACAAAGTCGCTTCAGACTCCTTAAAAACAGGGCCCATGCATAGCTGCAGCCTGCAAACTCATTGGTATAGGCCTTCCAGTTATTGTGTGAAAAATTAAGAACTGCTCCTTTGGCATGCGGTTCAAGCGCAAAAGAAATTTCAGTGCCGCTCCACTCAGGATTTGCTTCCAGGCAGATCCATTTTACCAAATCATAATGACGCATGACATCTATTCTTGTTTTGATCTGGTTTTCCGGATTTGTCTCGCCAAACCCAAACTTAATCAGGCTACCTTCCTGTAAATCCCTGCCTGTTTCCACATCGGGTGTCCACCAGCCCTGGAGCCCTTCTTTTGTGGTAAGCGCATGGTAAATGGTTTCTATGGGTGCCTCTATGCGCAGTCGGTGACAGATGCTTATGGAGCCGGGTGCGGCCGCTGCTGACGGCACTTCACCTACTGAAATATCCTCTTGTTTAGGCGTAGGATCTCCTTTGCCTGTGGTAATTAAAGATTTAAGGCTGCCTTGAATATAATGGGTCCAGGCATCCCTGCAAAGTTCATAACATTCATAAGCAGGTGTTAGTTCTTTGTGGGTAAAAATGAGCTGGGTTTCGCCGTCTTTCGAGGCAATGTCAAAAATGATATCTGAGTCCTGCCATTCATGTATGTCTTTAGTGAACTTAAAATGGTTCTCCAGTACATGCCAGACAACTCTTTGGGGCGTACATTGGGTTATTTTAAATTTAGCTGTATGGACATCCTGATAATGATAATGAAAAAGGCTATCCATTGAAGCCGTGTCTCCTTCAATGTTTTCGGACCACCAGCCACGCACATTGCATATGGCTTCAAAAACCATTTGCGGCGATTGGCTGACGGTAAAACTGGTAGTAAAGTCTTGTTGAGGCATTTGATTTAAATTTAGAGATTTAGATGTTTGAATAAGTCCAATATAAACTGTACCTGATTTAAAAATAGTTTTATAAAACAAACATGCTTAAAACCATTTCGTTGACAGATCAAAGTTAATCACCTTTGAAATGGAATACCAGGTGCGATATAGACATTCTAAGGGGGTGATTTGGACAAAAATAATCTGTACCTTTATAACAAAATTGGTTAAAATGAAACATCTGACTATTGTAGTGCCGTCAGGCGAAGGCAATAACCTGAGCAGCATTGTCGGGCCTTTTAAGATATTTTCCAGGGCGAATGCAATAGCCAAAAAAAGCCATGGGAAAGCGCTATTTAAAATCGAACTGGCTGGGTTAAATGAGCATGTGGACTTTTATGAGGGCCTTTTTGCGGTCAGGCCGCAAAAAATGCTCAGGGCTATAAAAAAGACAGATCTGATCATTATCCCGTCGCTCAATCATAATTACGATGAAGTGATCAAACAAAATAAAGCGCTCTCTGACTGGATCTGTGCGCAGTATTATTCAGGAGCAGCGGTAGCGGCTATTTGCACCGGCGCCTTTCTTTTAGCGGCCCCGGGCTTACTTGATGGGAAAAACTGTTCTACGCACTGGTCGGCAGCGGAAGATTTTAAAAAAAGGTTCCCTAAGGCACACTTGCAGATTGATCATGTTATCACTGATCAGGACCGGCTGTATACGAGCGGGGGCGCCTATTCTTTTTTAAATCTGATGATTTATCTGGTAGAAAAGTATTTTGATCGCCAGACGGCAATTTTATGTGCTAAAATTTTTCAGGTGGAGATCGACAGGAATTCTCAATCTGTTTTTTCGATATTCACCGGGCAAAAAGCACATGACGACCAGGTCGTCCGAAGCGCGCAGTTGTATATTGAAGAAAATTATGCGGAAAAAGTCTCTTTTTCCACTGTCTCTAAAAAATTTGCAGTCGGAAGAAGAAACTTTGACCGTCGGTTTATAAGAGCCACCGGGAATACACCGGTTGAATATTTACAGCGTGTACGGGTGGAATCTGCCAAAAAGTTACTGGAGTCCACCCAAAAGCAAATCAGTGAAGTGATGTTTGAAGCAGGGTATAGTGATGTCAAAGCATTCCGGGAAGTTTTTAGAAAAGTAACCGGCCTTACTCCTTTAGACTATAAGAATAAATATAACAGGGGAGCTGCCTTTTAATGCATGGATAAGCCACTGACTTGCCCGCCTGATTCACTATTTTTCCCAGGCCAGTGTGCATTTGCCAACGCCGTAAAACTTTTTACCGTTTTTATTGGTTAGTGCCGTATATATCACCAAAAATGTTCCGTCATTTTGTTCAATAGCGCATAAGGGCGTGCGGGTGGCATGGTCACCGTCCAAGGCCCAGCGCTTGTCCTTAAACTGAACTTTCACCCTTTTTTCGGGGCTCCAGTGAAGGCCGTCGCTGGACAGGCTATAGCCAATTTCCTGATTTCCAAAACTATCGAAGACCATCAGATATCTGCCATCCTTTAACCGGGATACGATTTCGTTTTCCATGAAGACTTTTGCCACATGAATGGGATTGAAGCCTTCAGGCATTCTTTTCCATGGCCCTGACAGCTTCTTTGCATAGGCGATGCCTGTGGGCCAGGTCCCCCTGGGCGTATGGTAATGCCCGTCATACATCGCATACCAGGTATTGCCGACCTTATAGGGGTTAAAGCAGGCAATGGCCTGCTGTCCTTCCCAGGGCTGGCTGTCATTATCCGGCTCAAGCACAATGCCCATATCCGCATAAGGGCCTTCAATTCCTGTTGGACCGGATACGACAGATTTTGCGCGCCAGATCCTTCCTGCATAATCATTGCCAGGAATCTCTCCTTTGGTGGAATCACCGCTTCTGTAAGCAACATAGAAAATATTCCAGGCATTCTCATCCTTATTATATTCTACAGCTGTAACCCATACTTCAGATCTGGGATTGGTAGGCGACCTGCCTGAAATACTGTTTACAATGGTCGATTTTCGATGCCAGTGGACAGCGTCCTGGCTGGTCCAGTAAGCAATACGCATATCTTTATGCGCCCGGCCAAACATCTCGTTGATAAACATATGATATTGGTTGCCGACTTTAATAACCTGTCCGGTCTCAAATCCTGATTTATTATGACTGCCCACAACATCCGGATGGTCGGACGTAATGACCGGCTGAGCATCTGCCTTTAGAAGTTTTAACGTAGCAGGAGGTTGCGCATCCAAGGCACCGAAGGTTAAAAGGCTTACGCAAACGACAGCGAAACGCTTAAGTCGTTTCGTATGACTTTTTTTTCGGCTGGACCCGGATTTGTCTAGGTGGAGAAATAGAAAATTTTTATTAAACATGTAAAGGGGCGATTATATGGAGCGAATATTTTAGGAAGGTTATTTTTCAGCTTGGGGTACATAGGAAGCCGTTCTCCAGCCCTTTGGACGCGCAGGACGGCAGTCAAGGAAGTTTATATCTGCTGACTTGGGGCCTTCTATTTGCATCGCGAGACTATCTCCAGGCACCTTAAACCAGACGTTTTCAAATAATAGATGCCGGGTATCCAACAGTGTCAGGGTACTGTCCTTTGTGGAAATCACTGCATTTTTAATCGTGAAGTGATCGACATCTGCGGCCTTAAAGAAGTTGTCTGCCTGGACCCGCATGTTTTCCATTAAGACGTTGGTTAATGGACTTTCTGGAATAGCGGTTAATTTTATAAACCATTCAGCACTGTCTACCTGGATATTTTTGAACTTGATATTATTAAAAGAAGGAGTTAATGGCCCGACTTTTCTTGCCGGCAGACGTGCTGCAAGGTCCCCGACATATACCGTACTGCCGAGCATATCCCACTGAAATGCTTTTCCTGTCTTATACATCCGGATATTTTCATAAAAAAGACTATCACCTCCGCCGCCGCGGGGCCGCCTTGTTTTAAAGCGGATGCCGACATTTGTTTTTTCAAACACACAGTCGTGTACATATACATTTTTAATAAGCCCCGCGGTCTCACTGCCACAGGTTACGCCACCATGGCCTTGTATGGCCAGGCAGTTTCTGATGACCACATGGTCTGTAGGTATATTTACCCGCAGACCGTCTTCGCCCCGGCCTGCCTTTAGCGTGAAACAATCATCGCCACAGCTCAGGGTGCAATACTCAATCAACACATTTTTTGATGAAGAAATGTCCATCCCGTCACCTCTTGGGATACCTGCTGAATTTACGGTCACCCCCCGGATAATTACCTGATCACAATAAACGGGCACGATATTCCAAAAGGCTGTGTTCTCCAACGAGACGCCTTCAATAAAAACCCGAGTGCAATTAATGGGAGAAATCAGCATCGGTAAAAATATATAACCACCGTTATTTCCGTTATATATCCGGTTTTTAACCGGTGTTTTGTAAGAAACAAAGTCTTCAATCACAATGGAATCCATTACCTGACTTCTTACGCTGCCTCCCTGCCGGGGACCATATATTTTACCTTTGCCCGTAATGGCAATATTATCCTGCCCGTTCGCATATATGCAGGCGCCCAGTGACATAACTTCAATGCCCTCATTTCTGGTGAATACGGCCGGCTGATAATCCTTTACGTCCCCGCTGAAATGTAAACGGGCCCGATCACCCAAATGTAGGTTGATGTTGCTTTTCAGACTAATCCTGCCCGTAATCCAATCGCCATCAGGAATAAGCACTGTGCCCCCACCTTTCGCGCTCAGTTGATCAATACTTTGCTGAATGGCCTTTGTTGCCATAACACCCTGCCTGGCTCCGTTTTGACGTATATCTGTTGTTTGGTCCCTAAAGGAAGGACGCTTAAACGCAGGCATGGAAAAAGGGGCGTTTACCGGAAATATGGAATCTGGCAAATGCGCAGCACCAACCTGGGAGCTGTCGACAATGTCCTTAAGGGCAGGCACGTCCGCACTTCTGTTATCCATTTGGCAGGAAGATATCGCCAGCATCATAATGGTAAAGAAGGATAAAGTGGTATAATGATTTTTAAATAAAATTTGTCCCCATTTTAAAGTTAGCATAATCATCCCGATAAATTTATAGACAGGAACCACCCTGGATGCATGATCCGTTAAGTTCCAAAAATGGTTTAATTGATTTTTTGCCGGCTATTACGATGAATAACTTCAGATCGAAAGTCGATGCCGCGCTCGGGTAACAATAGGGGGCTGATTATCACCAAAGTCTTTTTTCAAGTTCGTAAAGATAAATAATAATTTTCTATAACTGTCCTGTACTGTCCTGAATGTACCGGTGAAGAAGATCCCAGTGACGAAGATCGGGGGAATTTTTGTTGACGGCACAATTATATTAGTTTTGCACCATGAATCAGACGGAAAGAAAACGAAGGACGATTGCCATTGATATGGATGGTGTTTTGGCGAACGTAGAGCCACAATTGGTTAAATATTATAACAAGTTTTACGGGGCCTCCTTAACACTTGAAGCCATTCAGGGAATGTCAGGAACCGAGGCATTTCCTAAGGATGCAGCCACCCGCCAAATGTTGAATCAACCTGGATTTTTCAGGGATCTGGAAGTTATGCCGGGCGCTGTAAGCGCAGTCAGGCAGCTGATGGAAGATTACGAGGTGTATGTCGTTTCAGCGGCAACAGAATTTCCTTTATCCTTATTTGAGAAATATGAGTGGTTACAAGAACATTTTGCCTTTATTGACTGGCGCCATATAGTACTTTGCGGCGATAAAAGCATTATTCAAACGGATTATATGATTGATGATTATTGTAAAAACCTGGATGTATTCAAGGGCAAGACACTGATGTTTCACGCCTATCATAATACGCAGCTTAATCACCATTTCAGGGTCCGTTCCTGGTTGGAAGTGCTGGCCTGGTTTAAAGCTGAAAAACTAAAGGAACATGATTGAACTGGTTTTAACCAAGGACTTCACGCCGTTAAAGGGAAGCCGTTTTTATAAAAAAAGAACATGGCCCCCATTGATTTCGAGTATATAACTAAAGGCTATCGGGGCCATGATTATTAGTTTTGTAGCCTTAATCCCTTTGAAATGAAAGGGCGCTGGAAGGGACGTTAATCTTCCTTTTGCTTTAAGATATTGCCCTGACTATCTATGACGATATCCCAGTCCTTAGTGATTGATTTGAGTTCAAGTTTATAAATCACTTTGCTGCCTTCTGTGATTTTCTCAGGATCATCTATCCGGTACCCTTTAAAATCTTTTCCCAATTTGGCCGTTACTGCCGCAGGCAGGCTGTTTTTGTCGATCTCCTCTTTATGCCTCACCATAACCCCTTTATGGTCGTACCAGACCTCGTGATCGATATTGCGGCCCAGTTCAAATTCTACATTGTATAATTCACCTTTAATTTCCCAGTCAATATCTTTTGCTTTGGGGAACTGGGTGGCGAACTTGTTGGCAATAACGGAAGGTACCTGACTTGCGGGTATGTCCTGTGCAGTGAGGCTGCCTGCACATAACAGTAAACCTGCAGCGAATGTTAAAAAAATCTTTTTCATGTTATTTGTTTTTGATTATAAGGCAAAGCTAAGCAGCGATTCTGGAAACAATCTGGAATCGCACCCTTGTCAGATCACTGAATTGTTAAAGTTGATTTTAAAGTGATGTAGCTGGTGCTCATAATTATATTTAATTGTAAATCCATAATTATCGCAAATAGCTTTTACAATGGATAATCCGAGCCCTGTGCTTTTAGAAGGTCCGTTCCCTTTGTAAAAGCGTTTAAACAGTGAAGTCATGTCAAGCATGCCATGGACCGCTGTATTGGAAACAATGAGCATTTGGTGGCTTAGTTCTATAAAAACCTTGCCACCTTGCTTATTATGGAAAATGGCATTTTTAACCAAATTAGAAATGAATATATTTGCCAGCGTTTGGTTCATATAGACAATTGCACTGCCTGATATCTGCAGCTCGATTTTTATGTCTTTATATGCCGCAAATGACTCCAGATTGCTGATTATTTCCAGAGCAAGCTGTTTCAAGTCCACATGCTCGCTTGTAACGAATTGTTTATTTTCGATTTTGCTCAGCAATAAAAGTGATTTATTTAATTGTTTTAAATGCTGGATAATGCCGATCGTTTTAGATAACTCTGTGGCCGTCGTTTGATCGAGCTGTTCTTTTTCCAATATCAATTCGATTTTATTGGTCAGTACGGCAAGCGGTGTTTGTAGTTCATGGGCAGCGTTTTCTGTAAATTGCTTCTGACTGTTAAAGACGGTTCTGGCATGGGCAGTCATCACATCTGCTGCCTTTTTTAATTCCAAAAATTCTGTTGTCTGGGTTTTTATATCGGGAAGGGATTCGTTTTTATCTATACGGAAAGCTTTAAAATGGTCTAAAAGCTGATAGAACGGTCGCCACAGCTTTTTTAAAGCAATATTATTTATGGCAATAATGCTGATAATAAGAATTATATAAAGCCAGATCATTGCCCAAAATATGTCTGCAATTAAGTCATCCTCCTCGAGCGTGGAAGAATAGACTTTGAGCTGGTAATAGCGGTCAGCCTCCTGAAAGGCCGTTGTCAGCATCCGCATGGCCACCGCATCCTTGCTGCCCAATGGATAAATAGCCGTATCCTTAAATGCATCTTTCATTGCCAAGGCGTTTTGCTCGTCTATTTCTTTTATGAAGTAATTTCCTTGTATTTCAAGCATATCTGCCGAACCCTGTTCTGAGAGCTTTTGCTGGATAACCTGTATTTTCTGGTTAATCAGGCTCTTATCCAGGCTGTCATGGATCTCATCTTTGATTATATAATAAAATAAAGGCGACCAGATGCTGATAATCACCAGAATGGAGATTGACAAATATTTTAATGATTTGTTTTGCAACTTCATGGAATAATTAATTTATATCCAACTCCATAAACAGCCTGAATCTCGAGTGCAGCGTCCGCAGACTGTAGCTTTTTTCTGAGATTTTTAATCTGGTAATAAATAAAATCAAAATTATCCGCCTGATCGATATTATCCCCCCATACATGTTCTGCAAGGGCTTCCCGGGTGATCAATCTGGATTTATTCAACAAAAAATAGTACAGCAGATCGAATTCTTTTCTGTTGAGTGACAATGGTATGCCGTCCACTTTTACTTCGCGCTCCTCCACAAATAAGGCTATATTGGCTGCGTCAATGGAGCTCTTACCACCGAGCTGCTTACGCCGAAGGACCGCCTTTACACGAGCCGTAAGCTCTGCCAGGTGGAAGGGCTTGGTAAGATAATCGTCAGCGCCCAGTTCCAACCCGTTAATTTTATCGTCCAAAGAGTCTTTTGCAGAAATGATAATGACATTTTCTGATTTATCGGAGTGTTTTAAGGAGGCCAGAAGATCCAGGCCGCTACCGCCGGGCAGCATGATGTCCAGTAATATGCAATCGTAAGTATAAATGGCTAATTTTTCCGAAGCGGCTGAATAATCACTGGCTGTTTGGACAATGAACTGTTCTTTCTCCAAAGAGGTTTTTATGGCGCCAAGTAAATCCGGTTCATCCTCAATGACTAAAATCTTCATCTTTCAAAATTAATGCAATAATCTGGAAAGAATCTGGAATCCGGGGTGATGGGATCAGCCCCGCTAACCAGATCAATAAGCGATTTAAAGCCAAAACAATACTTTACAGAAAGCGGATTGCAGGAGGAAAAGGAAATAAGAGAATGCGCAAAAATTATTTAAAGGTTTATTATATTGATTGTTAATGAATTCTGAAATAATTTGGACATAAACGAGAATATATTTGAATTTTTATCCGGAACCTATTGTACTCCAAGGATATATAATAATATATGATAAACGTATCGCAATTGTAATACGATATAAACCAACAAGTTAATATAAGCTAATGAACAGGTGTTTTTTGAATATTAAAAAATAGCCGCTTTTGCGCGCGAAGCATAGAAACCGCCGATAAAGGACAATTTTGTATAAATTAATGTGAATAATCGATAATGATGTTTTTATATATGAATTTATCTTTGACTTATAAATTATCAAATCGTTATTTATCGTACGTTTCGGAAGGAAATTATTGTTAAGAAAATGTTCGAGCCTCAGCGATCAAATCGGCTTTAAAGACTTTATGGTATAGGAAATTAACGGTATCGGGCGGCTTTGCAATCTTTCAGAATCATTATTACACTTGAAAAAAATCATTTATTCACTGCTTTGAAAAAATTAAAAAAATGGGTAGACAAAAAATGAGATTTGTGCTGTTTTTCCTGCTCTCTTTATGTTGCATGAATGCGTTTGCGCAGGAACGAACGGTCAACGGTGTTGTCGTCGATGGCAAAACCGGTGAACATTTGCCGGGCGCTATCGTCAGCGCGAAAGGCCGGCCAAGTAATGTCAGTACAAAATATGATGGTACTTTTTCTATAAAGCTTTTGCCGTCAGATTCTATATTAGTCGTTTCTTATATAGGCTATAAAAGAGTTCAGCAGAAAATCGGCGATGAAACTTTTGTAACCATCAGAATGGATTCAACAGTTTCTGCGGATCTTAATGACGTGGTGGTTGTGGGTTACGGTACCCAAAGCAAGCGGGACATTACCGGCTCTATGGCCACTGTCAATATTAAACAGATCCAGGATATGCCAGTGGCTTCTATCAGTGAAGCACTAAGAGGGCAGATTCCTGGGTTAAATGTTTCCGGTGGTGCACAAAGGCCCGGAGAACTCGCCTCTGTCAGCATCCGCCAACAGTTCAATTGGGGCAAAGACGGTGGCAATACGGCGCCGCTCATCGTCATCGATGATGTATTGCAAGTGGACCCTCAAACGGGTTTGCCATCGCTGGACCGCTTTAATCAACTGGATCTTTCTGAAGTAGAAAGTATTACGGTGCTTCGTGATGCCAGCGCCGCTATTTATGGGTCGAGGGCTTCGCAAGGCGTTATTGTTATCAAAACTAAACGTGGCCAGGCAGGTGCTCCGAAAGTCACCTACAGCGGTAAGTTTGAGCACAATGATGCAGTCAGTCACTCCAAGGTGATGAATGCCAGGCAGTACGGTGAATATTCCAATAGTTTTAATAAGGCATTAGGCCGCAGTGATGATTACCAGTATTCTGAGCAGGAATTAAATATGATGGATACCCTAAATTATGATTGGCTGGGCAATGATTGGCGTTCCGCAGGAACCATGCAGCATTCTTTGGATATCTCTGGGGGCTCAGATAATGCCACCTATTTTATGGGCGCTTCCTATTATACGCAAGGTGCCAATCTGGGCGCTCAGGATTTTAAACGCTGGACTTATAGGGGAGGGGCGGATGTAAAACTTGCCAGTGGCCTGCATCTGGGCGCCACGATCGCCGCCGCAAATACCAATGTTGAAAAGTCGTTCACGAAAATTAATTTCAGTGACGGATTTGCCAATGGCGGTGAACAGAACGATTATAGTGTTTTACTACATATGCCAAAATACATTCCCTGGCAGTATAATATAGATGGGGTCACCCAATATATATCTCCTCCATTGGGCTCAAACAGGGCGGGTAACGTAAAGGGTAACAACTCACTAAGTAACTGGAATTATTATGCCTTATTAAACAATGGCTCTAAAACGACGAACAAGAATTTTAACTATAACGTCAATTTTTCCCTGGCCTACGATGTGCCTTTTATCCAGGGACTAAGCTTTAAGTTAAACTACGGCTTGTCGCAGGCTGCGACCAACACGGAGCAGGTTATGATGCCGCAGTTGCTCTACCAGGCAACCAATATTGCTTCGGCAGGACAGCACTTATTTTCTGAGACGGCAGATAAGGATTGGAAGGCAACCAATAATACCTCCAATTCAAGGGTAACTTACGATAATACCACTTCCAAAAGTGAGCAGTCCAACTTCTTCATCAATTATAACAGAAGTTTCGGTGAACATAATATTTCGGCCATGGTGTCCGTAGAAAAGGCCACCAATGAATTGGAAGATCGCTATCAAATCTATGAGAATCCGACGGCTGGTATTTACAATGGTACGTCCGTTTCTGCCGGTACCTTGGTGACAGACAATACCATTACCTATAAATATGAAAGCGGAAGCCTTTCTTATTTAGGTCGTGCGGCTTATAACTATAAACACAAATACCTCCTGGATTTTGTGTTTCGTACAGATGCATCCACTGTGTTTGCGCCGGAAAATTACTGGGGTTTCTTTCCCGGACTTTCTGCCGGTTGGGTGATTTCTGATGAAGATTTTTTCAAAGACCATATTCGGTGGGTAGATCTGTTGAAAATCCGGACCTCATGGGGGCTTACGGGAAATAACAATATTAAGGCCTGGAAATGGTTACAGACTTATACAGCCGAGACTAACAAAGGGTTTGGCTTTGGTACCAATGGTGGTTTGTATGTCACCGGTGCCACGCCTGGAGCTACTCCTAACAGGGATGTACATTGGGACCAAACCTTGCAGCGTAATTTTGGATTAGATATGGAATTCCTTAAAAGCAGGCTTGCGGTGACTTTTGATCAGTATTTCAATTCCACCACGGATATGCTGACTGATATGTCAGGAGCCCTTAATACCCCAATTTCCGTAGGCGGTGCATTTGCTGAACAGAATTTTGCTGCCGTGAATGCCTGGGGCACTGAATTATCTATTACCTGGAAAGACCAGAAAGGTGATTTCAGGTATTCAATCGGAATAAATACCGGGCTCAGCAATTACAAAGTGAAAAAGTATTATGATCTGCCCTTTGATTATCCTTCTGAATCAACGACCCGTAAAGCTGAGGGCAATTATGGTATCGTCCCTGTGTGGGGCTTCAAGACCTGGAAACAGACTTCAGGTGGTGACGGGATGCTGAGAACGGATGCGGATATCGATAATTACTGGAATTACCTCTCACAGAACGCCGCAAATTCAGGGGTAGAAGGCGCCACACCCGACTTTATGGGTATCACAGATAAATCAGGACTCAAAAAGGGAATGTTGGTTTATCAGGATGTGGCAGGTAATTTGGACGCCGATAATAAAACCATTGCCGGTCCAAATGGAAGAATTGAGGAAAATGAGGATTATGTGAAACTTAAAAAGTCCAACCGTAGCTATGGGCTATCCACAAATATTAACCTGGGGTGGAAAAGCCTTTCTTTATACACGCAGATTGCAACTTCGTGGGGCGGGACCAACTATCTGGACTATATTAAACAGGGGACGTCCAGTACGAATGCCATGTGGTCACAGCCCATTTATCTGACAGATATGTATGATGAGGATACTAATCCGGACGGCAAATATCCCAATATCGCTTACTATGATGATTTTGGGGGGACAAAATCCGATTTCTTCATGCTGCCAACATTTAGGATGGTTATCAGAACGCTGAGTGTGGGATATACGATGCCAACCAAACTTGTGAAAAAGGCAAAGTTGAACAGTGTTCGATTCTTCCTTTCCGGCAACAACCTTTGGGATTTATACAATCCTTACCCGAAGAAGTTCAGGAATATGTACGATCCTGCAGACGTTGGTTATCCAACGCTGCGTACATGGGCATTAGGTGTGAATATCGGATTTTAAAAACATAAATTTCTAATTATAGATCATATATTATGAAAAAACTATTTTATATCCTCACGGCAGCGGTGCTGATAGCCTCTACAGGATGTAGCAAACAATTTCTGGAAGACATGCAGCCTTATAATAAATATGGGGAAGATCAGATTTTTTCCAATGAGGAATTAACTGAGTGGTATATCGCCCGGTTGTATAATTATTATTTTGCCAGTTATAGAAACCCTCTTCAAACGGTCATCGGCCTTTATAATAATGACCGGTCTAATATGACGGAGGAGGTTGGCGGCACAATACCCAATTATATTAATCCCACTAAAACCTTGATCAATGCGGCCGATGCAGATAATTATTATGGCAAGACGTCGTCGAGTGTAACCAACAATCCGTACACGCGTATACGGTATTGTAATGACTTACTGGAAAAAATGGATGCCCCCGTGTCAGCGCCACTTTCTGCCCAGTTTAAAAAACAGGCACGTGGTCAGGCTTATATGCTGAGAGCCTTACAATACTTTGACCTGGTACGTATTTACGGAGGTGTTCCCATCGTGCTGACAGTGGAAAATAACAGTACAACGGACGTCTCTATACAAACACCCAGGTCCACCTCTTCTGAGTGTTTTGCGCAAATTGTAAAAGACCTGGATTCGGCGGCTGCTTTACTGCCTATGGTCTGGGATGCGCCCAGTGATAATTATGGTAAAATGACAGCCGCTGCGGCCATCGCCATGAAAAGCAGGGTCCTTTTGACAGCCGCTAGTCCCTTATTTAATAAAGATTGGGACAATCAGGGTAGTGAAAAGTGGAAGGCTGCTTTACAGGCGGGATTGGATGCAGAAACCAAATTAAGTGGGGCAGGTTATGGTTTGTATGGCGCAAATGCAAAAGACTGGTCGGAGATGGCCTTTACCGGGAATGCCAAGTTTAATAAAGAAGCGATTATGGTTTTTCAGCTCAGTGACGCTTCCAGTAGTTCTGCCGGATACAATAATAGCTGGGAAAACCAGGTGCGGCCAACGGATTATGAAGGTGGCGGAGGCCTTTCTGCTACTAAACAGATGCTGGATTTATTCCCGCTGGCTAATGGGGAGCGTCAGACGCTGGCAAACGGTTATGTAGATACTTTTTTCTTTGAAAACAGGGATCCCCGTTTTTACAGGACTTTTGACTTTTCTGGCGAAAAATGGGGCATCAAAGGCAATCCAAATAAAACGACCTGGTTTTACAGATGGAAACCAAGTGAAGATGGTAAGGTGGTGTATTATGGAAACAACCAGACCAACAGCCCGGCCATTGTTCGCAAAAATTCAAATCCGGAAGCCGACAGTACCAGCTTCAACTATTCCAACACTTCTATTATTGAATATAGATATGCGGAACTGCTGCTGAATATAGCTGAGTGTTATGCAGCAACAGGCGATATCAATCACGCTGTACAGTATATCGGTAAGATCAGAGCCAGAGTAGGCATCCCCTCAGATAACAATTACGGGGTAGGGAATCTTACCACAAAATACCAGGCGATAGAAGCCGTTTTATATGAAAGGCGAATAGAACTTGCCTATGAAGGCAAACGTTTCTGGGATGTACAGCGTTGGATGCTATATGACAATACGGATAGAAGTGGCAATACGGTTCAGAAATTAGGACTTCAGCCACTTAATGGTACGCACCGGGAGGGCTATTACTGGCAAGCCAAAAATTATACGGCTTCTGACCCGTTAACGCCGGCAGACCGATCTATTCTGATTGATCCCGATGCAGCTGACTTTAAAGCACAATTGGACAAGTTAAAATCAGTCTATGAAAAGTATTTCGTGATGACGCCTCTGGACAAGCCCTGGGATCAGGTCAATAATACCGCAGTTAATATTGATTTTCAGCCTAATTATTATTTATCGGGATTGCCTTCTTCCGTTTTGAGCATTAATGATTGGTTAGAACAAAATATTGGTTGGAATGATTATTCGGGCGCACCGGGCACCTTTGATTATCAGAAGTAAAGTATAGTGATCGTTTTAAAAATTGGGTTTATTGATTTTTATTTAGGTTTTGTTCTTAACAGATTATTTCTGGCGGATTGCTCCATTTGCTTTCTGCCAGAAATATTTGTTTTTGGCATTGAGAAGTTTTCGGTCGCAATAAGGATTCAGTAGCTGGGTTGCCTGAGAAATTAATGGATTTGAAAGTGGATTACAATAATTATTGAAACATGTTAAAATTGAATGAAGTGAGTTTATATGCCAGGTCAATTTGTCGGAAATTTATTTTGTGTGTGATGAGTGCTTTATGCTGTGGCTACGCTGCCTACACACAACCAGTAGTGAAGGTGGATTTTAATATGAACGGTAGAAAAGCGGCAGAAGTAAATGCCTTTGGCTATACGCCCTGGGAAGTGAAAGGAACCTCACAGGATACGTTGCAAATAGATAAACTGCGCTTTTCCCTGTCTACTGGTAATCACTGCACCTTACAACCCACCTGGTTTAAAGCAGCCGTCAGAGGGGCCGCTAAAGCCCGTTTTACAGGTGACGCTGTGATGGTAGATGGCACTGAGCAGACTGGTGACGCGCAAAACGGTCCTCAAAAACGCGGCACTTCTCCTGCAGAGATTACCCTTACAATTGAGGGGTTAAATCCCGGCAAACACACGCTTATCACCTATCATAATATTATAGATGCGCTGGACCCAGCCTTAGCTTGCCCTGTGGATATTTATGTGGATGGCAAAAAAGAAGTAACAGGTCTTGTCCCTTCTGTCAGGGCATTGGAAATACACAATTGCGCATCGGCAACACTTAAGCTAAATGCCCAGGGTTCAAAGCCTGTCGTTATTCGTTTTGTCGCCGCACCAAAAACAAATAGTCCTTACCGTAAAATTTTCATAAACGGGTTTCAGCTGGATGGGACCAATCCGGCCGATCAGGCCTATGGGCCTTTGCCGGCAGACCGGGATGAACACGTTGCCCTCCAGCCGGGAGGAAATTATACTTTACAATGGAATGGCGCCGATAAAGCTCAATTCCATGATCTGTATTTTGGACCGGATTCGGCTGCAGTGGCCCGTGCAGATAAACAGTCAGCGACATATAAAGGCAGGCTACAAGGCAGGGAGGACAGTTTTAAAGTGTCGGGATTAAATACCTTGGACAAATATTATTGGCGCGTGGACGAAGGCATAGAAGGGCAGGTTTTTAAAGGCAAAGTCTGGGAACTCAGGGGTCGGCACCTCGCTTTTGACGGGGCGGAAGGCTATGGCCGTTTTGCCCGCGGTGGCCGTGGCGGACAGGTGGTATATGTTACCAACCTGAACGATGCCGGACCTGGAAGTTTACGGGAAGCCATCACAAAAAATATTGGTCCCCGTGTTATTTTATTTAAAGTGGGCGGACTGATCCAGTTAAAATCAAGGCTTGTGCTCAGCCAGCCAAATGTTACCGTGGCAGGGCAGACCGCGCCCGGAAAAGGCATCTGCATCCGGTCAGCTCCTTTTGGGATAACCG
>Ga0182744_1001203_pt1 | contig 22979 bp, 23 predicted proteins | sample eDN3rd30CKraftMG_FD_128525 | JGI IMG/M metagenome (GOLD analysis project Ga0182744, IMG submission 128525) | Enriched Miracle-Growth compost microbial communities from Emeryville, California, USA - eDNA 3rd pass 30_C Kraft MG (version 2) (version 2) ...
CTGGTCGGCCTGCCCTACACATTCAAGTTTCTCTGGGCGCCGCTCGTCGATGCGCTCGACGTGCCGGTGCTGTCGCGGCTTCTCGGCCGGCGGCGCGGCTGGCTGATGTTCTCGCAGCTCCTGCTCATCGCCGCGATCCTGTTCCTGGCGATGCAGGACCCGACGCGCGCCATCGGCCTCGTCACCCTCGGCGCGGTGCTGGTCGCCATTGCCTCGGCGACGCAGGACATCGTCATCGATGCGTTCCGCGTCGAAAGCCTGAACACCGACGAACAGGCCGCCGGCATGGCCGGCTATGTCGCCGCCTACCGCATCGGCATGCTGGTCTCCGGCGCCGGGGTGCTGGTGCTGGTCGCCTGGCTCGAGGATATCGGCGTCTCTCGCGACAGCGTCTGGCTGTGGGGCTATGTCGGCGCCGGCGCCTGCATGATCGCCGGGCTGATCGCGACGCTGCTGGCGACCGAGCCGCCGGCGCCCGAGCCGCCGCACCCGGTGGCGCGCGGCCACGCGCTGCAACGGGTGGGCCGCACCGCCTATGACGCCTTCAGCGAGTTCCTGGCGCGCGACGCGGCGATCGCCATCCTGCTGTTCGTCGTGCTCTACAAGTTCTGCGACGCCTTCGCCGGCGTGCTGACCGCGCCCTTCGTCATCTCGATCGGCTTCGACAAGGCGACCTATGCCGCCGTCGTCAAGGGCGTCGGGCTTGCCGCGGCGCTGATCGGCGGCTTCGCCGGCGGCATGCTGGCGCGGGCGCTGCCCTTGTCGACCAGCCTGTGGATCGGCGCGTTTCTGCAGATGGGCTCGAACCTCGCCTTCTGCTGGCTCGCCTTCATCGGGCCGAGCGTTCCGGCGCTGACCTTCACCATCATCGTCGAGAACTTCACCGGCGCCGTCGGCACGGTGATCTTCGTCGCCTATCTCTCGGCGCTGTGCGGCGAGCGCGCCCACACGGCGACGCAATACGCTCTGCTCACCGCGCTCGCCGCCGTCGGCCGCACGGTGCTCGCTGCCGGCGGCGGCTATGTCGCGGAAGCCTCCGGCTGGACGCTGTTCTTCGCCATCACCGCGGTCTCGGCGATCCCCAGCATGATGCTATTGTGGTGGTTGCAGCGGCGCCGGCACTTCGCCGCGCTGGACAAGGCGGCGGTCATCGTCGCCGACGATTGACTAGAACAGCGTCCGCTGCCGCAGCGCCGCCGACAGCGTGCCCTCGTCGAGATAATCGAGTTCGCCGCCGACCGGCACGCCGTGCGCCAGCCGCGTCACCTTGACGTTGGCGCCTTGCAGGAGGTCGGTGATGTAGTGCGCCGTCGTCTGCCCGTCGACGGTGGCGTTGAGCGCCAGGATCACCTCCTCGACCGCCGGATCGTGGGCGCGCGAGATCAACGAATCGATGGCGAGATCGCCCGGCCCGACGCCGTCGAGCGGCGACAGCGTGCCGCCGAGCACATGGTAGCGTGCATTGATCGCCTGCGCGCGCTCCAGCGCCCACAGGTCGGCGACGTCGGCGACGACGACGAGGATCGACGGGTCGCGGCGCGGATCGGTACACACCGTGCAGGGATTGCGGCTGTCGATATTGCCGCAGGTCTTGCAGACCTCGATACGCTCCATCGCCGTCTGCAACGCCGCCGTCAGCGGCGCCATCAGCGCCTCGCGCTTCTTGATGAGATGGAGCGCCGCGCGGCGCGCCGAGCGCGGGCCGAGCCCCGGCATCCGCGCCAGAAGCTGGATCAGCCGCTCGATCTCCGGTCCTGCGACAGATCGCGCCATCGGCGAACCGCGCTCAGAACAGCTTCATGCCGGGCGGCAGCGGCAGGCCGCCGGTCAGCGCCTTCATCCGCTCCTGCATCTGCGCTTCCGCCTTGCGCCGCGCATCGGCATGCGCGGTGACCAAGAGGTCTTCGAGGATTTCGGTTTCCTCGGGCTTCATCAGCGAAGCGTCGATCCTGACACCCTTCATGTCGCCCTTGGCGTTGAGCGTCACGGTGACGGCGCCGGCACCGGCGGTGCCCTCGACGGTCACAGTCTCAAGCTCCGCCTGCAATTCCTGCATCTTCGCCTGCAACTGCGAGGCCTGTTTCATCATTCCAAGAAAATCAACCATGTAAATCAACCATGTGAATCTACCGTATCAATCAGTCATGTCGTCGGGTGCGAAGGCGGGCAAAACCGCGAGCGTCCATCATCAAGCGTCAATCGTCGGCCTCGCCGGGCATCTCGTCCGGCGACAAGCCTTCGTCGCCGACCGACTCGATCGCCTGCGGCGCGCTGACACCGACGATCTCGGCGCCGGGAAAGCGGGCCAGCACCGCCTGCACCAGCGGATCGGCGCGTACGCCGCGCTTGAGTTCCGCCTCGCGCTCGGCCGCCTGCCGGTGCCGCGTCGGCTCACCCGCTTCGGAGGAGACGACCACCATCCAGCGGCGGCCGGTCCAGGCAGCGAGCTTGCCCTGCAAGTCCTGGATGAAGGTATGCGGCGCGCTCGGCTCCAGCGCGATCTCCAGCCGGCCATCCTCGCAACGCACCAGCCGCACGTCGCGTTCCAGCGTCATCTTGGTGGCGATGTCGCGCTTATCGGCGGTGAGCGCGATCAGCGCGTCGAAATCCGCCACGACGAGGGCCGGCGACGCCTGCGGCGCGCGTGCCGCATCGGGACGGGGAAGCGGCTGCGCCAGCGCCGCGCGCGGGGCGCCACGCACCGCCTCGAAGCGTGGCGCGTAGGTAGGCGCGGCGGCGGACGGCGCCATCGCACTGGCGCCTGTAGCCACGTTGCCGCCGGCACGCGCCGGCGCCGGCGAGCCAGCTGCACCGGAGGCGGCACCCTCGCCGAGCGCGCGGATGGCTTCGTCCGGCGTCGGCAGATCGGCGGCATAAGCGAGCCGCGCCAGCACCATTTCGGCAGCAGCGATCGGCTTTGCCGCCGCCTGCGTCTCGGCGATGCCCTTGAGCAGCATCTGCCAGGTGCGCGACAGCACCCGCATCGACAGCTTGGCGGCGAAGTCGCGGCCGCGCAGCCGCTCGGCTTCCGACAGCGAGGCGTCCTCGGCGACCGAGGGCACCACCTTCACGCGGGTGACGAAATGGGTGAAGTCGGCGAGATCGGTGAGCACCACCGCCGGATCGGCGCCGATGTCGTACTGCTCGCGAATTTCTTGAAGTGCCGCGGCGGTGTCGCCCTTCATCACCGCCTCGAACAGGTCGACGATGCGCACGCGGTCGGCGAGGCCGAGCATCTGCCGCACGTCCTCGGCACGCACCGGCCCAGCCGCATTGTCGTTCTGGCCGGCGCCTGAGACAACGCCGGCATGTGCAATGGCCTGGTCGAGCAGCGACAGCGAATCGCGCACCGAGCCTTCCGCCGCGCGCGCGATCAGAGCGAGAGCCGCCGGCTCCGCCTCGATGCCTTCCTTGCGCGCGATGGTGTCGAGGTGTTTCACCAGTTCGGCGGCATCGACGCGGCGCAGGTCGAAACGCTGGCAGCGCGACAGCACCGTCACCGGCACCTTGCGGATTTCGGTGGTGGCGAAGACGAATTTCGCGTGCGGCGGCGGCTCCTCCAGCGTCTTGAGCAGCGCATTGAACGCCGCCGGCGACAGCATATGCACCTCGTCGAGGATATAGACCTTGTAGCGGGCGCTCACCGGCGCGTAGCGGATGGCGTCGTTGATCTGACGGACGTCGTCGACGCCGTTATGCGAGGCGGCGTCCATCTCCAGGACGTCGATGTGCCGACTCTCCATGATTGCCCGGTCGTGGACGCCGAGCACCGGCATGTTGATCGTCGGGCCGGTCACCGAGCCGTCCGGCAATTCGTAGTTGAGCGCGCGGGCGATGATCCGCGCCGTCGTCGTCTTGCCGACGCCGCGCACGCCGGTGAGGATCCAGGCCTGCGGCACGCGGCCGCTCTCGAAGGCGTTCGAGAGCGTACGCACCATCGCGTCCTGGCCGATCAGGTCGTCGAAGTTCGCCGGGCGGTATTTGCGCGCCAGCACCCGATATTCGCCCGCCGGCGTTTCGGCGGGCATATCGGCCGACTGGGCGCGCGCGTCGGGCGTCGTGGCGTTGCTCATCCTGCCATCCGGGATGCCGCGCTCCCGCGCGGACCCGGAAGACGCGGTCTTGGAAAGGGGTGGGAGGCTGACGAGCGACCCGAACCGGGGCTCGTTAGGGCTGCTTCCTTCCGGACCTGACCCGGTTGGCGAGTGGTTCGTCCACCGCCAACCTCCCGGCCCCTATATCAGCGGAATGCCTCGCCAATGCAAGTGCGCCACAAGCGCGGCGCCTCCGACTTTGCTAGGTTCCGGCTGGAAACCACGAGGACAGGCATGAATCCCGATCCGGCCGAGGGCTGGCACCTCGACCCGCAACTGGCGGCCGACACAATTGCGCTCGGCGACCTGCCGCTCGCGCGCGTCCTGCTGACGGACGACGCCAACTATCCGTGGCTCATCCTGGTGCCGCGCCGGCCGGGCGTCAGCGACCTCATCGACCTGACGGAGGCGGATCAGGCGCAACTGACGCGCGAGATCGCCACCGTCAGCCGCGCGCTGCGGCAGGTCACGGAGTGCCGCAAGCTCAATGTCGCGGCGCTCGGCAATGTCGTGCCGCAACTGCATGTGCATGTCATCGCCCGCCGGGCTGACGATGCCGCCTGGCCGCGTCCGGTCTGGGGCGTCGCACCGCGCCTGCCCTACGATGCGGGCGCCCGCGACGCGCTGGCGGCGGCGCTTGCACGGGTCCTATGGACGGGCACTTTGGCCGAACGTTATCGTCCATTGCCTAGTTCATGAATCCCGCCGATAAACCCGATCCATGAGCACCGCATTCGATCTCGGTCCGTCGCATCCGCTCGGCTATGTCGACAATCCGCTGGTGCGCGCCGCCGAGTTGCGCACCGATGCGGCGCAGCTTGGCGCGATACGGGCGGACCCCCGCGCCCGCGCCTATCTGATCGCCGGCGAGCTTGTCGTTTTGCGCAAGACCGGCGCCGGCATCGACCCGCTGTTCACGCTCGCCGGGGCGGCGGCCGCCGGCAACCTCACGGAGACTGTCTTTCTCGGCCTCAACGACCGCGCACCGCGTTTCGGCATCGGCCTGTCGCCGGCCGACGCCGAACAACTGCGGCAGCGCGACGACCTCGTCATCACCGATCTGCGCTCGATCGCGGTGCAGGGTCTTGTCAGCCCCGACAACCTGTCGCCGATCGCCGAGGCCAAGGCGATCCTGCACTGGCATGCCTCGCACCGCTTCTGCGCCAATTGCGGCACGCTGACCGTGGCAACGCTCGCCGGCTGGAAACGCGAATGCCCGGCCTGCAAGCGCGAGCACTTCCCGCGCACCGATCCGGTGGCGATCATGCTCACCGTCAAGGGCGACCAGTGCCTGCTCGGTCGCTCGCCGCGCTTCGCGCCGACGATGTGGTCGTGCCTCGCCGGCTTCGTCGAACCCGGCGAGAGCTTCGAGGACGCGGTGCGGCGCGAGACGCTGGAGGAAGCCGGCATCGCCTGCGGCCGGGTCACTTATTTGCGCTCGCAGCCCTGGCCGTTCCCGATGTCGCTGATGATCGGCTGCTATACGGCGGCGCTGTCGTCCGACATCGTCATCGACCACAGCGAGCTTGAAGACGTGCGCTGGTTCAGCCGCGAGGATTGCGCGGCGATGCTGACGCGCCGCCATCCGCAGGGACTGACCTGCCCGCCGCCGGTCGCCATCGCCTATCACATCATCCGCGGCTGGGTGGAGCGCGGAGACGCCGTCCTTGACTGACGCACCACCCGCGATCCTCTGCGGCGGCATCGCCGTGCAGGACATCCTGATGCGCGTGACGGCGTTTCCGGCGCCCGGCACCAAAGTCTCTGCATCGGATTTCGTCATCACCGGCGGCGGCTGCGCCGCCAACGCGGCGGTCGCCATCGCCCGGCTCGGCGGGCACGCCGCGTTCGCCGGCCCGCTCGGCGATCCAGCCGATGCGGTGAGCAACCGCATCCTCGCCGATCTTTCCGCCGAAGGCGTCGATTGCACGCATGTCGTGCGCGTGCCGGGCTCCAGCGCCTCGGTGTCGCTGATCCTGCTCGATGCGCAGGGCGAGAGAACCATCGCCACGCGGCGCGGCGAGAACCTGGCCGACGCCCGGCCGGCGCGAGCCGACGACGCCGTCGCCACGATCGACGCGCTGCTCGTCGACAACCGATTTACCGGCTTCGTCACCGATCTGTGCCAGGCGGCGCGCCGGCGCGGCCTGCCGGTCGTCATCGACGGCGACCGGGCGACGGCACCGGACGATCCGCTGCTGACGCTCGGAACGCATGTCATCTTCTCGACGGAGGCACTTGCCGGCACCACCGGCATCGACGATCCCCCGGCCGCGCTGCTGGCGTTACGCGAACGGCTCGGCGGCTTCCTCAGCGTCACCGACGGGCCGAACGGCGTGTTCTGGATCGAGGACGGCGCCGTCCGCCACCGGCCGGCGTTCCCGATCCAGGCCGTCGATACGCTCGGCGCCGGCGACACGTTCCACGGCGCCTTTACGCTGGCGCTCGTCGAGGGAAAAACAATCGATCAGGCGATGCGCTTTGCCGGCGCGGCGGCGGCGCTCAAATGCCTGCGCTTCGGCGGCAATTCGGCAACGCCGACGCGCGCCGCGGTCGAGGCGTTCCTCAGAACGCGCGGCTGAAGCGGCGCAGATCCTCGTTCCCCGGCACCGCCCGGTTGAGCGTCGGCTGCCGGCGCGCCTGTCCGTGCTGCTGCGCCGCATCGCCGTCCGTCGCGGCGAGCCGGCCGGCCAATAACGGGCCGCGCAGCGCCTGGAGATCGGCACCGTCGCAGCGGCCGTTCACCGCCGGCGCGCCCGGCGCGCTGAGCGCCGCCTGCATCAGACGCGGCGCCGCCGCGGCCGCCGTCCCTACCGCAACCACACATCCAGCCGTCAGCGCGACGGCCGCAAATCCACGGACAAAACCCGGCAGTACCGGCGACAGGGAACGGGCGGAAAGCCATGCGTGCATCGGGGCACCTGATCGGCAAGGGAATGATTTCTCTTGAAATAGAATATTTTTCTTCGTAAAGACAATATCCAAGCGATAAAAAGTATATCATTCTACTATATTGGGTCAGCATGGCAGACCGACCCACAAAACCAGGACTTCGCAGCATGGATGCCATCGACCGCAAGATCCTCGCCGTCATTCAGCAGGACGCCTCGCTCTCGGTCGCCGAGATCGGGCAGCGCGTCGGCCTGTCGTCGACGCCATGCTGGAAGCGCATGCAGCGGCTCGAAGCCGACGGCGTCATCCAGCGCCGGGTGGCGATCATCGATTCCGACAAGGTCGGGCTCGGCGTCACCGTCTTCGTCTCGATCGAAACCGGCGACCACTCGAACGACTGGCTGTCGCATTTCGCCAAACAGGTGGAGGCGATGCCGGAGGTGATGGAGTTCTACCGGATGGCCGGCGACGTCGATTACATGCTGCGCGTCGTCGTCCCCGACATCGCCGGCTACGATGCGTTCTACAAGCAGTTGATCGCGACGGTGCCGCTGAAGAACGTCACCTCGCGCTTCGCCATGGAGAAGATCAAGCTGACGACGGCGCTGCCGATCCCGGACGGGCGATAAGGCCGCGCCGCCGTTTCAGTAAAGCGCAACGCGCGCTAGGGTCTGGTTCAACTTCGTTGAATCAGACCCGCCGCTCATCTTTTTTTTTGAGCATGATCTTTTCCGAAAACCGGTGCCCACTTTTCGGGATCATGCTCTAGGAGTTCGACCAGGTGATCGCGCCGATGCGCGGGGCCATGTAGAGCTTGTCGGACAAGGTCAGCGTGCCGCTGATCGTATAGCCGATCGTCGGCGTATAGGCGTAGGCCGCTTCGGAAAGGATCAATTGGCTGTTCGGCACCGCCAGCGTCGCGGGGATCGTCATCGGCGTGCCGACCTCGTGTTCGCTGCCGCCGCGGGTCTTGCTCCAGCCGACTGTCGCCTTGCCGTCTTTGTCGATATTGATCGCCGTCACTGTTACCGTCAGCGGCATCGCCGAGTAAGGCATGATCACCGCCGCCGCGGCGTTGAGGATGTTGTCGATCTCCGACTGGTTGATCGAGCGCCCCGCCTTCGGGTTGGAGGCGAGATCGCTGAGCGCATGCGCCGTCAGCGTCACCTTGCGCTTGATGCCGATCGCCTGCGACAACTCGGTCAGGCCGAGATACAGCAGCAGCATGATCGGCAGGATCAGCGCGAATTCGATGGCGGAAACGCCGCGCTTGTCGGCGCGCAGCCTCGCGCCTGTCCGCCGAATGGTCCGTCCGGCCGCGAGCAGATGATGCTTCATCGACGCCTCACTGGAACGGTTCGTTGCGGAAGGCGGTGGTGGCGACGAGCAGCCGCTTGCTGTTGCCCATATCGGCAAGGCCGGCATTCCACAGCGACACACGGATCGGCCACGCATAATAGAGCCGCAGGACGACGATGTCGTTCGGGCCGGTGGCATCGAACTTCAATTTGCCGGTGTCCACCTCGCCGTTGGTCAGCGGACTGGTGTTGCTGATGGCGCCGAAGGACGTGTAGGTCCGCACATCGACATAGACGCCGCCGGAACAATCGAACATCACCGTCAGGCTCTTGCAGACCTCGGTCTTGAACGTTGCGGCGGTCATGTTCTTCATCGTCGCCTGACCCGTCAGGATCAGCCGCGCGGCATTGGCGGCAGCCGTTTCCAGAGCCTGGCCGGCATAGAACACCATCGCGGTTTCGATGATCGCGAACAGCAGCGCCAGGAACGGCAGCGCCACCAGCGCGAACTCGACCGCCGTGGCGCCTTCGTTGTGGCGCAGGAACCGCCGCAGCGGCAATTTGCCCGACAGCCTGATGCCGACACGGCGTAGCCCGGCCGCAGCCGTCGATCTCCACAGACCCGTCATCGTCGTTTGCCCTGAGGCGCAGAACCCGCGCGCCCGCCGATCTCAATAGCAAACAGGCGTTGTCGATTGGTTGCGACGATTGCAGACGGAACGGGAGAGGCCGCTAACGTTCCGTCAACCATGGCGGCCATGGCGGCATCGAGGGCCGCAAAACCCGGCGATGACGGAAAAGCGCGGGGATCAGCGCGGCGTGGTCGGCGGCCGGGCGCTCTGTGCGGCAAGCGCGTTACGCTTGGTGATCTGGGCGAGCGTCAAATCGTAGATCTTGGCGCCGTCGCCGAGCGCGACGCGCGGCTGACACTGCGGGGTGCAGCTCAAAGTGGCGCGCTCGACGCCGTAATAGACCGAGACGACGTGATCGGCGGCGCCCTGGACGACGAGCCGGCGGTCGGCCAGCATCTTGCCGGCCTGATCGAGCGCCACGAAATTCGTCGCGCCGTAGCCCTTACCGGTGACCACCACGACGCCGCCGCCTTGCAGCGACACGTCGGCGATCGTCGGATTGCCGATGATAATGGTGGCGGTGCCCGCCGGCACGTTCATCAGCCGGGCACTGTCGATCTGCACCTCGACGATCTCGGCGGCCCGCACCGGCGCCGCCACGAATACGACGAAGCCTGCCAGACAAGCTGCGGCGACTGCCGACACGCTCGAGAAACCGCGATACGGGAACACGGCGGACATTCCATTACTCCAGCACGCAGATACACTCGTCGACGGGCACCGGCAGACGGGCCACGCCGCAGTTGACCGCAAATTGGTGAACGAAGTGCGAAGGCGCCGGGGTGTAACGTTGGCGTGAAGATCAGCGACGGCGCAAGATCGGCGGCACTTGCCCTGAACAACGCCACGGTTGTTAATGCGATCGGCACAGATCGTCATAAAATGCCGCCGCCTGCCGAGCACATTTTCTCCGGATTTGCCGACCTCGACTGCGGACGTCGCGCATTCGCAGATCATTTTGCCAGTATTGCAGTCAACGCGCTGTGGGCCGCTACGCGCCGGCAAGATCAAAACGATCGGGTGTCGCATGTATACTTCGATTATCGTTCCGATATTCGATTTATAGATTTTGGAACTCCAAGTATATATTTGCAATTCTATAGTATAAATTATAGATTAACTATATAATATTCAGTACATATCCTATTAACCACGCGACAAAACACGAAAATACCCCCGTTTTTCTGAGATCGATTTAACGAGCGCGCAAGACCTCGTTGCTAGGTTCGCCTCACCCCGGCTCACCACGGAAAATCGGAGGGGTCGGTCCGCTCAGACAGTGTGTGGATTATGGAGTCAACGATGAAGTCAGTTTTCCAGCGTTTCCTGAAGGACGAAAGCGGCGCCACCGCGATCGAATACGGACTGATCGCCGCCGGCATCTCCGTCGCGATCATCACGATGGTCAATACGCTCGGCGGGACGCTCACCGGCGTGTTCACCAATATCAACACCAAGCTTACCGGCGGCTAAGGTCGGTAACGCTTACCGTGAGACCACAGACAAGAGCTCCGGCCGACATTGCCGGGGCTCTTGGCTTTTCCGGGCGTCGCCAACCACCGGCCGCCCGCTAACGGAGATCGGAAACGTGCTTGTTCAGGTGACATCGCTGGCGCTGTTCCCCGCGCTGATGGCGTTTGCCGCGTCGAGCGACCTCCTCACCATGACGATTTCCAACCGGGTTTCGCTGCTATTGATCGCCGGTTTCTGCGTCCTTGCTCTGCTCACCGGCATGAGCCTCGCCGAGTTCGGCTGGCATATCGCCGCCGGCGCGCTGGTGCTCGCTGTCGCTTTCGGGTTCTTCGCCTGCGGCTGGATCGGCGGCGGCGACGCCAAGCTGGCGGCGGCGACCGGGCTGTGGTTCGGCTTCGCACACCTCTTCGATTACGTCGTCTACGCCTCGATTGTCGGCGGTGCGCTCACCTTGCTGCTGTTGAAGGTGCGGGCCTGGCCGCTGCCGGCGCTGCTCGCCCGCCAAGAGTGGGCGCAACGGCTGCATGAGCCGGACGGCGACATCCCCTACGGCATCGCGCTCGCCGCCGGCGCGCTCCTGGTCTATCCGCATACCGCGTGGATGACCGGCTTCTGACTGCAACCGGCTGACCACAGCCGCACCGGCCTCTGCTAAAGAAAGGCCGATGACTCGCGCGCGCTTCCCCGACCTGAAGCTCAATGCGGCGCTCGCCGCGCTGCTGCTCGTGCTGACATTCGCGTCGCTGACGATCGGTCCGGCGGCGCTGTCGCCGCGCAGCGTCATCGCCGCGCTGTTTAACGGCGACGGCATCGCCGGGCTGATCGTGCGCGAAATCCGCCTGCCGCGCACCCTCCTCGCTTTATCGATCGGCGCGACGCTCGGGCTTGCCGGCGCGGCGCTGCAAGGGCTGGTGCGCAACCCGCTGGCCGAGCCGGCGCTGTTCGGCGCGCCGCAGGCGGCCGCCGCCGCCGCATCCTTCGTCATCGCCTTCGGGTTCTTCCCGGCGACCTCGTTCGCGGTGCCGCTCGCGGCCATCGTCGGGGCGCTGGTGTCGATCGGCGGACTGGTGCTGATCGCCGGCCGGCGCGCCAGCCTGACGGTGACGCTGCTGGCCGGGCTGGCGCTGGCGAGCTTTGCCGGCGCGGCGACGGCGCTGGCGCTCAACCTCGCGCCGAACCCCTTCGCCGCGGTGGAGATCGCCTTCTGGCTGCTCGGTTCGCTGCAAGACCGCAGCAGCGAGCACGTCTATCTCGCCATGCCGTTCCTGCTGGCGAGCTGGGTGGCGATGGCGATGAACGCGCGCGCCTTCCGCGCGCTGACGCTCGGCGAGGACGCGGCGATCTCGCTCGGCGTCAATGTCGATGCGGTGCGGCTGCGGGTGGTGGCGGGCGTCGCCGTCGGCGTCGGCGCTGCCGTCGCGGTTGCCGGCGCCATCGGCTTCGTCGGCCTGGTGGCGCCGCACCTGGTGCGCCGGCTGGTCCACTCCGATCCGGGGCGCGTCCTGTTCTCCGGCGCGCTCGCCGGCGCGGCGCTGCTGCTCGCCGCCGATATCGGCGTGCGGCTGGTGCCGGGGCCGGTCGAGATCAAGCTCGGCGTCGTCACCGCGCTGATCGGCGTGCCGTTCTTCCTGATGATGATCTTTTCCGAGCGCCGGGCGCTCGCCGGAACGCCGTCATGACCATGCTGCGCGCCGAGCGGCTGACGGTGACGTTGCGCGGCCGCACCATCGTCGACGAGGCGAATATCGCGCTGCGGGCCGGCGAACTCACCGCGCTGGTCGGCCCGAACGGCGCCGGCAAAACCACTTTGATGCGCGCGCTCGCCGGGCTTTTGCCGACAAGCGACGGCCGCGTCACGCTCAAGGACCGGCCGCTCGGCGATTTCACGGCGCGCGAGCGGGCGCGCAGCATCGCCTATCTGCCGCAGGGCCACGTCTTTCACTGGCCGCTCGACGTCGCCTCGATCGTCGCGCTCGGCCGGCATCCGCACGCCGATCCGTTCTCGCCGCCGACCGGCACCGATCGCGCCGCCGTTGCCCATGCGCTGGCCGCGGCGCAGATCGAGGACCTCGCCGAGCGCATCGTCACCAGCCTGTCCGGCGGCGAGCGCGCCCGCGTGGCGCTGGCGCGCGTGCTGGCGACCGAGGCCGATCTGCTGTTCGCCGACGAACCGACGGCCTCGCTCGACCCGCGCCACCAGCTCATTGTCATGGGGCTGTTGCGCGGCGTCGCCGAGCGCGGCGGCGCGGTGCTTGCCATCGTCCACGATCTGGCGCTGGCGGCGCGCTTTGCCAGCCGCGTCGTGGTGATGCAGCGCGGCCGCATCGTCGCCGACGCGCCGCCCGGCGAGGCGCTCGACGATGCGCGGCTTGGCGCCGTGTTCGGCATTACCGCCCGGCAGGTCGATACCGGCGACGCCATCGTGCCGCTGCCGCTGCTGCCGATCTAATCAGTTTTTGTTTTGACGCGTTTTCTTCACGCGAACCGGTGCCCACTTCGCTCGAAAACGCTCTAGTTCTGCCTAAACGGCACCCGTTCGAGGACGTATTGCCGGCCGCGGCGCAGCAGCGGCTTGACGAGCCGCATGACGAAGCGGGCGATGGTTATCGGCCGGCCTTCGTCGGGATCGGCGAGTTGCAGGCCGACGGTCTTCACCCGGCCGTCGGCGACCGCATGCGCCAGCAGCGCGATCGGCCCGAGCTGAACGATGTCGCCGGCCTTCACCGGGCGCTTCAATTCGTTGGCGAAGTGATCGACGAGCGGCACCTTGCCGTGCTCCGGCGCGATCCGCAGCCCGTATATGTCTGCCAGCGCGCCGAGCGTCGCCTCGCCATCGACGAAGAAATCGGCGAGCATCGAGGCCTCCGGCCGTGGCGGCGGCGGCAGGTTGACGAAATAGCGGTCGAGGACATGCGCCTTCTCCGGCGGCGCCAGCAGATAGATGTAATCGCCCGGCCGCACGTCGCCGGCTTCCTCCGGCGTCAACGTCTGCTCTTCGCGCACCAAGAGCGTCGGCTTGGCCCAGGACGGGATCAGCCGGCGCCGCAGATACGGGCTGTTGTCGGCGACGGCGTAGCCGACCAGTTCCCGGTTGAGCTGGCCGGGCAGGTCGAGTTCGATGCGCCGCTGCTGGCGGTCGGAGCGCGGCAGCGCCACCTGGAAGCGCCGCGCCGCGGCGGCGATCGTCCAGCCCTGCACCAGTAGCGAGATGGCGACGACGACGAAGGCGACGTCGAAATAGAGATACGCCTTCGGCAGGCCAACCAGCATCGGGATCGACGCGAGGAAGATGCCGACCGCGCCGCGCAGGCCGACCCAGGAGATGAACATCCGCTCGCGCAGCGGAAACCGGAACGGCCACAGGCACAGGAACACCGCCGCCGGGCGCGCCACCAGCATCAGCGTCAGCGCGATGAAGATCGCCGGGATGATGCTGTCCATCAGCCGGATCGGCCAGACCAGAAGTCCGAGCAGCATGAACATGACGATCTGTGCCAGCCAGGTCGCCGCGTCGAGGAACACCACCACCGAATTATGGGCGCGCAGCGCCTGATTGCCGACCACCAGCCCGGCCAGATAGACGGCGAGGAACCCCGAGGCATGGCCGGTCTGCGCCAGCGCGAACACCACCAGCGCGCCGACCGCGACGAACGGCGCGTGCAGCCCCTGCGCCAGGTTGAGCCGGTTGAGCACGAAGACGATGGCGCGCCCGCCGATCAGCCCGGCAAGGCCGCCGAGCAGCGTCTCACGCAACAAAGCGAGCATCATCTCCGACCAGGTGTCGTGCCCGCCGATCAGGATTTGCAGGATGGCGATGGTCAGGAACACCGCGAACGGATCGTTGGCGCCGGATTCGACCTCGAGCGTCGCGCCGACGCGCGGGCGCAGGCGCAGCCCGCGGGCATGGACCAGGAAGAACACCGCCGCCGCGTCGGTCGAGGCAATGACCGAGCCGATCAGCAGGGCTTCCAGCCAACTGATGTCGAGCAGCACCTTGGCGACCGGCGCGGTCAGCGCGGCGGTGAGCGCCACGCCGACGGTTGCCAGCATCGCCGCCGGCGCCAGCACGCTGCGGAAGGTCATGAAGCGAGTGCGCAAGCCGCCGTCGAACAGGATCAGCGCCAGCGCCACCGAGCCGACCGTGTAGGCCGTGCTGACGTCATGGAAGGTCAGGCCGCCGGGGCCGCCCTCGCCGGCCAGCATGCCGACGAACAGGAAGACGAGCAGCAACGGCGCGCCGAACCGCATGGCAATGAGGCTCGACATGATGCCCGCCAGCACCAACAGACTGCTGAGCAGGATTCCCAGACTGACGGTATCGAGTGAGCCCATGCGGCGTCCGTGCGGTGACCATGTGGTGACCATGCGGCCGAATCTTCGTCGCTATAGGAGGTTCAAATCCGGCCGGCGGCAACGACAAACCGCCGCCGGATCGAATTTTTTGCAGATCGGTCAGATCGCCTGCGGCATGAACAAGCCGTCACCCTGAGGAGTCCGGCGCAGCCGGGCGTCTCGAAGGGCGACGGCGCGGTGAGTGTCGCCTTGCCGCCCATCCTTCGGGGCTCGGCCCGCGGCCTCGCATCTTGAGGATGACGCTGCAAGCCTCGCTAGTACTCGCACCTTAAGGATGATGCGGAGCGAGTGGCTTGCGGGACGTCGCGCAGCGGTCAGACGCTTAGAACGCGACCTTGTCGCCGCCTTTCAGCGACAGGATTTCGCGCGCCTCGTCCGGAGTTGCGACCTCGAGCCCGAGGCCCTCGATGATACCGCGTGCCTTGGCGACCTGCTGGGCGTTGGATTCGGCGAGCTTGCCGGGGCCGATCCACAGCGAGTCCTCCAGCCCGACACGGACATTGCCGCCCATCGCCGCCGCCATCGCCGCGATCGGCATCTGCGCGCGGCCGGCGCCGAGCACCGACCAGCGGTAATTGTCCGGCCCGAGCAGGCGGTCGGCGGTGCGCTTCATCATCATCACGTCTTCCGGATGCGTGCCGATGCCGCCGAGAATGCCGAACACCGACTGCACGAACAGCGGCGGCTTGACCAGGCCGCGCTCCAGGAAATGCGCCAGATTGTAGAGATGGCCGATGTCGTAGCATTCAAACTCGAAGCGCGTGCCGTTGTCCATGCAGGTCTTCAGCACGAACTCGATGTCCTTGAAGGTGTTGCGGAAGATCAGATCGCGAGTGCCTTCCAGATAGGGCTGTTCCCAGTCGTGCTTGAATTCCTTGTAGCGGCCGAGCATCGGGAACAGCGCGAAATTGATCGAACCCATATTGAGGCTCGCCACCTCCGGTTTGAACGTCGCCGCCGGGCGCACGCGCTCATCGACCGTCATCGTCGGCGAGCCGCCCGACGTCAGGTTGATGACGACATTCGACTGCTGCTTGATGCGCGGCAGGAAGCGGCCGAAGGCTTCCGGCGACTGGTCGGGCCGGCCGGTCTTGGGATCGCGGGCGTGCAGATGCACGATCGCCGCGCCGGCTTCGGCGGCGCCGAGCGCCGCGTCGGCGATCTCCTCCGGCGTGATCGGCAGATAGGGCGACATGGTCGGCGTGTGGATCGCGCCGGTGACCGCGCAGGTGATGATGACTTTCCGTGATTTCGCCATGTTGCGACCATACCCGCTGTTTGCGTTGACCGGGCCGACCGCCGGGGCTGCACCGATCGGCGATTGGACCATTGGGCGATCCTAGAGTATCAGCCGTCGGCTCGTCATCCCGTCTGAACCGCATCGCGGTCAACGTCGCCCGGAAACCACCAGCGATATGAAGCGCCCTGCCCTGTCCGCATCGCCGCTGATGATCGGCATCGTGTTCGGCGCCCTCGCGGCGGCGGGCTGGGCGGCCGGCTTCGTCGTCGCCAAGCACGGCATCGAGATCGGTTTCACGCCGGCCGATCTGGTGGTGCATCGCTTCGCCTGGACCGGCGTGCTGATCCTGCCATTCGCGCTGCGCATGGGCATCGTGCATTTCGGCGGCATCGGCTGGCTTCGCAGTCTGGCGATCACGCTGTTCTCCGGGCCGCCGCAGTCGCTGATGGCCTATACCGGCTTCATCATCGTGCCGCTCGGCCACGGCACCGTCATCCAGCCGGCCTGCGCGACGCTGTTCGGCCTGATCCTGGCGACGTTGTTCCTCGGCGAGCCGATGACGCTGCGTCGCATCGTCGGCGGCATCACCATCGTCGCCGGCCTGATCGTGTTCGGCATCGAGGCGGTCGCGACCATCGGCTCGCACGGCGTCGGCGGCGACCTGCTGTTCGCCTCGGCGGGCATTTTCTGGGCGATCTTCGGCACCCTGCTGCGGCAATGGCAGATTCCCGGCACCCAGGCGGCGGTCATCGTCAGCGCCCTCTCGGTGCTGCTGTTCGTGCCGGCGCATGCGCTGATCGAAGGCTACGACAACATGATCCGGCTCGGCCTGTGGGAGAACCTGTTGCAGGCGGTCGTGCAGGGCCTGTTCGCCGGCGTCGTGCCGATCTACCTGTTCGCCCGCACCGTGGTGCTGCTCGGCGCTGGGCGCGCCGGCACCTTCACCGCGCTGGTGCCGGGCTTCGCGCTGATCCTCGGCTATCTGGCGCTCGGCACGGTGCCGAGCTGGCCGCAGCTTCTCGGTCTCGCCATCGTCATGCTCGGTTTCCAGTTCACCGTGCGGCGCTGATCCCAGCGCCGCGGCGTGCATCGGCGGCCGAATCGTAGTCTTATCAAGCCTCGGGTGGCGGACCTCTCAGGATGGATTTCAGCGACCTCCAGGACGCGGCGACGACGCTGTTGCAGGCCGTGCAGGCAACGCTGCGCACCGAATTGACGTCGGCCTGGCTGCCGATCCAGATCGGCCTCATCGCGCTCGCCGCGGTGATCGCCGCCGGCGCTGCCGCGGCGCTGCGCCGGCGCGTCGAGCCCGCCGCATCTCTCGCCCACTGGCCGCCGTTCCCGCGGATGATCCTGCGCGCGACACTCGCACATAGCGGCGAGATCGCCTTCGTCATCGTGCTGATGGCGATCCGCGCGGCGCTGCGCACCGACGCTTTCGACGCCCGCGTCTATCTGCTCGGCATCGCCATCAGCCTGACCTCCGCCTGGCTGGTGATCAACGTCCTGACCAGCGCCATTCACAATCGGCTGGTCAAGCGCGTCGTCGCGGTGTCGGTGTGGACGATCGCGGCGCTGAGCATCCTGCGCCTCCTCGACCCGGTGGCGAACAGCCTTGATTCCGTCGCCGTCGTCGTCGGCGGCCTGCGCGTCACGCCGCTGCTGCTGATCAAGACCACGGCGCTGATGCTGGTGATGCTGTGGCTCGCCAACGGCCTCAGCAACTTCCTCGACCGCCGGCTGCAAACCTATAGCGACCTCACCCCGTCGGTTCAGGTGCTGATCGGCAAGCTCATCCACATCGCGCTGATGGTGCTGGCGGTCGTCATCGTGCTCAGTTCGATGGGGATCGACCTGTCGGTGCTGGCGTTCTTCTCCGGTGCCGTCGGCGTCGGCCTCGGCTTCGGCCTGCAGAAGATCGTCTCCAATCTGGTCAGCGGCATCATCCTGCTCGCCGACAAGTCGATCAAGCCGGGCGACGTCATCTCGGTCGGCGATCATTTCGGGCGCGTCAGCAATATGGGCGCGCGCTACACCTCGGTCGATACCCGCGACGGCCGCGAATACCTGATCCCGAACGAAGACTTCATCACCCAGCGGGTCGCCAACTGGTCCTATTCGAGCGACCTGGTGCGGCTGGAGGTGAAGTTCAACGCCACCTACGACAGCGATCCGCGCAAGGCGCAGGCAGCGGCGGTGACGGCGGCGCTCGGCATCGAGCGCATCGTCAAAAGGCCGGCGCCGCAATGCATGCTGAGCGCATTCGGCGCCAGCGCCATCGAATACGAGATGTGGTTCTGGATTCGCGATCCGGCCGCCGGCATCACCAACGTGAAAAGCGACGTGTTGCTCGCTCTCTGGGACGCGCTCGGCGAGGCCGGCGTCAAAATCCCCAAGCCCGGCCCCTCGCGCGTCATCTACGAGATGGCGCCGCCACCGGAGCCGACGCGAGAGTCGACCCCGGTGCGGGAAGACGAGCCCGATCCGGCCGCGGACGAAACCGACCAGGGCGCCGTCCACCGGCCGGACAAGCCGGACACGCCGTCATTCCCGCCGCGCTGAGACGCCGGGCGCTTCGCCTGCCCGCCGAATTGGCCGCCTCAGCGGGGGAACGCTAATCCTCGCCGCCGAAACGGGCCCCGAGATCCCGCCAGATCTGCGAGCGGATGAAGGGATCGGGATCGTCGCCGAGATAGACGCCGCTGAACTGCAACGGGCCGCAGGGGAACAGATCGGCCCTGCGGCATGTCGAGGGAGCAACCGGCGCAACGGTGACAGCCGGCTGTACGGCGCGAACCGGCTTGCGGGTCTTCGCTGCATCGGCCGCCGACGCGAAGACCAGCGTCGCGGCGGCACCGAAGGCAACACAACCAGCGATCTTGGTGGCGATCTTGTAAGCCGAGACAAACGACATTGCGACCTCCTGCATGACGTTCTCTATGCCCGGCCAGCCGTCTCCAATAACGCCGAACGCCGCGCTTTCATCGAATGCAGCCGATCACTTTTGCAAGATGCGCAACACCGTCGCCAAGAGCGGCGGCGGCACGGTAACGGCAAACCGCCGCGAACCGGCAACGTCGGCTGGCGGCAAATGCCGGCGGCGAGCGCTCCGCCGCCGAATACCCGTTCCGCGCTCGTAGCGGTGGTCGGCCGACCTGGAACCCACTACCGTTCGACCTCCAGGAGAAAGCGCAATGCCGAATACCGCCGAAAAACGCCGCACCTTCCGCAAGCTGCACGAGAGCGGCTGCTTCGTCATTCCCAATCCGTGGGACCTCGGCTCGGCGCGCTACCTGCAGGGCCTCGGGTTCCAGGCGCTGGCGACCACCAGCTCGGGTTTTGCGTTCTCGCAAGCCTATGCCGACGGCGCCGTGCCGCTCGATGCGGTATTGGCGCACTTCCGCACGCTGGCCACCGGCAGCGACCTGCCGATCAACGCCGATTTCGAGCACGGCTTCGCCCCCGACCCCGACGGGGTTGCGCGCAATGTCCGCCGCTGCATCGAAACGGGTGTCGCCGGCCTGTCGATCGAGGATTCGACTGGCGACAAGGCGCAGCCGATCTTTCCGCTGTCCGAGGCGGTGACGCGATTACGGGCGGCGCGGCGGGCGATCGATGAGAGCGGCGAGGACGTGCTGCTGGTCGGCCGTGCCGAGGGATTGCTGGTCGGCCACGGCGATCTCGACGAGGTCGTGGCGCGTCTGCAAGCCTATGCCGGCGCCGGCGCGGACGTGCTCTACGCGCCGAAGCTGCGCACGCGCGAGGAGATCGCGCGGGTGATCGCGGCGGTGGCGCCGAAGCCGGTCAATTTCCTCAACAGCGTCGATTTCGGCTTCAGCGTCGCCGACCTCGCGGCGATGGGCGTGCGGCGGATCAGCGTCGGCGGCACGCTGGCGCGCGTCGCCTGGACGGCGTTCAGCCGCGCGGCGCGCGAGATCGCCGAACAGGGCACGTTCTCGACCTTCGCCGGCAGCATCGCCAATGCCGAACTCAACGCCTTCTTCGCCCAGGACCGTACCAAACAGGTCTCCTGACACGGCGCAGGCATCGATGGACACATCCGACACGCAAACCGTTGCGACGCGTGCGCCGCTGACGGCGTATCGCTCCTTCGCATTCATGTGGCTCAACCGCCTGTCGGCGACCTCCGCCTATCAGATGCTGGCGGTGGTCATCGGCTGGCAAATCTACGAACTCACCGGCAGCGCCTTCGATCTCGGCATCGTCGGCTTGCTGCAATTCATTCCGGCGGTGCTGCTGACGCTGCCGATCGGCCATCTCGCCGACCGCTACGACCGGCGCTGGCTGCTGCGCGGCGCGCAGATGGTTTATTTCGTCTGCACGCTGGTGCTGCTCGCTCTGTTCGCGACGCGCGGCCTGACGCGCGAGGCGCTGTTCGCCGCGGTGTTCGTCATCGGCTGCTGCCGCGCCTTCGAGATTCCGACCGGACACGCACTGGTGCCGGCGCTGGTGCCGACCGCGGTGCTGCCGCGCGCCACCGCCGCCTGGGCGGCCTCGAACCAGACCGCGACGATCTGCGGGCCGGCGCTGGGCGGGCTGCTTTACAGCATCAGCCCGCTCGTCGTCTGCGCCGTCTGCGTCGTGCTGTTTGCCGTCGCCGTCGCGCTCACCACCCTACTCAGGCTGGAGCGGCCGCCGGGCACGCGCGAGCCGCCGACGCTCGCCTCGGTGCTTGCCGGCATCGATTTCATCCGCCGGCGGCCGCGCCTGCTCGGCGTCGTCACGCTCGACCTGTTCGTGGTGCTGCTCGGCGGCGCCACCGCGCTGCTGCCGGTCTTTGCCCGCGACATCCTGCATGTCGGCCCGCTCGGCCTCGGCCTGTTGCGCTCGGCGCCCGCGGTCGGCGCGCTGTGCACCATGCTGATACTGACGCGCTATCCGATCGAGCGGCATGTCGGCCCGGCGATGTTCGCGGCGGTGGCGATCTTCGGGCTGGCCACCGTGGTGTTCGGATTGTCGAGCGTGTTCGGACTGTCGCTGGCGGCGCTGGCCGTCCTCGGCGCCTCCGATGCGGTCAGCGTCGTGTTGCGCTTCACGCTGGTGCAGATCGAAACGCCCGACCATATGCGCGGCCGGGTCAGCGCCATCAATTTCCTGTTCACCGGCACCTCGAACACGCTCGGCGAGTTCGAATCCGGCGCCGTTGCCGCCTGGCTCGGCACCGTACCCTCGGTAGTGATCGGCGGGCTCGGTTCGCTCGCCATTGCACTCGCCTGGATGGGGCTTTTCCCCGATCTGCGGCGGGCCGACCGCTACAACCTGCCGGAGGAGGAGGTGCGGCCGGCTCCGGCGCAGGCGCCCGCCTGAGCCGCTCAACCCCGCCCTTCGGCTTGCGTCGCCGCCCGTAACAATTACATTGGCCCCATGAATTACGTCGATGCCACCGTCGCGCCGCAGCGCAAGACCGGACAAGTCAAACTCCACGGCCCCGAAGCCTTCGCCGGCATGCGGGCCGCCGGGCAGTTGACGGCGCAATGCCTCGACATGCTGACCCCGGAGGTCAAGCCGGGCGTGCCGACCAACCGCATCGACGAACTCGTCTACCAGTTCGCGATGGACCACAAGGCGCTGCCGGCGACGCTGATGTATCGCGGCTACCGCAAATCGACCTGCACCTCGCTCAACCACGTCGTCTGCCACGGCATTCCCGGCGACAAGCCGATGCGCGACGGCGACATCGTCAATATCGACGTGACGCTGATCCTCGACGGTTGGCACGGCGATTCGAGCCGCATGTACGCCGTCGGCGACATTCCGCGGCGCGCCGAGCGGCTGATCGAGGTGACCTATGAATCGATGATGCGCGGCATCGCCGCCATCAAGCCGGGCGTCACCACCGGCGACATCGGCCACGCCATCCAGACCTTCGTCGAGGCGCAGCAGATGAGCGTGGTGCGCGACTTCTGCGGCCACGGCCTCGGCCGCCTGTTCCACGACGAGCCGAACATCGTGCATGTCGGCCGCGCCGGCGAAGGCATCGTGCTCAAGCCCGGCATGTTCTTCACCGTCGAGCCGATGATCAATCTCGGCCGGCCGCATGTGAAGGTGCTGTCCGACGGCTGGACCGCGGTAACGCGCGACCGTTCGCTGTCGGCGCAGTTCGAGCACACGGTGGCGGTCACCGAGGACGGCGTCGAGATCTTCACGCTGTCGCCCGCCGGCTACGACAAGCCGCCGTACAAGCTCTAGGCACAGTCCGATTCCCGGCACAATCCGAGCGCCGAACGTCTCGGTTGCAAATCCGTCGTGTTGCGGCATGCTGCACACGGCGGGTAGGCATGGCTGACGACCGAGAGCGATTGCAACCGGACGACACGATGGTGCACGGCGGCCTGGCGGATGCCGCGCCGCACTATCACGGCCATCGCGAACGCCTGCGCGAGCGCTTCCGGCAAGCCGGCAGCGGCGCGATCAGCGATTACGAACTGCTCGAACTGGTGCTGTTCCGCGCCATCCCGCAACGCGACGTCAAACCGCTGGCCAAGCAGCTCATCGTCAAATTCGGCTCGTTCTCGGAAGTCATCGCGGCGCCGGAGAAGCGCCTGCGCGAGATCAAAGGTCTCGGCGAGGCGGCGATCACCGAGTTCAAGATCGTGCAGGCGGCGGCCGGACGGCTGGCCCGCGGTCAGGTGCAGAAGCGCACGGTGCTCTCGTCATGGTCGAGCGTGCTCGATTACTGCCGCACCGCGCAGGCGTTCGCCGAGAAGGAGCAGTTCCGCGTGCTGTTCCTCGACAAGCGCAACCAGTTGATCGCCGACGAAGTGCAGCAGACCGGCACCGTCGATCACACGCCGGTCTATCCGCGCGAGGTCATCAAGCGGGCGCTGGAACTGTCGGCGACTGCCGTGATTTTGGTGCACAACCATCCAAGTGGCGATCCGACGCCGTCACGCGCCGACATCCTGATGACGCAGAACATCATCGAGATCGCCAAGCCGCTCGGCATCAACGTCCACGACCACATCATCGTCGGCAA
>Ga0182744_1001206_pt1 | contig 22973 bp, 19 predicted proteins | sample eDN3rd30CKraftMG_FD_128525 | JGI IMG/M metagenome (GOLD analysis project Ga0182744, IMG submission 128525) | Enriched Miracle-Growth compost microbial communities from Emeryville, California, USA - eDNA 3rd pass 30_C Kraft MG (version 2) (version 2) ...
GACCCGTGGGAGCGCCTCGCCGGCATTCGCCAGCGCGCGCCCAACCTGCTGCTGCAGATGCTGCTGCGCGGGGCCAATGGCGTCGGCTACACCAATTATCCCGACAACGTGGTGCGCCACTTCATCCGCCAGGCGGCGGAGGGCGGCGTCGACCTGTTCCGCATTTTCGACTGCCTGAACTGGGTGGAGAACATGCGCGTCGCCATCGACGCCGTGGCGGAGGCCGGCAAGATCGCCGAAGGGGCCATCTGCTACACCGGCGACGTGTTCGACCCGGACCGGGCCAAATACTCCCTCAACTACTACGCCGGGCTGGCGCGGGAGCTGGAGGCGGCGGGCTGCCATGTGCTGGCCATCAAGGACATGGCGGGCCTGCTGCGGCCACCGGCGGCGCGGGCGCTGATCAAGGCGCTGCGCGACGTCACCGACCTGCCGATCCATTTGCACACCCACGACACCTCCGGCGCGGCCAGCGCCACGGTGATCGCCGCCATTGAGGCGGGCGTCGATGCGGTGGACCTCGCCACTGACGCCATGTCCGGCGCGACCTCGCAGCCGTGCCTCGGCTCGGTGGTGGAGGCGGTGCGCGGCACGGAGCGCGACGCCGGCCTCGACGCCGACGCCATCCGCCGCATCAGCTTCTACTGGGAAGGCGTGCGGGCGCTGTACGCGCCGTTCGAGAGCGACCTGCGCGCCGGCGCCTCCGAGGTCTATCTGCACGAGATGCCCGGCGGCCAGTTCACCAACCTGAAGGAGCAGGCGCGCTCCCTCGGCCTGGACACGCGCTGGCACGAGGTGGCGCGGGCCTATCGTGAGGCTAACGACCTGTTTGGCGACATCGTCAAGGTGACGCCGTCGTCCAAGGTGGTGGGCGACATGGCGCTGATGATGGTGGCCCAGGGGCTGACGCCGGCCGACGTGCTCGACCCGGAGCGGGAGATCGCCTTCCCCGCCTCGGTGGTGGAGATGCTGAAGGGCGACCTCGGCCAGCCGGTGGGCGGCTGGCCGGAGGCCCTGCAGAAGAAGGCCCTGCGCGGCCAGCAGCCAATCACCGTGCGGCCGGCCTCGCTGCTGGGCGAGGCGGACCTCCCGGCGGCGCGCAAACAGGCGGAAGCCGAGGTCGGCCGGCAGATCGACGATCAGGAGCTGGCCTCCTGGCTGATGTACCCCAAGGTGTTCGCCGACTACGCCCGGATGGCCGACGCCTACGGGCCGCTGTCAGCGCTGCCGACGCCGGTGTTCTTCAACGGCATGAAAGCGGGCGACGAGATCGTCGCCGAGATCGAGCCAGGCAAGACGCTGATCATCCTGCTCCAGGCCATTGGCGAGGCGGAGCCGGACGGGCACGTGAAGCTGTTCTTCGAGCTGAATGGCCAGCCGCGCGTTATCCGCGTCGCCGACCGCAGCCGCGTCGTCGCCACGGCGCGGCGCAAGGCCGATGACGGCGATCCCAGCCACGTGGCGGCGCCGATGGCCGGCGCGGTGTCGTCCATCGCCGTGCGCAAGGGCCAGAAGGTGGAGGCCGGCGCGCCGCTGCTGACGCTGGAGGCGATGAAGATGGAAACGACCCTGGCCGCCCCGCGCGCCGGCGTCGTCACCGACGTGGCCGTGGCCGTGCGCGACAATGTGGAGGCGCGCGACCTGCTGCTGCTGCTGGAGTAGGCTTCGGCAGGCGGCGCCCCTCGCGCCGCCTTGCCATCACGGTCATTCAGGCGCCGCCAGCGACATCAACCGCACAACCGCGCCATGCCCGGGCTTGTCCCGGGCGTCCACGAAAGCCGCGCGCCCTGCAATGGGACGCCTGTTCTGCGCCGGCCAAAGACATGCCGGCCAAAGACATGGATGCCCGGGACAAGCCCGGGCATGACGGCTGGAGACCCCAACAGGGCCAAACGCCGGACCGCCTGCAAACCGGTCCGGCGGCCTGCGCCTGCGCGCTGCCTGACCATACTTCACCGCGCCCGGCGCACGCCGGGCAGGACGTAGCGGCGCTCCAGCCAGCGGGCGGCGACGACCACCACCGAGACCAGCGCCAGATAGACCGCGCCGGCGACCAGATAGGCGTCGAGGAAGCGGAAACTGCGGATGGCGAGGTCCTGCATCTGGGCGAAGAATTCCGCGTACTGGATCAGGAAGGCGATGGAGCTGTCCTTGAGGTTGAGGATGACCTGATTGGTTAGCGCCGGCACCGACAGGCGCATGACCTGCGGCAGGATCACCAGCTGGAAAATCTGGAGGTCGCTGAACCCCTGGGCGCGCGCCGCCTGCAATTCATCCGGGTCGAGCCCGCGAAACGCCGTCATCAGGTAGCGGGCGTTATAGGCCGCCACGTTCAGGGTGAAGCCGATGACCGCCACGGTGAACGGCGTCAGCTTCAGCCCCCATTGCGGCAGGCCATAGTACATCAGGAACAGCAACACGATCAGCGGCGTGCCGATGAAGAAGGAAATATAGCCTTCCGTCAGGCGCCGGCGCAGGGGACCGCCGCTGATCGCCAGGTAGAACACCACCACGCCGCCGGCAAGGCCGGTGACGCTGATGACCGCCGCCAGCAGCAGCGTATTGCCGAGGCCCGACAACACCTGCGGCCAGTACTCCAGCATCAGCGCGAGGAAGGAGGCCATCGCTCAGCGCTCCGCCAGGCCGGCCGGCCCGGATGGGTCGGCAGGCTGCGCCTGGTCCATGGGCTGCGCCGCGTCTATTGGCTGCGCCGTTTGCGCCTGCCGCAATTCCTGATGGAAGAAGGCGCGGACGCGCGGATCGGCGTTGGGGCCGAACAGCTCGTCCACCTCACCTTCAGCGTGGATGCGGCCCTCATCGAGGAACATCACCCGGCCGCCGGCCGCGCGGGCCAGATAAAGGTCGTGGGTGACGCACAGCATCGACACGCGCTCGTCGCGCAGCTGGTGCAGGATGTTCACCACCTCCCGCGACATCAGCGGATCGAGCGCTGACGTCGGCTCGTCGAAGAACAGCACCGCCGGGTCCATGGCCAAAGCGCGGGCGATGGCGACGCGCTGCTTCTGGCCGCCGGAGAGCTGGGCGGGGTATTTGTGGGCGTGCGCCTGCATGTCCATGCGGGCGAGCTGGCGCAGCGCCCGTTCGTCCGCTTCCGCCGCGGGCATGCGGCGCAGGTGGCGCAGCGCCAAAGTGACGTTCTGCAACGCCGTCAGGTGGCGGTAGAGCGCGAAATTCTGGAAGACGAAGCCGATGCGCTGGCGCAGCGCCCGCTCATCGACGCCAGGGCCCAGCACATCGCGACCTTCGAACACCACCCGCCCGCCGGTCGGCGTCGCCAGGCGGTTGAGGCAGCGCAGCAGCGTCGACTTGCCGGAGCCGGACGGACCCATGATGACCTTCAGCTCGCCCTGGGCAAGGTCGAAGCTGACGCCGTCGAGGATTATCCGCCCGTCATACTCCAACTTCAGATCCTGGACCGACAGCAGCGTCATGGCGTTCTCATCCCGTCAGGCCAGGAATGCGCGTGCGCTTTTCCAGCGCCCAGACGCCCGTGACCAGGAGTTTGTAGATCAGGAAATAGATGATCCCCACCGCCAGATAGATCTCGACGCCGCGCAGGGTCGTGGCCGACAGCGACATGGCTTCCTTCATCACGTCGGGAATGCCGACCGTGTAGGCGAAGGGCGAGTACTTCAGCACCGTGGTGAATTCGTTGATCATGCCGGGCACGGCGAAGCGCAGCATCTGCGGAATTTCAATCAGCCGCAGGATCTGGAAGCGGCTGAGGCCCATGGCTTCCGCCGCCAGCACCTCGCTGGCGTCAACGGAATCGAAGGCGCCGCGAAACACCTCCGCCAGATAGGCGCCGGCGATCACGCCGAGGCTGAGCATCATGGCGACCAGCGGCGGCACGCGCAGGCCGGCGTTGGGCAGGCCGAAGAACACGATGAACAGCAGCACCAGCACCGGCACGGCGCGGAAGATAAAGGTGAACGCGCCGAGCAGGCCCCTCAGCCACGGCGGACCGATCCGGCTGAGCATGGCGACGCCAAGGCCGACGACGACGCCGGTGAGGCTGCACGCCACCGTCACCATGATCGTGTAGCCAACGCCGCCGGCCAGCTGGAGGAGGATTTGCAGGAAGCTCATGCGGCGGGCCCGGCGCACGGCGCGCAGGCTGCGGCGGCAAAACCGGCTGGCGTCAGGAAGACTGGGGGTGCGTGCATGTGGAAGCCATTGTCCAGTTTCGCATGAATGCGATAGCCCATGCGATTCAGGGTAAATGGAACACCGCGTCGCGTTAAGAAATTGCCTCTGACAGAGGCAAAAGCCGGCTCAGGCGACCGGATTTTCCGCGCCCGGACTTTTCGCGCCCGGCCTGGCCGCATCAGGGCGCGCCGGATCCGCGCGCGTTATTTCAGCCATTTGTCGATGATGGCCTGGCGCTCTTCGGGTTTCAGTTCGGTGGTCAGATATGTGTCCACGTCTTCCCGCAGCTTGCTGCCCTTGGGGAAGGCAAAACCGAAGCGGTCGAAGCCGGTAAAGACATAGCTGTCCTGGATCGGCATGGTCTTGCGGTAGACCGAGGCGACGGTGCCGTCGAGGAAGGCCAGATCGAGGTTGCCATTGCGCAGGTCGGCCAGCACCTCGTTGTAGGACGGATAGACCTTGACCTGGTCGAGCTTGTACTGGCCCTTCGGCTCAAGGGTGTTCTTGATGAAGTCGCTGTAGGCCATGCCGCGCGGATAGCCGATGCTGTACTTCTTCAGGTCATCAAGGTTGTCGATCTTGATGTTACGGTTCTTGAGACTGACGAGGTTCCAGGTGTTGTCCATGTAAGGAATGGAGAAATCCATCACTTCCTTGCGCTTGTCAGTGATGGAGATGCCCGAGAAGGCGATGTCGGCCTGGCCGGCGACCACGGCGCCCAGCATGCCCTGCCAGTCATAGGGGGTCAGCTTGATGGTGCAGCCGCGTTTCTTGCAATAGCCCTCGATCAGCTCCAGATCGAGGCCGACGGTCTTGCCGTTTTCCTCATAGAGATTGGGCGGCGACGCCGGCGTCACCGCCGCGCGGATCACCTTGCCCTGCTCTTCCGATGAGCAGCCGGCGAGGACGAGAAGACACAGACCGGCTAGAGCGGTGATTCCACGCATGTTGGCGTCGCTTTCAGACATGCGGCGTTGCGCCGCAACAGTTGACGCGGAATCGTAACAAACGGGCCGCCGGCCGGCAAGGCGGCGCTGGCCGCCGGCGCGCCTTCAGCCGGCCGCCCGGCGCAACTCCGGGCGTCGCCCCGCCGGCCTTGCCAGACCAAAATGGGCGCGCAGGGTCGAACCGGCGTAGGCTTCGCGAAAAATACCCTTCCGGCGCAGCAGCGGCACGACTTCGTCCACGAACACGTCGAGGCCGTCGGGAACCACATCGGGCATCAGGTTGAACCCGTCGGCGGCGCCGGCGTGGAACCAGGCGGCGATGTCGTCGGCGATCTGTTCGGGCGTCCCGACGATCAGCCGGTGGCCGATGCCGCCGCCGATGCGGCGGATGAGCTGACGCACCGTCAGGCCGTCGTTCACCGACAGTTCGACGAGGGCGCGTGAAAATGTTTGCCAGCCTTTGGCATCGACGAGCAGGGAGCCGGGCAGCGGCTGGTCGAGGTCCAGCGTCTCCGGCTCCACGCCCAGCATCTTGGCGACGCGCTGCACGGCGAACTCCGGCGGAACCAGCGACCACAGCCAGTCCTCGCGGCGGCGCGCCTCCTCTTCTGTTGCGCCAATCACCGTGGCGAGACCTGGCAGAATGACGATTTCATCGCCGCGCCGGCCATAACGGGCGGCCCTGGCGCGAATGTCATCGGCGAACGCTTTGCCTTCGGGAATCGTATTGGCCACCGAGAACACCGCCTCGGCGTGGCGCGCCGCCAGTTCGCGGCCATCGTCCGAACCACCCGCCTGGACGATGACCGGATGCCCCTGCGGCGAGCGCGGCACGTTGAGCGCGCCCTGGACGCGGTAGTGACGCCCCACATGGTTCAGGTCGTGGATGCGGTTTTCGTCGGCGAACACGCCGCTGGCCTGGTCACCGACGAAAGCGCCGTCCTCCCAGCTGTTCCACAGACCCTTGACGACGTCGGTAAATTCGCCGGCGCGCTCGTAGCGGGCGCCGTGTTCCGCCACATCGTCGAAGCCGAAATTGCGGGAGGCGCGCGGATCGGCGGTCGTCACCACATTGAGACCGACCCGGCCGCCGCTGACCAGATCGAGGCTCGCGAAGCGGCGGGCGATATTATAGGGCTCGTTATACGAGGTGGAGGCGGTGGCGATCAGACCGATATGGCTGGTGGCGCGGGCCACCGCCGCCAGAATCACCGTGGGTTCAAGGGCGTAGAACGGCCTGTAGGCCGGACGTTCGGTGATCGCCGGCACGTCGGCCAGGAAGATCGCGTCCAGGGTTCCGCGCTCCGCCGCCTGGGCCACGCGCACATAGTGATCGGCGCTGATGAAGGCCTGCGCGCCCTGGGGCGTGGCCCGCCAGGCCGAGTTGAAAAACCCGGCGGTGAGAATGTTGACGTTGAGGTGCAACTGCCGTGCGCTCATGGGCCGGTCTCCGGTGCGGGGCGATCAGAAGAAGCCGAGTTTCGGCAAGGGCGTTCCCGTCAGCTCCCACGCGCCGAGCGCCTGGGCTTTCAGCGTTGCGGGATTGTGGGAGGCCAGGGTGCGGGCGTTGCGCCAGTGCCGGTCGAGATTTCTGGCGCGCTGGGTGGCGGAGGCGCCGCCCACGTCAAACAGGCGGGTGGCGCCACGCAGGGTCAGTTCGTCCACCACCAGCTTGGCGCGTGCGGTCAGCACGGCGGCGTGGTGCGCCAGCTCCTCATCCGGCTCGCCCCGCACACGGGCGGCGGATAGGGCGTCATGGGCGTCGGCGGCGGCGAGAATCAGGGTTTCTGCGGTCCAGGCGTCGGCGCCAATGCGCCCGACGATCTCCTGCAGCAGCGGATCGTCCTCCGGCCGTTCGGCGCTGGAATAGTAGAAGTTGCGGTCGCGGCGGCTGCGGACCAGATCACCGGCGTCCGTCGCCACGTTGCGCAGGATGCCAGCGACAATGGCCGTCACCAGCAACTGGGCCAGGGTGTTGCTGTAAGGCAGACCAAAGCCGGAGCCCGGCTCATCCGGCAGAACCTCATCGGCTTCAATGCGGACATTATGCAGCACGGTGGTTCCTGAACCCGTCAGGCGCTGGCCGGCGCCGTCCCAGTCATCAACCAGTTCGACGCCATCGCGGCGGGTTGGCAGCAGCACCGACAGATTGCGGCCGTCCGGGCCGGCGGCGCGAACCAGCAGGATATCGGAGAACAGCGCGCCGGTGCTGTAGAACTTGCGACCATTCAGGCGGAAGCCGTCGCCATCCAGCGTCAGGGCCGTGGCGTAGGTGCTGACGCCGCCGCCAACCTTGCCGGCGCCCTGCTCCGTCATGGCGAGGCCCACGATGGCGCCGGCGGCGATATCAGGCAGCCACTTCAGCGCGGCCCCCCGCGCCCCGGCCGGAAGCGCGAAGCGGTCAACGAACGACAGGTGGTTGCGCAGGATGTGGGCGACGTTCGGGTCCGCCGCCGCCAGATCGAGCACGACGCGAAACAGCTCGCGGCTGCTGACGCCAAACCCGCCGCTGGCGCGCGGCAGACGCAGGGCGCCGAGCCGGCTCTCGCGGATCCGGCGGATCACGTCGAAGGGCAGGATACGGCCGCGGTCGCGGTCGGCGGCGCCGGCGCGAATCCAGGCGAACAGGTCGCCGAAATCCGGCTTTGCGGTTTCAAGCGAATGGATGGAGGCGGGGGCAGGCTGGGACATGGCGGATCCTGTCTGAAAGGGGGTGGCTATGGATCACTCCGCCGCCTGGCGACGGGACCGGACGAACTGGTTTTGGGGCCGTTTCAGCCCGAGGTTCTCGCGCAGGGTCTGACCTTCGTATTCGGTGCGGAACAGGCCGCGACGGCGCAGTTCCGGCAGCACCAGCTCGATGAAGTCGATCAGGCCGCCAGGCAGCACCGGGGCCATGACATTGAATCCGTCGGCGCCGTAACTGACGAAGCGCTCTTCAAGCTGGTCGGCGATGTCGGCGGCGGTTCCCACCAGCTGCCAATGGCCGCGCGCGCCGGCGATGCGCTCATACAGCTGGCGGATGGAGAGGTTTTCACGGCGCGCCAGTTCGGCCACCAGGGCCTGGCGGCTCTGGCTGGCGAGGGTCGGCGGCAATTCCGGCAATGGACCATCGGGATCGGATCCGCGCAGATCGACGCCAAGCTGCACCCGCAGCAGCTCGAAGCCGACCTCCGGCTGGAGCAGCGCCTGCAATTCATCGAATTTCGCCTGGGCCTCGGCGCGGGTGCGGCCGACCACCGGAAACACGCCGGGCATGATCTTCAGATCTTCCGCCGCGCGCCCGTACCGGGCCAGCCGGCCCTTGACGTCGGCGTAAAACGCCTGGGCCTCGGCCAGCGTCTGCTGCGCCGTGAAAATCACCTCGGCGGTGCGCGCCGCCAGCTCCCTGCCGGGTTCGGAAGAGCCCGCCTGCACGATCACGGGGTGGCCCTGCGGCGGACGCGGAACGTTCAGCGGCCCCCGCACCCGGAAATGCGCGCCCTCATGGTCGAGAACGTGCATCTTCTCCAGATCGAGATAAACGCCGCTCTCCCGGTCGCGCGGGAAGGCGTCGTCCCCGAAGCTGTCCCAGAGCCCGCGCACTACGTCGGCGAATTCTTCGGCGCGCTGGTAACGGCGGGCGTGTGGAACAGGCGCGGCGTGGCCGAAATTGAGCGCGGCCTCCGGGTCGTTCGAGGTGACGAGATTCCAGCCGGCGCGGCCGCCGCTGATATGGTCGAGCGACGCGAACTGGCGGGCAAGATTGAACGGATCGCTGAAGGTGGTCGACGCCGTGCCGATGAGTCCGATGCGGCTGGTGACCGCCGCCAGGGCCGAGAGGATGGTCAGCGGTTCGAACGGGGTTATGCCCGTGTGCGCCTTGCGGGCGGCGCCATCGGGATGCAGCAGCCGCACATCGACGCTGTCAGCCAGGAACACCGCATCGAATCTGGCCGCCTCCGCCGCCTGGGCGAAGCGGACATAATCCTCAAGCCTGTCGTCGCGGGCAGCGGCGGGATGGCGCCACGCAGCGATGTGATGTCCTGAAATGTAATGGAACGCGCCCAGTCTGATGCGCTCGTCAGGTCTGAACTCGCCAGGTCTGCCCATCGCCATACTCCACCTGAGGCGGGCAACGCGGCCGCCCGGCTGCCCACGGGAACGCCATGTCCCGGAGCGTCATGGTGAGGGCCTGAATGAATGCAAGGCAAGCACTTGAAATAAATAATAAAATTATTTCATAAATGGCGGAAGCGACAAAAACCCTTTCTGCCAGAGCCTGCCCGCCGGCAAGTTTTCGGCGTCGGCGCGGCGCGCGCCGGCCGGCGAGACGCCAGGCCGGTGGCCAACACCAATCCCCGGGGTCGCAACCCGCCTCAGCCGGGCGGAAGCTGCTGCTGTACGAGCTGCACCCAGAAAGCGGCGCCGATGGGCAGGATCGCGTCGTTGAAATCGTAATAGGGGTTGTGCAGCGCCGGGTCGGAGCCGGTTTCGCCGGCGCCGATGCAGATGTAGGCGCCGGGACGCTCCTGCAGCATGAAAGAGAAGTCCTCCGACCCCATCGACGGCCTGATGTGGGTGAGCACCTTGTCCGCACCCACCAGCGCCGCGGCGGCGCGCGCGGCGGCGGCGGCTTCGGCGGCGGTGTTCACGACGCCTGGATAGCCGCGCATGTAGGTCAGCGCGATGCGCGCGCCATGGGTCTGGGCGACGCCAGCGCAGATTTCGTTCATCGCCGCCTCAACGCGGTCCTGAACGGCGGCGTCGAGGGTGCGCGTCGTGCCGCGCAGCACCACGTTTTCCGGAATGACGTTCCAGGTGTCGCCGCCATGGATCTGGGTCACCGTGACGACAGCTGAATCAATCGCGCCGATCCGGCGGCTGGCGATCGTCTGCAGGGCGTTAATCAGACTGGCTGCCACGACAATGGCGTCAACGCCGGTTTCGGGAGCGGCGGCGTGGCTGCCCTTGCCGGTGAGGCGGATCTCGAAACGGTCCAGGAAGGCGGTGGCGATCCCCTCGCGCACGGCGAACAGCCCGCGCGGGATCTGCGGCATGTTGTGCATGCCATAGACGGCGTCGGCCGGGAACCTCCCGAACAGGCCGTCCTCGACCATCTTCTTGCCGCCGCCCTCGTTTTCCTCCGCCGGCTGGAACACAAAATGCACCGTGCCCCTGAAGGCGCGGGCGCGGGCCAGGTGGTGCGCCGCGCCCAGCAGCATCGCGGTGTGGCCGTCATGGCCGCAACCGTGCATCTTCCCTGGCGTGAGCGACTTCCAGGCCGGGTCGCCCAGCTCCTCGAGATCGAGCGCGTCCATGTCGGCGCGCAGGGCGATGGATGGGCCTTCGCCGTTCCTCAACGTGCCGACGACGCCAGTGCCGCCGAGACCGCGATGCACGGGAATCTGCATCTCCTCCAGCGCGTCCGCGACCACCTGGGCGGTGCGGTGCTCCTCGAAGGCGGTTTCGGGATGGGCGTGCAGATCATGCCGCCAGGCAAGCATGCGCGCGCAGATATCGTCGGCGATCCTGATGTCGTGGGACATGTCTGGTCCTCTTGTCCGGTTGCCTGTTGGTCCGGTTGCCTGGTTGCCTGGCGCAAATTCGTCTGTGCCGGGCGGCCGCCCGCCGATGGCGGCATGGAAGCGCGTCGCCTGCGTCAATCCGGCCGCCCGTTCCTTCGCCGGCAAGGCGGCGCAGCCCCATGGATAACGCCGCCACGTGGATATGATTGCAAGGCCGGCGGTTTGACAACGTCACGGTGTTTGTACGGCGTAACTGGCGCCATGATCCATATTCAATCTGACCGGCGGCGCGTGGCGTCCCTCATCGGACGCCGACCGTCGGCGCCGTCGATGCGCATCGCCCTCGACACCGCCTGGAACACACGTGACGCCTGTGGCTGGCTGATTGCTGACGGTCACGTCCGGGGCGGCAGGCTGCCCTCCAAGCATGTTGGCGGCCGGTGACGGCAAGGGCGGCCAGGGCTGGCGTGGGAGGGGCTGAACGGCTTGAGGCGCCCGAGTTTTCCCGGAGCCGGCTCATCATCATGGGACGGGCGCGGCATTTTGCTGACTGGCGCTGGTTCCCGAATGGCGATGGCGTCGTCATGATCATCCCGCGCGAACGGAAGCACCGGCTGGACCGGCCCCGGGAGGATGCCCCGGCGTTGTCTCTGGCGTCCCGTGACCGGGGAATAACGCTGCTTCAGATCACCCGGCCCGGCTGGTCGCCCACGCCATCCCGCATCCGGCCGATCTCGACGGCAATGCTCCGGTAATCCAGCGGCCGTTCGCCGGTTTGCAACGCCATCCGCAGAAAACGGATGGGAAAGCGGATGGCTTCCCGATTGGGTTCGCTCAGGTCGCCGCCCCGGTCGGAAGCGCCGGCCTCGGCCCGGTCGAGCGCGCTTTCGAGGTCTGGCCGGGTCAATACGCCCTGGCGCATCAGCGTATCGCACAAGGCGGCCAGCGCCAGCAGCACGCCTTCCATTTGCAGGTTTGCAGTGTTCATGTCGCGGCTCCCTGGTGACAGGTCGGGGTTGTTGCGGCGGCGGATTATCTTTCCTTTCGCCGTGGGCAGGTGACCAGCAAGGTCACGGCCATGGCAGCATAGGCGACGGCAATAGCCTTTGGCGACAGCGCCTTTTCCCAGCCGGGCGTCAGACGTTCCGGAACCACGCCATAATCAACCACGGCCGCAACGGCGGTCAGGCCCGCCGCATCGACGAGCGGCGCACGGCGCGGCGCGATTTTCCGCATCGCCTGAAAAATCGAGGCCCAGAAAACCGATGCGGCCAGGTGGGTGGCATAGCCGAGAACGGTGTGGCCGGCGTCGAAGCGACGGACATGGCCGGCGGGATCGCCGTAATACCAATGGCTGGTGGCGTTAAGGGGCTGAATCGCCCGTTTCCCCTCGACAAGCGCCATCCCCGCCAGCGTCGCCGTTGTCGCAACGCTCACGGCGACGCCAGACAGCAGGCCTCCCAACAGCAAGGACGGCATGGCGCGGCTCCCCTGATCCGGGCAAGACGCGGCGGCCCAGGATGCGGATCGCACACGTCCCCCCCAGTCAAACGCAGGCGGGCGGTGAACGTTCCCCGAGGTCACAGCACTGGCAGACGCAACAGGTGACGCTCAGGGCCTGTGTTCCATGCCTGCCGCGAGGGCACGAGCTGCGGGAACATCGGCCTGGCGGCAAGGGTTACATCTTCGGTTACACCATTCACCCGGGCGCGACGGGATGGGGCGCCAGCCTGCAACGCGCGGGCCCGCAGTCCGTTGGCCCCCAGCATTACAGGCTGCAAAACGGCAGGCTGGACATGACCACAACGGAAACAGAGGCCGCTTCGCTTGCGGAGCTGGGCGCCGCAGAGGCCAGATGCACCCGTTGTCCCCTGTATTTGCCCGCCACCCAGGTGGTCCCGGGCGAGGGAGCGCCGCGGGCGCGCATGATGATGGTCGGCGAGCAACCCGGCGACCGGGAAGATCTGGCCGGCCATCCGTTCGTCGGGCCGGCCGGACATGTACTGGACGAAGCGCTGCAGGCTGCGGAGATACCGCGCGGCGAGGTGTTCATCACCAATGCGGTGAAGCATTTCAAATTTGTTCCGCAGGGTAAAAAACGCCTGCACAAGCGCCCCAACGCCGGGGAAATCCAGCGCTGCAAATGGTGGCTGGATCAGGAACGAAAACTTGTCCGGCCCGAGGTGATGGTGGCGATGGGCGCGACGGCGTTGCGCAGCCTGCTCGGAAGGGCGACGCCCGTGTCATCCGTCCGGGGACAGGTGAAAATCCTGGAGGACGGGACGCCGCTGATCGGCGCCGTCCATCCTTCCTATCTTTTGCGCATCCGGGACGCCGGAGAGCGGCGACGCGAGCGCGACGGTTTCGTCGCCGATCTCCGGCGCGCCTGGAGCCTGCTGGACGCCTCCTGATGCGGACGGGCTGCGCCCGCGCGCGCATCTTCGATTAAAGGATTTGGTCGGGAACGTCCTGACGTGAACCAGGCTTCAGGTCGTGACATCCGCCGCATTCCGGGCGCGCCGGCGCTTGCCGCCGGACGCGGCTCTGGCCGCCGGTCGGAGGCGCCCGTCCGGCGCCTCCCCGCGCTCATGCGCTCCTGGACGCAAGCCAGTGGCGGCCAGCTTCCGGCCGCGCAGCCCCTTGCCGGCCATGTGTCTGGCGACAATCCGTTGCGGCGACGGCGACCTGGAGCATTTTCGGTGAGCCCGGTTCACGTTAAATACGCCATCTCCTTGAGTTTATGCATTTTATTTGTGAATACCGGGTTCCCCTTTTCTCGAAAAAGCTCTAACGCGGCGTCACAAACTTCAGCGTGACCTCAGGCGGCGCCTCATCGCTGTCTTGCCGGAAATGCTCCCACAGTCGTTCGCCCAGCGGCTGCACCAGCTGGATCGTCATCTGCCTGAGCAGGATGGCGAAGGCCTGCTCATGTTCAGGAACCTGACTGCGCGCCGCGCCAGCCGACCGCAGGCCCCGCACCTGGCTCAGCGTCATTTCCGCGAGCTGGCGCATGAATTCCGGATCGCCCCCCCCCAGTTCCAGCTCGGCGGTTTCCCGGCGGACATACAGCGCCAGATCGGGATTGGCCGCATACATCCTGGCGACGCTCGCATCGCGGGCGCGACCGAATTCCGCCGCGCCGCCCGTCACCGGCACCGCGTTCAGGGTGTCGGTGATCATCGCCATGACGTGCTCCTGCACCGCCAGCCGCAGACCATCCTTGTTGCGGAAGTGGTGGACGACGAGCCCATGGGTCACCCCCGCCGCCTCGGCGATTTCCCGCAAGGTCGCCGCCCGCGCGCCCTTGAGCGCGAACAGGGCCAGGGCGGCGTTGCGAATACGCGCCCGGGCGGTGAGGTCGGCGTCGGGACGCGGGGCGTCCCCGGCTTTCGGGATCGAGGTCATGACGCATCTCTACCTGAAACAGGTGAATTGACCAAATGGATAGTCGTTGATACAAATGGATAGTTCATAAACCGCGCCGCTCCCCATGCTCAGGCGCGAGAGGGAAAGGAAACGGCATTGCGTGAGGCTGTAATCGTTGACGCCATGCGAACGCCGGTTGGCAGACGCGGCGGCGCCCTTGCGGACTGGAAGGCCACCGACCTGCTGGCCGTCACCTTGCAACAGCTGGTGCAGCGCGCCGGCGTCGCCCCCGAGCGGCTTGATGACGTCATCGCCGGTTGCGGCCTGCAGAGCGGCGAGCAGGCCGGCAATGTGGCGCGGTGGGCCAGCCTCGGCGCCGGGCTGCCGGAAACGCTTCCCGGCATGACCATCGACCGGCAGTGCGGCTCAGGCCAGCAGGCGGTGCACCTGGCGGCCCAGGGCGTGCGCAGCGGCGAATTCAACTTCGCCATTGGCTGCGGCGTTGAGACCATGTCGCGCATTGATCTGGGGCCGTCGTTCAATCCGGCGGGAGGTCTGGGGCCCTGGTATGGTGAGCGCGCCCTCGCCCGGTTCGCGGGCAACCTGATGGCCCAGGGTCCCTCGGCGGAGTTGGTTACCCGCCAGTGGGGCCTGACCCGCGAAGAGCTCGACGCCTACAGCATGCGCAGTCACCAGCGCGCCAAAGCGGCATGGGACGCGGGCTGCTTCGACCGCCAGCTTGTCAGCATCGACGGCCGGCGCCCGGAAGGCGGCCCGGCGCCCATACGCCGTGACGAGGGCATCCGCCCCGAAACCACCATGGAGCGTCTGGCGCAGCTGAAGCCGGTATTCGCTCCGGACGGCCTCATCACCGCCGGCAATTCATCGCAGATCAGCGACGGCGCGGCCGCCGTGCTGGTCGCCGATCGGGCCACGGCGGAGGCCATGGGGCTGCGCCCGCTCGCGGTGATCCGCTCCATGGCGGTGGCGGCCGACGACGCCCGCCTGCAGTTCACCGCCATCCTGCCGGCGGCGCGCAAAGCGCTGGCCCAGGCGGGCCTCGGCATCCACGACATCGGCCGCATCGAGATCAACGAGGCTTTCGCCTGCGCGCCGCTGATTTTCGCACGCGAGTTCGACGTCGATCCGGCCCGGCTCAATATCAATGGCGGCTCCATCGCCATGGGGCACCCCATCGGCTCTACCGGCGCCCGCCTGATGTGCGACCTGGCGCACGAGTTGCAGCGCAGCGGCGAGCGCTACGGCCTGCTCACCATCTGCGAGGGCGGCGGCATGGCCAACGCCACGATCCTCGAGCGCATCGACCAGAAGCACTGAGCGGCAAGGCGGGACCCGAGGACCTGTCAGGCCACGCTCTGAATGATTTGCTCCAGCGCCCGCCGGCGGACTGGCGGGCGCCATCAACGATAACAACAACCAGGGAAGCCGCCCCAGCGCGGCGCAGGGAGGACACCGTGACGCTCAATCTCGTCAAGGGGCGCCCGTCCACCATGGGCGACGCCTATCCCCTCAACACCACCACGCTCATCCGCCACGCCGCGCGCACCCATGGCGAGCAGGAAATCGTCTATCGCACGCCCGACGGCGGCTGGGCCCGCACCGACTACGCCAGCACTTACCGGCGCATCCGCCAGGCGGCCGGCGCCCTGCGCCGGCTCGGCGTCAACCCGGGCGACCGGGTCGGCATTCTCGACTGGAACAGCCTGCGCCACTTCGAACTGTACTGGGCGATCCCAGGCCTCGCCGCCGTCATGCTGCAGATGAACCTTCGTCTGGGGCCAGAGGACCTGGCCTATGTCGTGCGCCACAGCGAAGCCGCGTTCATTGCTGTCGATGAAACGCTGTTGCCGGTCGCCGAGGCGATCGCGCCGCTATGCCCTGGCGTGAAGGGCTGGATTGTCATGACCGGCAAGCCCCTGTCGGAGATCAGGACATCGCTGGCGCCGCTGCATCATTATGAGGACCTGCTGGCGGCGGACGCTGGCGACATCGACTGGCCGCTGATCGACGAAACCTCCGCCTACAGCGCCTGCTACACCACCGGCACCACCGGGCGCCCCAAGGGCGTCTATTATTCGCATCGCGCCATTTACCTGCATTCCATGGCGATGGCCTCGGCCGTTGGCGCGACGTTCGACGACTGCACCATGCTGATCACCCCCATGTTCCACGGCCAGTGCTGGGGGCTGCCGCAGATGGCGACGATGATGGCCAACAAGATCGTGCTGCCCGGCCGCTACATGGCGGAGGACACGGGGCCGCTCACCGAGGCGATCATCCGGGAAGAGGTCACCATCACCAATGGCGCGCCCGCGATCTTCCAGCCAATGCTGGAGCACATTCGCGCCAGCGGGCTGAAGCCGGACTTCAGCAGGCTGCGGCTGATGTCGGGCGCGACGGAGCCGCCGCTGGCGATGATGCGCGGTTTCTACGAAGAAACCGGCGCCGAGGTGATCCACGCCTATGGCGCGACCGAAACCACGCCGCTGGTGACGATCAACCGTTTCAAGCGCGGCCTGCGCCGGTCCATGGACGCGGAGCAGCTGTGGGATCTGAAGCGCAAGCAGGGCCTGCCAATGGTTGGCGTCGACGTGCGTCTGTCCGACGATGAGGATGTCAACGACCTGCCGCATGACGGCGCCCATGTGGGCGAAATCTGCGTGCGCGGCCCGTGGATCACCACGCGCTATCATGACATGCCCGACAGCGCAGACCGTTTCACCCCCGACGGCTACTGGCGCAGCGGCGACGCCGGAGTCATTGACGGCAATGGCTACCTGAAGCTCACCGACCGCATCAAGGACGTCATCAAGAGCGGCGGCGAGTGGATCTCGTCCATCGACATGGAGAACGCCATCATGGCGCATCCGGCGGTGCTGGAGGCCGCCGTCGTTGGCGTGCCGCATCCCAAATGGCAGGAGCGCCCCGTCGCTATCGTCGTCCTGCGGGCGGGGCATGAACTCACCGCCGATGGGCTGCGCGCCCATCTCGCCGCCAGTTTCGCCAAATGGCAGCTGCCGGAAACGGTCGTCTTCTCCGACAGCGTGGCGCGCACCAGCGTCGGCAAGGCGGACAAGAAACGGCTGCGCGCCGATTACGCGCATATCCATGAAGGGAGCGAACAGTGAGCGAGCCGACAGTCCTGAAGGAATTCCGCGACGCCACCGCCATCTTTACCCTCAACCGGCCCAAAGCCCTGAATGCGCTCAATGACCAGCTGATGCGCGAGATGGCGGCCGCGTTGCAGGAAGCGGACAGGGACGACGCCATTCGGGCGGTGGTCATTGCCGGCTCGGAGCGCGCGTTTTGCGCCGGCGCCGACATCACCGGGCTCGACGGCGTCGCGGTGAACGACGTGCTGGATCCCAACGGTTTCGGACGCGGCATGTTCGATATCCTGGGCGGCTATCGCAAGCCGCTGATCGCGGCGGTGCGCGGGCTGGCGTTCGGCGGCGGCTGCGAACTGGCGCTGGCCTGCGACATTGTCGTCGCCGGCGACAACGCCCGTTTCGGCGTGCCCGAGGTGGCGCTCGGCCTGCTGCCGGGCGGCGGCGGCACCCAGCGGCTGATCCACGCCATGGGCAAGCAGAAAGCCATGAAAATGCTGCTCACCGGCGACGCCATCACGGCGCAGGAGGCTTACGCGGCGGGCCTGGCCAGCGACCTCGTGGCCGACGCGGAATGCATGGAGCGTGCGCTCGCCATCGCCACGCGCATTGCCCGCAATGGTCCGCTGGCGGTGCAACTGGCCAAGGACAGCGCCCGCGCCGCCCTGGAGATGGGCCTGACCCAGGGGCTCGCCATGGAGCGCCGCAACTTCATGCTGCTGTTCGGCACCGCCGACAAACAGGAAGGCGTCAGCGCCTTTCTGGAGAAGCGCAAGCCCAGCTTCACCGGCAAGTAACCGCAAGCATTTGACCGCAAGAACAGCTTAAGGAAGGGCGGGGCCCGCCTTTCCTGAGGAAAATACGTAAAACAAATCGACAGGTGAGCCCGGACGGCCAGATCGCTCGCCTGGAACGCCAGGGCTCCAGCCAAAAACAGACGACGCAATCTCGCCGGATCACGCCTCAGGGAGAAATCACCCATGAGCTACCGCTCCCCATGGATGAACGAGGAACTCGACCAGGTGCGGGACACCGCCAGACGGTTTCTCGAAACCGAGTCAGCGCCCCACCACGCCCGCTGGGCGAAGCAGCACATGATCGACCGCACGTTCTGGAACGCCGCGGGCGACCTTGGCCTGCTCTGCGTCAGCTGCCCCACGGAATACGGCGGCGGCGGCGGAACCTTCGCCCATGAGGCCGTCGTCATGGAGGAGCAGGCGCGGGTTGGCGATGACGCCTGGAACTACTCCGTGCACAGCACCATCGTCGCCCACTACTTCGCCGCCTATGGCGCGGAGGAGCAGAAGCGCCGCTGGCTGCCCAGGCTGGCCTCGGGCGAATTCGTCGGCGCCATCGCCATGACCGAGCCCGGAACCGGCAGCGACCTGCAGGGCGTGCGCACCCATGCCCGTCGCGACGGCGACGCGCTTGTGGTCAACGGCGCCAAGACCTTCATCAGCAACGGCACGCACTGCGACCTGCTGATCATCGTCGCCCGCACTACGGACGCGCCCGGCGGCAGGGGCCTCTCGCTGCTGGTGGCGGAAACCCGTGACCTTCCGGGCTTCTCTCGCGGACGGGAGCTGGAAAAGATTGGCGCCAAGGGCGGCGACCTGCGCGAACTGTTCTTCGAGGACATGCGCATTCCGGCCGAGAATGTTCTGGGCGGCGAGGAAGGCAGGGGTTTCGTGCAGTTGATGAAGCAGCTGCCGCAGGAACGCCTGTGCATCGCCGTGACCGCCGCGGCCGCCTGTGAACGGGCGGTGGAACTCGCGGTTCAATACGCAAAAGAGCGTGTGGCGTTCGGCCAGAACCTGCTGTCGTTCCAGAACACCCGCTTCGTGCTGGCCGAATGCCGGACAGAGGCCTACGCGATCCGGACGTTCGTTGATCACTGCATTGGCCTGCACCTGGAAGGCAAACTCGACGCGGCCACCGCATCGATGGCGAAGTATCTGGCGACCGAAAAACAGGGGCAGATTGTCGACCGCTGCCTGCAGGTTTTCGGAGGCTATGGCTACATGGAAGAATACCCCATCGCCCGCATGTATACGGCGGCGCGCGTCGCGCGGATTTACGGCGGCTCCAACGAGATCATGAAAGAGCTGATCGCCAGAACCCTCTGATGGGAGCCCCCTCCGATGCTTGCCCCTCCGGACGCCAGCGCGTGAAGACGCCGGCGGCCTCATTGGGTTTCGCCATGAACTCCCGGACAAAGCGCACGTCTCCTTCTCCGGCGTCATCCTGGCCCGCCGGCCTGTCAGCCGGCGGGCGTCCTTGTATTTGAGGCGCGCCGGCGACCCAGGCATTTCCAGGAAAAGTGGACTCCACCTTTCACCCGGAATAGCGTCCAACCGGAAAGACAGAGCGCTCCCGGCCACCGGATACGCTCCAGCGCGATCACGGCGTCGACGCAGCCCCCGCCCGCCGGGCCGTCGTCACCATTGAATTCCTGTATCGCGACGCTCCACTACCTCCCGAACCTATATGCGCATGATTCAGGGTTGACGCAGCGCGCATCATACTGTTTGGTATATTTATATAACATAAAGTATGGATCCGTGTGGATCGGGGGACGAAGCATGCGTTTTGCGAGCAAATTTCTGGCGGGCTGCGCTATGGCGCTCCTGTCCGGCGCGGCGGCGATCGCGGAGACAAAACCACCGTTGAAAATTGGCGTTCTGGACGACCTGTCCGGGCCGTATGAAGATGTTTCGGGCAAGGGCTCGGTGATCGCCGCGCAACTGGCGGCCGAGGACATGAAGGAAGTGCTTGGCCGCAAGGTCGAGATCGTTTTCGCCGACCACACCAACAAGGCTGACGTCGGCGCGCCGATCGCCAAGCGCTGGTTCGACGTGGACGGCGTTGAGATGATTACCGGCCTTGGCAACTCGGCGGTTGCCCTTGCGGTGCGCAACGTCGCCGCCAACGCCGGCAAGATCGACATTATCACCAACGCCGGCAGCAGCGACCTGAGCGGCAAGTTCTGCACGCCCACCTCGTTTCACTGGGTGTATGACACCTACGGCCTGGCAAAGACCATCGGCGCCGCCACGATCCGCAGCGGCGCCAAAAGCTTCTACATGATCCTCGTGGACTATGGCGTCGCCAACGCCTTGCAGCGCGATGGAACCCGGTTCGCCACGGATGCCGGCGGCAAACCCGCCGGCAGCATCCGCGTGCCGCTGAACAACAAGGACTACTCGTCGTTCATCCTGCAGGCCCAGGGCAGCGGCGCCGACGCCATCCTGCTTGGCATTGCCGGCGCCGACCTGGTGAACTTCATCAAGCAGGCGCGTGAGTTTGGCGTTTCCCAGGACAAGACGAAAATGGCGTCGTTCCTGTCCTACATCAACGACGTGCGCGGTCTTGGCATTGACGCCGCCCAGGGTCTGCTGCTTTCCGAGGCGTTCTATTGGGACCAGGACGACAAGACCCGCGCGTTCGCCAGGCGCTTCCATGAGCGCGCCAAAAAGATGCCGAACAGCATGCAGGCGGGCGTCTACAGCGCCGTCAGCCACTATCTGAAGGCGGTGCAGGCCGCCGGAACCACCGAAACCAAAGCCGTGGTCGCCAAGATCAGGGAACTGCCGGTCAATGATTTCATGTCGGACAATGTCAAGGTGCGCGAGGATGGCCGCGCCGCGCGCCCCATGTACCTCTACCAGGTGAAAAAGCCCGGCGAGCCGAAGGGCGAATGGGATGTGATGGTCCCGATCCAGAAGCTGTCGGCTGAAGAGGCGACGCGCCCGCTGTCAGAAAGCGAATGCGCCTTCGTGCAGAAGACCGGCGGACAGCAGGGCAAATGACCTGAACAGCAAACGGTTTCCGCCGGGTCCGCCATCCTCCCTGTTGGCCCGGCGGCGCCCTGCCGGCCAGACGAGCGCCCGTCTGGCCGGCATTTTATTAACGGCAGGCAATCGTCGCGGGTTCGCGTGAACGTCGGCCCCCTATCGCCAGATGGTTTCCATCCGGGCGTCGGCCGGCTGGAAGGCCCTGGGGCGTCGCCATACAGCGATTTCTGATGGCGATTTCTGGTGATGACGACAAACCGGCAATCTGGAGCGCGACGCCCCGGCCCGCGCGGGCCATTGCCGCTCCGCCGTTGCCTCAGCCGTTCGTTCGGGCCGCCGCCAGCGCGGGATGATAGCCCACGAGATTGAGCGCCAGCTGGGCGAGCGACGCCGCCAGATCTTCTGGCGACATGCGCCCCTTGTCCGAATACCAGCGATGCACCCAGCGCACCATGCCGCTGACCGCCAGCGAGGCGATGCGCGGGTCATCGACATGGAAATCGCCGCTGGCGACGCCTTCGGCGATCAGGCTGGCCAGTTTGACGTCGAATTCCCGCTGTTTGGCGCGGATGTCGGCGATTTTCTCCGGCGTGAGGTTCTTTTCTTCCTCAAGCAAGATCGCCGTGAACCGCTGGCGCTCGATGTTGCTGCGCACGTAAACGGTCACAAACGCCCGCAGCCGCTCGACGGGCGAACCATCGGTGTTGTTCAGCGGATCGGCGACGTCCTCGTAGAGATCAAAGAACGCCTGGTCAAACCAGTCTTCAAGGATCGCATATTTATTTTTGAAATAGGTATAAATAAACGGTTTGGTCACGCCGAGCGCAGCGCCAATATCGTCGATCGTTGTTTTCTGAAAACCCTTTTCATAAAAGAGCTTCGTCGCGGCCGACAGGATCAGCTCACGCTTGTATTCCCTGACCTGCTTCTTGACGCTCATGACAACCTTCCGGAGCAGCTCCGGGCGCTGCATTTCCTGTCAGATACAGCGAACCCGCGCGGAGCGCCAGTCCCGGGGGGCGAGGCCGGGACGGGTCCATCGCGGTGGACGGACCTGCCCCTGCCTGACGGCGGCGCCATTGCATGGAGGCGGCGTTTTCCGCGCCGTCCGGCCCTGCCGGCGAACGCTTCCGAACGCCCCGCCCACTGAAAACGCGCCAGCCGGCATTCCCCGCCGCTGGCGAAGCGGTGATTGGACCTCAGGCGGATGTCATCTCGTCACGGGCGCGCCTGGCCAGCATCACCCGCTGCACCTTGCCGGAAGCGGTCATCGGCAAGCTGTCCACGACCATGAGATGACGCGGGATCTTGAAGCTGGCGATCTTGCCTCTGCACGCCTTCTGAACATCCTCCAGCGTGCAATCCATGTCCGGCTTCAGGACCACGTAGGCGCATGGGGCCTCGGCGAGACGTTCGTCCGGCACGCCCACCACGGCCACCTGTTCAATCGCCGGCACAAGCGCAAGCAACTCCTGCTCCAGCGCCGCTGGCGAAACGTTCTCGCCGCCGACCTTGAGCATTTCCTTGTAGCGGCCTAGGAACTGCATGAAGCCGTCCGGTCGCAGGAAACCGCGATCGCCGGAATGCAGCCAGCCGTCGGCGTCGATGGTCTTCGCCGTCGCTTCCGGGTCGCGGAAATAGCCACGCATCACCGTGTAGCCGCGCGCCAGGATTTCGCCCTCAACGCCCGCTGGCCGGTCCGCGCCGGTTTCCGGATCGACGATCCGCACCTCGAGCCCCGGCATCGGCCGGCCGGAAGTCGTGGTGCGCTGCTCCAGGCTGTCGTCCAGGGTGCTCATGAAAACGTAGCAGCCAACTTCCGACATCCCCCAGCCGGACACCGTGGCGCACAGCGCGTCCTGCGCCGCGGCGGCGACAGCGTTGGAGTTCTCCATGCCGGCCGGCAGGGTGCCGAACCTGAGGCTGGAAACATCGCGCGGTTGCCGGGACTGGATCCTGAGAACGTCGGCGTAATGGGTCTCGAAGCCATGCATCGCCACCACGCGCTCGCGGGCGATGAGATCCAGAACCTCCGCCGGGTCCCAGGCGTCCATCACCACC